>Ga0214544_1012322_pt1 | contig 11219 bp, 4 predicted proteins | sample CNSS3metaG_FD_160074 | JGI IMG/M metagenome (GOLD analysis project Ga0214544, IMG submission 160074) | Root nodule microbial communities from cowpea collected in UCLA plant growth center, Los Angeles, California, USA - CNSS3 | ecosystem: Host-associated > Plants > Roots > Nodule | place: USA...
AAGAGTGATGGAACAAAAGTAAAAGATGCGTATGATTGTTTGACGTTGTCAAAATACGGAACCAGTCTCTCAATATTTCTAATTCTGGGGATTGATGGTCCAGTCAAGTGCCATGACTCACCAACCACCAGTGTAGTTCCCATTGCATCTTATTTTTAAATGTTAGAGTTGGTCAAATTGAAAACCCTCCCCTAGTTCCACATCCTCGACTTCGCCTCGATCACATTCGATTGATAAATATGTAGATTTATAAATTTATATTTTAAATATTTATATGACATTATATATTAATACTTTTTATACAAATTTAGGATTGATTTAAGAATAAAAATTTTGTAACAAGGTAAAATAAATATATTTAAAATTTTAGAACAAAATATAAACAAAGCTTAATGTAAAATATGAATTTAAATAAACTTATTATTTTTAAAATATTTAATAAAAATATCATTATAAATTTATATTAAAGTTAAATTTTAGTCTCAAATTGGAGGGGATGAAATTCAAAAATTTTATAAAAAAAATTGAAACTGAAATAGAATCAAAATATTAAACATAAAAACCAAATTGAGATTCAAACAATGACTTGACACGTGCCACTATATTGACTTGACATGTAGCACAATAATAATGTGACATATGACATAAATAATTTTCAAAAAATAAAATAAAAAAATGAAGAGTCCACTTGTGGCACATATTTAACATTGTTAATATCATACTAATAGAAATGACCTAATTGTTATGCATTTTCAAAAATATAGACCTAATTGAGTCAAAAAAAAAATATGGAGACCTATTTGAAATTTTGGTATAAAAACATAAACCAAAGAAATATTTTAACCTAACTTTTATACTTGTTGCTTCGTCCTTGTTTGAAAGGTTGAGTTTGATTGCCAATTATGGATTTTGATCTTCGCTACTTTCTTTAGCTATAGTCATTAACAAAAAAAAAATGCATTTTAAGGATTGAGAGGATCGGTCGCTAAAAAATTAAAATTATCACAAACATGCATAGCAACTAAATTGGAAACTAAAAATATATGTTTTTGAAAATTCTAATTGCAAAACAATTAGACACCAATTTTAAAATTGGTCACTAAACTATCATCAAAATTTTGATCGTCAATCGATCAATAATAATTGAATCACCTTATGGACCAATTTAACAATTAAAATTTCAGTCACCAATGAAAACAAATTCTAATTTAATAAAAATGATTTTCGATCATTGATTCAATCACAATTAAAAATAAATACAATTTTTAATTTAATAAGTTTAAGTTTAATAAGTCCCTTTTCTCACATATGTGCAATGTGAACGTGAGCTGAGTCACTATAAGACACATCTTGGTTGACTTCTATTTTTATTTTGCTATTACTTGCTTGACTTATCAAGTTTTAATTAAGAAGAAACTTACAATTAACATCTCACTCTTTTATAATTTGAAGACCTCAAAGTGCTGTACGCGTAGTTTCACTCTGGATTAACGACCACCCATGTGCTGCTTGCTGCTTCTCTTAGAATAGATAATTTTGACTCTTCAATATGCTCTTTTGTCTCCTTTTAACAACATACAACTTGTTTTGTAGTCAATAAAATTATAACTATCCTCCAGTTTTTTCAGTCAAAATCTTCCTCTATATAATTAAATATCTTGTTTATTTTAAAATAAGAGACATGTTTAATTAAATATTTATGTTTTTTTAATTATTTCTTAATATTTTTAAGAATACATATTCATTTACATCGATAGTTTGACATTTATGTATCCATATATGAGAATGGAATTATAAGTTTGTCTTAGTGATAAAATTGGAAAGGAGTGTTTGAGAGATTATAGGTTTAACTTTTCTCATCAACACTAAGGAGTTATAAGTTGATTTGATAAGTTTAAAAAGGAGGACAGAGAATTGTAGGTTCAACTTTTTCCATTGACTACTCACAGCTAACATTGCCAATATTAAAATATTGTTTGCCAATATTAACATATTGTGATATCAAACTAAAATATGAGAACATAAAGAAAGAATGTTTCAATATTTTTCTTATTTTTCCCTTGACACTATTTATCATATTAAATACATTTTTGCACTTCAGACATTCTTTAGGATTAGAGTCCAATTCTGAAGGCGTCTACTCCGTTTCTTCACTGAATTTATGACTCATTGTTATCGATGGTTGTGTTTAACGTATATTGTTCTCTGAATGCTATAATTAATGATGAATCTAATTAATTATAGCATTCACAGTTAGCACGTTAAATGATTAAAAGTGTGTATTTTAAACAATTGATTAGCTCTGGTAATCCATATAAATAAATGGATAATGCAAAAGCGTTCATCATTAATACATGATTACAGTTTCTGAAATATATAAAAATGAAACAAAATTTGCTAGCAACATAGTGTTAGGTAAACTAATTAAATGGATCTTTTATGGTAGTTAAATTTTTTGAGGAGTTTTGAAGTTGATTATATTGGTTAATAGGTAATAATTGTGTCTTGATCGTAAAGTTAAAGGATCGGAGATGTAATGGAAAAATATTCTAACATTTGCTAAATTTGCATGAAATAAAATAAGGAAGTGAATAAGTTTATTCACACAAAAGGTTTATTTTGGTAACAAAGTGGTATTAAGATACAATTAGCTTTAAAGGGAAATTCTTGGTGATTGTATTTTTAGTGTATATCTTGATATAGGAGATGTCAGTAAGGAAGATATCTTGAATTCTAATAATCATTCACACTTAAATAAAGTAAAATGAGGTATGTGGTGAGAGTAACAAGAGATGCTAGTATTGTGATGTATTGGGGCCTAGGAGTAAATGGAATTAATCTTGTGTCTAATTGGGTGATAATCCCCTGGGGAAAGACTGTGCAGAATCTAGAAACTATCACAAGTTCATAGTTTTAGTGAATTCTATATCAAGTGCATGTATCCAAATAATTGAGTTTCGTTATGCGAATGAAGACGATGGTATGACATATGTTGTGTTTCTATGCTTTTGGCATGAGATAATTTTATATATATATATATATATATATATATATATATATGATATAAATTTAAATGTTTCTTTGATAACTAGCTTACCCTATTTTGTGGTTGTGTTGTTGGTTTTGTTGGTTTTCTTTTGCAAGATCACCAAATGGTTTGAGCATAGGAGGAAGCGGTGTGTAGTTAGTTTCTTTTGAAAATCTCTATCAGGTTCTTAGTTTAGTCATCTATATTATATTTTATGGTTATTTCTTTTGGATAACTATATAAATATTTTATACTTTTTTAAATATTTGTTTTGCTTTCTTAGAATATTTAATAATTTATTCAATAATTTATACTATTAAATAAGATGTTACATCTGTAATAGTTTATATAATCACTAAAATAATTTATAAATTTGAAAGTATTTAAGATATTCCAACTTCTTTACAAACAAATGTAAATTTGAAAGTAGTGCAAATAAAGATATACTGCAAATTACAAATAGAACAAGTAAAATATCACATTATCCTTTGATGGTACAAATAAGGAGTAAGCAGAGAAGTTGTAAGGCCTACTTATTTTCTGTCCCAATGTTTAAGGGTCTACCCTAATTTGTTAGGCCTAAGACTGACCCATAGGGTGCCCAAAATCCCTAAACCAACCCTAACCTTCTTATTCTGCCAACTTTCTAGAAAACAGCGCCCATCCTCTCTCTTATAGCTGCAGCAACGAGCTCTGCTAGGGTTTGGCCCCATTCTTTGTCAATCTAGCTCAACCCATCTCTGCTTCACGTAAGTTGGTTCTCAACTCATACTCTTTCTTTCCAACTTGGTTTTCGTGGTTCTAGCTAGGGTTCACCGTAGTAACCCGTCCTTGTTCTGATGTTAGTGATTCCAGCTCATAAAGTTGTTCTTGGAGCTGTGTGTCTTATGCTTGTGTCTACACCCTATCATAGTAGCTTTTGTTAAAGGAAGGGAAGCTAGGGTTCTACTGTTTTCAAGTTATTATGCTTCTTCTGTTTGTTTTATGCTTTGGGTGGTTGATGTATGTTGTTTATTGCGTGATAACATGTTGCTTGTACTACTGTGATAGGTTGAATCTGATTTTGCACGAGTGAGAGTATTGAGTTTTGCTAAACTCGCTCAAGCGAGCTGGGTGGTTGCCCAAAACGAAAGCTCTCGCTTAAGCGAGGAGCTCTCGCCTGAGCAAGAATAGCAGCAACTCACCCTTCTCTCTATTTCGAGGACTAGCCTAAGCGAAGGCCTCTCGCTTGAGCGAGCCCTCGACGTGCCCATTGTTCGCAATCTCGTCCAAGCGGGATCTGGTAGCTTGAGCGAGGGGTTCCTCTCGCCTGAGCGAGATTGACGGTGGTGATTTGATTAGTGTGTGTTTCTAATGATTGGTTGGTGGTTACTTTATAAAGTGGTGTATGATGCCTTGTATGCATCCTATATGACACAATGGGACTGGAATTGATGAGCTTCGTATAACTATGCGTATGAAACATGATTGGATGGTTGGTTATATGTTGGCATGAGATTGGTATGCAAGATAACACTATGGTTGATTGGTGAAGCATGGCCATGGTATGAGTTGGACGTAATTCCATGAATATTTTGATAAGATTCATGGTGGTGTCTTGTGTAATAGACGTAATTCCATGACCCTCTTGGTGAGAGCTCATGGTGGTGCCTCATGTAATGGACGTAATTCCATTACCCTCTTGGTGAGAGCTCATGGTGGTGCCTCATGTAATGGATGTAATTTCATGAACCTCTTAGTAAGGTTTCGTGGTGGTGCCTCAATATATAATTAAGTAAGGATTCAAGTAAGGATTGCATCCTAAAGCTCTAAAGAGTCAGTTAGTCTCACATAGAGCGTACTGACTCAAGTGGTGAGAGTAGCAGGAGGCCCTAGTCTTTGGCAGGATAATGACCTTAGATGTTTGAAGGTTAACCTTGTGCGTGGTAGGGTGAAACCTATGGCAATGGCTCTGCAGAGCAATAGAGGCCACCACAAGTGCAAGCATCTAGTGAATCTGACTGATTATATGTATCTAGATAATTGAGTCTTAGAGTCTTGCCTCGTTTGCTATCACATGTTTGGTTGATCTATGTGTTCTCGGCTTTTAAATTGTATGCTCAATTGTATGATAAAACATTTTCACTCTAGCTTACCCCTCTCTGTTTGCTTGTGTGTTTGGTGTGTGGTTTTCTTCTTTTGCGATGATCATCAATTTATTGATGTAAGCAGATGTGGGAACCCTTAATGGTCATCAGGGTGATGGAAACTCTGTTGTGTAGCTAATCTTGGGTTCGATTCCCTGTTCGAGTACTCTTTAAGGCATAGTGGCCTATGTACTATCTTTGCTCTATGAGCATGTATTTTGGATGATTGGCAAACGTTTATTCTTGTTCTTCTTTTATTAATGACATCGTGGTGTGCCTTAGTTTTCTCTTCTTCGAATATTTTGGACAATTGTAATAAGTGATAATTATACTTCGTGATATTGCTTTTTATATTATATTCTACATAATATTTCATTTAATTAAATTTATTTATTAAATGAGACGTTACATAAGCCTCTCTTTGTCAAGTTCTAACTAATAAATTTTTATAGTTTAATATCTTTCTAGGTGTTTAATACGCAGGTTATATAACAAAATTATTAAAAGGCCAGTAATAACTAATTAGAAATTGAAAAAGAAATCCAATATAGTTACGGAAAAGATAATTTAATATATATATATATATATATATATATATTAAATTATCATATCTTTATAAATAAATAGATCATGAAAAGTAAAATATAAATATAAATACCTACGTAATTCGAAAAATATTAATGAATAAGAAACATAAACATATAACTAAACATGTCTCTTATTTTAAAATAAATAAGATATTTTATTTTATATAGAGGAGGATTTTAACTGAACAACGTATAATTTCATTAACTACAAAACAAGTTGTTTTTTGTTAAATGGTGACAAAAGAAGCAGAAAGTTTTCTTTCTTGACCAATCAAATTATTTATTTTTGGAGAAGCAGCAAGTGACACTTAGTTGATCGATAGTCAAAATTCGCGTTCAGAACCAGAGATGTCAATGGGCTGGGACGGGACGAGTTTGGCTGTCCCATACCCATTCTCGTAGAAAAAATTTATGTCTCATCTCCATCTCCACCGGGTAACGGATATAATCTCATACCCATACCCGTACCCGTTTTCTTACTACTTTAATATTAATATTAATTCATTTTTATAAAATAATAAAAAATTATGGTGAAAGAAACATAATATTTTTAAATATTCAATATTAGGAGGATGATTGTTTCTTCGATGTCAAATACTTTGAAATAAATTATATTTGTTTACATTTTAGATTAGAATACCAAATAAAATTTCATGAGAACCAAAACATTTATTAAATTTGCAAACATTAATGAAACCTAGTTGATAAAATTTAAAAACATTTTAAAAAATATATAAAAGGAAAACAAATATTCAAATTAAAATATATTTTAAATGTTTGTTTATTTAAATTTTTTAAATTTTAATGAATCTCTTTTTTATAATAAAAGTTATAATACATCACTTGATTAAAATGACACAAAGAACAAATAATAAACATACTAATAAAATTTTAACATGAATCTTGTATCTTTTGAACTTCGTTGGATGGTGATAAAAAATATTCATGGAAATTACATTAAATCTTTATATTGTAGTAAATAAAAGTTATTTATACAATTATAGCGAAAAAATTATAGTATGATTGATAATGAGTTAGAAAATAAAAAATAAATTAGATAATATATATTGAAATAGTATTCTAAATGATGAAAATAAACAACAAATAAAAATATTAAAACACTAACAAATGTGAGTCTTATGAACAATCTGAGAGACTATTGAAAGAAATCACACAAAAGAAAATAAATGTATAATTAAGGGTATGAGATGAAAAATACCATAGAGATCTAAGAAGATTTTTCAAATCCCAACATATATACTAAATGGTTAAGAAATAAAAAAAAATGTTTTAGCGAAACAAAAAAGTTCTTCAGATGAAACAAAAATGAATAACAGTAAGTAAAGTTTTTTTTTTATATTACCTAGTAAATGAGATGTGAATGCTATTAAATACTTAAATTCAGAGTATTAAACATTCTTATGTGAAAGAAAAATATATAATAAATAAAAATATTAAAAAATAATAGAAATATTCAAATGTGAGAGATAAAAAAATTTTAACTGACATACATCATTTTAACATAATTACATAAAGGTTATGATAAGATGAAAAATATATAAGATATAAAAAAAAGTTATATAAAAAAAAAAAAAAAAAAAAAAAAAAAAAAAAAATATATATATATATATATATATATATATATATATATATATATATATATATATATATGTATGGTTACTTAATTAATTGTGAATATTTTAATAATTTAAACAGAGACAGAGATATGGTAGAGACGGGTATTATAGTGGAGATATGTACATCCACATACCTATCCCATACTCAATTGAAAAAGTTAGGGATTCCCCATACTCATACTCATACCCAGTTAATGCAGAAATTCTCCATCAAAACGAGGACGGATTCGGACAATACCCATGAGGACGAATTTTTTTACCATATTCAGGACTTTGTAGTCTTCCAATTATAAGCGTCTTCCAAGTCTTACAATTTCTTCTACTTCTTATTGTAATTTTCTTCCATTTTGTATTTATTCTGCATGCACTACTTCTGAGAACAAGAGTTATAAACTAAGTGATGCATTAAAAAAGAAACAAAATTCGATTTTTTAGTAGTCGCTTTTTCAGTATAACAGTAGAATCCCTCTCCTATATATCTTAGTATTGTCAATCAAATGAAATACAATTAATAAGTTTACTTTTATAAAAATTAATATGAAACTAGGAATGATATGTTGGTTTATGAAAATATAAAAGCAATTAATTTTAAATTTTTAATACTTCAAATAATTGAATGCGGAAACATACTTTATTATTTGGGAATAGTAGATGGAAAAAATGATATCTAGTCTTCTAACAATAGAGTATTTGAATATTCCTTCTAAATTTTTTCTCTTGATGGAGATAAAGAGAAATGAACAAGAATAATATGAAAACATACTTACAGATGGGGATCTTAACCCTTTATGTTACTTATGAGGGATCGGGTAAAGACTTCAGAAAATAAAAATTGAAATATAAAACTACGTTATGGAAAAAGCTGAAAACTGAATGAAAGGCTACGTAAGTGAATTGGAAAACAATGAAGGAAGCAATTAATATCTAGAATTCAGAAACATTCAAGTCTGATTTCTTTGTTTTGTGAGTAGGAATCAGACCAATCGGTCGAATTTTCAGCATTTAATTCTTAATTAATCAAGAAACTGGAAACAATAATGAAATGTCAAAAATAACAAAAAACAAAGCAGTTTCTTGAATGAACCTCTCTAGAGAATTTCTTTCTTCATTGAAGCCCTTTATACGTTGCATTCAATCAAAAGCAGAAAGTGAAATGATGTAGGTGAGTGCATTGAATAGAAGTAAAATTAGAATAGACAGAATCCGAAAAGCTATTTTATTGCAAAGTAAAAAACTGAAACATAGTTACTGGAAAATCAAATAACTAAACTACCGAAAAACTGTCTAAGTGGAACTCTAAGTAAACATAAATGGAACTGTCTTAATTAAAAATATTCTTAGATGCTTTGAACATGCATAAGGTCGTGGGGTTAATTTCACAAAAAATAAGATTGGACAGGTGTACATGCGGTACAGATGGCTTAATACAGTGCATAAAATATATGAATAAAAGCTCAATGCCCCTAATTTTGCAACTGAGACATACGGTAGAGATGAAATATACATAAGAATAAGAGAAATATTGAACCCGAAATGCTTTGTTATCCCAATGTATGTCCAAGAGTTTCCGCTTTAACATGGATAATAATATATGTGATTATCCTTACTTAGCTTTTGTCATCTTATCATCATCAAAAACAAGTTCTGTCATAACCAACATGTCACAATAAAAAAAATCTTAAAAAATGAAAAAAAATGTTATCAATGACCTTTGCCTATGCTAAAATTGACAGCAGTAAGGGCCTGTTCTCTTGGGTAGATTAAACTGTTCACAGGAATAACCGAGCGCGGATTGATGAATATAGTTGTGTTCGATTGCATTGATTTGGACGGATAAGCGACGGCGGATTTGAGGGATCCACAATTTTTTTCATCCACCATCCAAGGAGAAGATTAGTGAGTATTATGAGCACATTACCATATTGCCCTCGCTTTTCATTTCACACGCAGTACAATATTGCGTGAGAGGTGTTGCGGTCGGGCTGTGATTGGTGTTGCGGGGTGGTGGCGTGAGTGGTGTTGGAGGTGGAGTGGCGCACCAGTGTGTTGGGGTGGTGATAGATTGCACTGGCAGGTGAGGGGTGGTGAGCGAGGCACCGGTGTCATTGTTGCGTGAGGTTGGGATGGCACCGGTGTGGGCACCGGTGTTGTGAGTGGTGTTGCAGGGGGTGTGGCAGGTGTTTGTGGTGAGTGGATGGCACTAGCAGGTGAGGGTGGTGAGTGAGGCACCGGTGTCTTCCAATGGTGGTGAGGTGTTGTGTTGTTGCGTGAGGTTGGGATGACACCGGTGTAAGCACTGGTGTTGTGTTGAGAAGAGAGAGGGATGACACTGGTTACGTAACCGGTGCCTTGTTTTCAAAGGGGGCGACACCGATGTCGTTTTTTTTTTTACCTTTTTCTTGACTTCTTTTGACTTTTTTTTTTTAATTTTTTTAACTTTTTTTAACATTATTTAACTTTAGTTTAAAATTTAATTGTGTAATTTTTTGTACATTCATAAAAATTTAATTTTTTTTATTTTAAAATTTTATATAATTTTAATATTTTTTTAATTCGTATTAATTAATTATAATTATTTTTATAACATCAAATTACAAAATCATTCTCTTTTTTTACACAAGGATATTATGGTAACTTAATAGATATATCTATTTTAACGTATAATTTTATCTATCACATCAATCAAATCTTTCACTAACTTTCATAAAAATTATCTCCAAATCCACTCACTTTACCCTCTAAATCCACTCAAAAAAACACAAATATCTATCTACCTAAATCTACACAAATTCATCTTCACACTCTCCCCTATATCCATCTACACACAAAAAACACACCCTAAGGGTGTGTTCCTTTTTATAGATGGATATGGGGGAGAGTGTGAAGATGAATTTGTGTTGATTTAGGTGGATGGATATTTGTGTTTTTTTGAGTGGATTTAGAGGGTAAAGTGAGTAGATTTGGAGATAATTTTTATGAAAGTTAGTGAAAAATTTGATTGATGTGATAGATAAAATTATATGTTAAAATTGATATATTTATTAAATTACCATAATACCCTTGTGTAAAAAAAGATGAATTTTTGAATTAATGTTCTTCAATTAATTTTTACATGAAGGAATTGAGAGGGCATCCAACTAAGGACAAGAGTGAGGTGATGGATATACTGAGGTTGAGTTACGACAGCTTGCCTCTAAAGCTAAAGCCTTGTTTTTTATATTTTGGAATGTATCCTGAAGATTATGAGATCAATGCAAGAGAAATGATCCAACTATGGGTAGCGGAAGGGTTCGTGAAACCGCATGAAGACGCAGAGCCTGAAGTTGTAGCTGACTTTTACTTGGATGAAAAACGTCAGAATGTTGTCTCACCGGCGAACAAGGACGTCTGGCCGTCCACCTTCACCTCCAGACTCACAACTCCTCCGCCAGCCGCCAGCTACGGCGACTTCAAACAGCTCCTCCACGTCCACCTGCACAAAATGAAATGCATGAAAAAAAAACAAAAATATGCATGACACCGGTGTCGTAACCGGTGTCACCCCTTCTCAAAACAAGGCACCGGTTACGTAACCGGTGCCATCACTCTCTCACTCAGCACCCCACACTGGTGCCATCCACCCCCCACACTATGACAACACCTCACCACCACTGCCACCACTGCAACAGACCGTGCTGCTCACCACCCTCACCTGTGCCATCCACTCACCACCCAAACACCTGCTGCCCCTACAACACACTGACAACACCGGTGCCCACACTGGTGCCTCTCCCAAACTCCACAATATTGTACTGCATGTGCATGTGAGGAGATGAAAAGCGAAGTGCAATTGAAATGAAAA
>Ga0214544_1012325_pt1 | contig 11213 bp, 7 predicted proteins | sample CNSS3metaG_FD_160074 | JGI IMG/M metagenome (GOLD analysis project Ga0214544, IMG submission 160074) | Root nodule microbial communities from cowpea collected in UCLA plant growth center, Los Angeles, California, USA - CNSS3 | ecosystem: Host-associated > Plants > Roots > Nodule | place: USA...
AGCATTGCTTTCTTACTCCTAATTAACCTACAAAGCAAATAAACATAGATTAGCATGTTGGCTTAAGTCAAGTCAACTATAGTCAACAAGTCAAACCTAGTCAAAGGTCAACAAGTCAACTAAAGCTGATTCAACTAAGTCAACTTAGGGAATCAAAAATAACAAACAAAAATGAAAGGGATGAAGGATTAGTGAACTTCCTTTCTAAACATGCTTAGTCTTCTTAAGCATGTGCCTCCATCCTTGGTTGTGGTCAATCCTTCATCATGTACTGAGGATCTTTGACTGATTTGAGGCTCTGCGTGCTTAAAAATGCGTTTGGTATGTTTCTTTGGTGTGGTGAGAATGACTGTTGCAGAAGAACAGTGGCGAAGCCTGTTACTCTCGCCCAAGCGATCCAGTCTCGCCTAGGCGAGATGAACAGGGACTCGCTTGGATCATTTTTTTGCGCGAAAGGTTGCCCAGGCGACCAGCTCGACTTTTGAGCGAGTGAACACCTCGCCCAGGCGAGAGGGGTCTCGCCTAAGCGAGATCCCATGATGTTCCCTGGGTGCTTCATCGAACCCTCGCCTAGGCGAAGGGGGGGCTCGCCTGAGCGAAACCCTTCAGCTTGAGCGAGGGATTGGGCGAGGCAGTACGTTGTTTGGGTGCTTGTTTATTCTTGGATGATTGATATTGGTTTAGATGTGAATTGTATGATGAGAAACATGTATATAATGGATTATTATGTATGCTTGGCATGAATTATGAATTGCGTATGACGGGTTGGGTATGATATTGGCATGTGAAATGAATGAGTGGTTTGGAACTAAAGGAACACGTTATTGATATGAGATGAGGCCCTAGATTCATGGGGTGGGGATGATCAGAGGTATGGATTCGAAATATGATGCGTATGAGGAATTAATCTCAGGGGTTGGTATGGAAATGTAAATATGATTTAATGTTCTCTTATTGCTGAGTTATGTATGTGGGTCCGTGTCAGTGTGTAAATTCCTTGGGGTCTCTAGGTGAGACCTCCGAGGTCGCGCTTCAGTGGTCGGGACGTAATTCCATGGCCCCTATTAGTGGGTGTCCATGGTGGTGCCCCATCTGTATAACTAGGTAAGGATTCAAGTTAAGGTTGCATCTTGACACTCTAAGGAGCTAGTTAGTCTCACTTAGAGCGGACTGACCCCTGTGGTGAGAGTAGCAGGAGGCCTGAAATTCATTAAGGGCTAACCTTGTGGTGAGGGAGATTTGATTCATCGTAACACTTGTAACACATAGCTCGGAGATGAGCAGCTCAGGGTCGAGCAGGGGTATCCACCACAAGTGCAAGCATCTGCTGAATCCGACTAAGTTATACATATCCGGATGAGTCGAGTTGAGTCGTAGTGTATTGAATGAAGAGTCATAACATGCTTGGTCGTTATATGGATATAGAATGATGATAATGTACCTGACTGCGTGATGAATATGTGTTGGCTCTAGCTTACCCTGCTTATTGTATGGTTGTCTTGTATGTGGCTCTTCTTTCTTGCGATGATCATCAATGTAATTGATGGGAGCAGATGGGCGAGGTTCTCGTGACCAACAAGGGAATGGTGATTCCGTTGCTTAGCCATCTGGGCTGGAGTTCTCTTCACATATTTTTAGGGCTAAGGCCCATGTATCGTTTCATGTATTTCTACTTTACACTCTTTGTTAGGTTGGTTTTCAGTTTCCTTTGGCATCGTGGTGTGCCCGGTTGTTTTTGTAGGGATTGTGTTTAGAATCCCAGGACTACGCTACATCGTTATCTCTGTGTGGCGTTTGCTTTAATTTTTCGCATTAAATTAAATGGGGCCTTACAACCCGTGCATTGCACGGGTCAAAATTCTAGTAAAGTACGTTTGTGCCTTTTTGTGTGGTGGAAAACATATAAGAAGACTAAGAAGACGTAAATGAAAGTCATTAATATGTACAATTAAACTTAACGATGATTAAAATTTTATATAAACCATTTTTAGGTATGAGCTTGAGATGATAAATGAATCTATTTCTATAAATATTATTCAAATTTATTTAGATTTTGATGGAGAATCTCTACATTGAATAGATATAAATGTAAGTATTTATATGAGTAATTTTTTTTAATTGGATATATAAGATGAAAATGATGTTATACCCGTTCTAAATTTAAATTACTAAAATACTTTTAATGATTTAGGTAATGTAATAAATTTATATTAAGTTTTTTTTATACTTAACTTATTTTTACTTTGAAGACACAAGTTTTTTACTATTTTATGTAAATATCTGACATTTATTTATTCAATTATTATTTAATACTCTCATTTAATATTTATATAATTTTATATATATATATATATATATTCTTTTGACTTTAATATAGTATCATGTTTTAGTTACGGTGACTTTTATTTTTGCGTAAAAAATTATTTATTAATAGTTGAAATCATAAAAGTATAAAATAGTGATATACTTATCTTCCGATAAGATTAGGATAAAACCGAATTTTCATAGGAAAATAATGAATATTTTAGTTAGAAAATAAGATGGAATAGACAACGGTCATCCTAATTATGACTATTGATTGAAAAATGACATTGTGTCATCATATTATAAGTGGAAAAAGAAAATTTTAATCAACCTATTCGAAAATCTTATTTTAGAAAAAGAGGGTCCACCATTTTTCTTTATCTGGACACTAACATTCCGCAAAATTAGACACTTGCCTTTACACCCTTTTGCAAGCAACAAAACGCACGAATAAATTACTCAACCATTTAAATGTTTAAGAAATAAAAAACCAAAAGTTTCAAATCTCTATAAAGACTCCACCGTTTAAGATTTTGACTGTCACCCCTATCATCCCACAAAGGGAGGAAAGTTCATTTTTTTTTCCTACAAAGGGTCCACAAAAACAGTACCTCCAGCTGGACATTCAAAAATTCAAATTTCAAAACCCTCTCTTACACACCTTTTTCCCACCCAAAAATAAAATAAAAAAAAAGTCACAGCTCATCCATTTCTCCAACCCTATTCAAAATCTAACCGTTGCAACAAAAAGCCACCAACTTTTCTATAAAAGAACCCTCTCACCCCCTTACCCCCTCGTCCCCACTCAAAAACCCAAAATACAATCTTTCTGCTTCTTTCAAATTCCAATTTCATTTTTTTCTTTCTTCTCTACTCAAGATGCGTGAGATCCTTCACATTCAGGGTGGCCAGTGCGGCAACCAGATCGGCGCCAAGTTCTGGGAAGTGGTTTGTGCGGAGCATGGCATCGACCCCACCGGAAGGTACGGTGGGGACTCGGAGCTGCAGCTCGAGAGGATCAATGTTTACTACAACGAGGCCAGTTGCGGCCGGTTCGTGCCTCGAGCGGTTCTCATGGACCTTGAACCGGGCACTATGGACAGCGTCCGGTCTGGTCCGTACGGTCAGATCTTCAGGCCCGACAACTTTGTTTTTGGGCAGTCTGGTGCCGGGAACAACTGGGCCAAGGGGCATTACACCGAGGGTGCCGAACTGATTGATTCTGTGCTTGATGTTGTGCGAAAGGAGGCAGAGAACTGTGATTGCCTGCAGGGTATGGGTTTTTATGTTTAAAGATTTAAGCTTTCTTGTGTTTTCCCGGTGGATTTGAGTTTGGGTTTTTGTGTGTTGTTGGTATGATAAAGGGTGTGGGTTTGTGGGTGGTTTTGAAATGAGTGTGCTTGTGTGGGTTTTTAGGGTTTTGTGAGTTGGGTGTTTCATGGAGTTTGTTCATGAGGGATTTTTGGATTTGCATGTGGCTTTTTTCATGAGGTGGCTCGGGATGTGTTCCGTGACTTATTCTTAGATGATCATAAGGCGATGAGATTTTTTTGTCGGAGAACCTTGAAATGGAGTTTTTTTTTTTGTGGTTCATTCCTCTTTTTAGCAAAGGATGTGTTGATTTTCGAAATGGTATTTGTGATTTTTGAATCCTGGTGTTAGTTGTGTGATTTTTTGATGCTATTCGTCCGTGCAGGTTTCCAAGTATGCCACTCACTGGGTGGAGGTACTGGATCAGGAATGGGTACCCTGTTGATTTCTAAGATAAGGGAAGAGTACCCAGATAGGATGATGCTTACTTTCTCAGTTTTTCCTTCTCCCAAGGTTTCTGATACTGTGGTGGAACCCTACAATGCTACTCTCTCAGTTCACCAGCTTGTTGAAAATGCAGACGAGTGCATGGTGCTGGATAATGAAGCCTTGTACGACATTTGCTTCCGTACCCTGAAGCTAACAACTCCAAGCTGTAAGCTTTTACAATCCACCTAACTCTGTTTCCAATTAATTTTTGAACGAGATTATTGAATGTGTTGTTTTTCATTCTTGTGCAGTCGGTGACTTGAACCATTTGATCTCAGCAACCATGTCTGGTGTCACCTGTTGTTTGCGGTTCCCTGGTCAACTTAACTCTGATCTGAGAAAGCTTGCAGTGAACCTCATTCCCTTCCCCCGTCTCCACTTTTTCATGGTGGGATTTGCTCCATTGACATCCCGTGGCTCTCAGCAGTACAGGGCCCTGAGTGTTCCAGAACTCACACAGCAAATGTGGGATGCCAAGAACATGATGTGCGCTGCTGACCCTCGCCATGGCCGATACCTCACTGCCTCAGCCATGTTTAGAGGAAAGATGAGTACCAAGGAGGTTGATGAACAAATGATCAATGTGCAGAACAAGAACTCCTCATACTTTGTTGAATGGATTCCCAACAATGTGAAATCCACAGTTTGTGACATTCCCCCCACAGGCTTGAAGATGGCCTCTACATTCATTGGAAACTCTACATCCATTCAGGAAATGTTCCGCAGAGTGAGTGAGCAATTTACTGCTATGTTCAGGAGAAAGGCTTTCTTGCACTGGTATACTGGTGAAGGCATGGATGAGATGGAGTTCACTGAGGCCGAAAGCAACATGAACGATCTTGTGTCGGAGTATCAACAGTACCAGGATGCCACTGCTGAGGACGATGAGTATGAGGAGGAAGATGAGGAGGACGAATATGGACCTGAAATTTGATTTTTGATGTTTGTGTAATGCGGTGAAAATGAAGAATAGTATAACATGCCGCAACTTCCTGTTGCCGGTTAATTGTCCCTTCACGAGGGGATGGTTCTGGTCCGGCTTGATTAAGTTTCTTTTACTGTTCTATATCAAACAGGCTCTGATGTTTTTGGTTTCTGCTTTTATGTAACCTGTAGGAAGAAAGACAATATAAAGCCACTATTGCTTTCATATTTTAATCCGTCCTAATATCGATCATTAGTGTTAACTTATTAGATCCTTGCACGTTATATGAATATGAATGACACTGCTGTATGAATGAGACACTATTTACTGCTCCTGAAAAAGTTATTCGACCAACTCAGACGTGTTCATACTGCTGTTATAATAAGTTCGAAATGAATGTTGAAACTTGTGGGAAAAAAAGCAAGTGGGAGCGTTAGGAGCGTTTATCGAAGTCGTTGTCAAGTCAATTCTAATTGAAGAATACTTTATGACTAAATTCAAATTTGAGCTACTTGAAAAAATTTGGACAATTAGCAAGCAATGTTCGTCCGCTGCCTGTAAATGTTTCTCAGAAAAAGCTTTTTGTGTTTTTGAGTATGACAGCTGTGAAACTACATCTCATCTCAACTCAGCGACCAATATTTTAGCATTAGCTATTTCCATTTTAAACTTTTCTTTTGAAGATATTCGATCGATATCTTAAAATACAGTGTTCAAATGTCTGTGGAGGGGGTAGGGGTGTAGACGAACCATAATTATAGCAGTTATTTATGCCACCAAATCAAACATTCATTTCACTGCATGTGTCTTCTAAATTCTCAGTTTATAATTTCTATGGTCTGAACAATTTCAGACAAGACCAGATACTTCAATATCCTGTAAACGTGTGTGACACCATTTCTTTTAAAGATATTTGAGATCCTTGAAATGCAGTGGCACAAGGCTAATTTTGTAGAGGGTGGCATATTTAGAGGGGGTAATTTCTCTTGAATGGAAAGTAACCGAAAGTCGTAAGAAAAGTATGTTTACATTACCAAAGAATGCCCGACGAACGACCAATTCATTAACATAGTTGATTGTCATATCTTCATACAACAAAAACAATGTAAGCAACTTCATATAGTTCATTAATAACTTCAAATTGGGCATTTTTGAAAAAAAGTAAGCAATCTTTAACACAGTTGATAAACAATAGACGTCAGAAAAAAGCCAAATACATAGTAGCCCTTTACCAAGACTGCTACAATAGAGCAAAACCTAAATACAAGACAAACTAATTTATAAACACAAGCTTCCAACCTCTTCCCTCAAGAGGTTCTAATTCTTACTGTCTTGGATGGTTTTATCTACAACAATTTTGACTTTCCTATACTCAACATCTACAGGTTGCATAACAGTCTCCTCTGGCACTACTGCGCGTTTATTACCAAAGATGGTCCACAAGTAAAGCACAATAAATGCTGTCAAAGCTCCACATCCAGTACCAAATATCATTGCAGCAAGAACTCTTAAGAAGCAATCACTCCTTTGTTTAACCACCGGACTTTCAGTGCTTTTAACAAAGACCTTTGGATCCAGAGGCTCTGAATGGATTGAATGTGGAAAACTCCTCAGAACAAAGCTCCATGAATAGAGAAAGCATGCTTGAGAATCATTCCCCTTCACAGAACTAAAACCCGCAAACATTTCATTCTCCTTCAACACATTTGACAAGTCAATTGAGTGCCATAGCAGTGGAACAGAAGGCCTTGATTTTCCATGCTGACTAAATCTAACTTCTAAGCGCCGAGAACTAGCTTCATAGTCAATCCAAGCATGTAACTTTTCTCCACTTGTTAAAGCCAAATTGTTACTTATTTTAGCAACAACTGAACCACCAACAATAATGGTCATATTACAACCAGTAGAAACCCCATTTCTACCACCCCCTGAAGCACTAAACTCAACAGCAATAACTTCAAAATTTCTATCATTCAACCCAGAAGAACTTTGATAAAACACATCACCCACAGAACCCTTTGGAACCATAACAAAAGCCAAACCACCCCCCATGTCCAGGGAGATTGAAAAGGCAAAGTAAGTAGAAATTGACACTAATTGTCTTGGTTTACCTTGAAAAAGCTTGATGGGTTTCTTGTACATGACTCTCCCAGTGTCTGAACTTCCAGAAGCAGAGAAATGAATCCCAGACCCGTCATTGACAACCTTTGCATTACCAAAAAGGGCCACGTTGGGCTTAAATTTCAGATCTTTACCAAATCCAGCGTAAGAAAACAAAGGAATCGGGTCAAATGCTAGGGTTTTGAGGAATAAAATGCAGAAAGTGAAGACCCTGAAGTAATGGGAAGTAGAAAGTGCTGCCATAATTGAAGTGGGTGGTTTTTGGTTTGAGATGAATGAATTAATCTTGCTGGCGTGAGACTCTAGGGTTGGTGGGTTGATCCCATTAGCATCAAAAGGTAGAATCTGTGATTTTTTGGGGCAGATTGAAGAAGAAAGCAGATGAAGAAAGAAAGCAAAATTTAATACATTTTACTGGATTCTGCAACTTGGTGGTTCGCTTTTTCTGAGTGGCGGATGACCAAGGGAATATAATAAAAAGCAATTTTTCTAAAAAATGAAACAATATTTTTGTTTTCTTTTCTTTTGCAGTTTGAGCCTTTCCTTTTCCAATAATCTCCATGTGAACTCACAATCACAACCATAGATAAGTTCATAAAAAACTGGTTTAATTTTTTTTTTCTAAATTTTGTCTTCGTTATGGACCACTCCATAAATTGTGAATGTGCTTTTAATTTCTGGTCTTGGATTGTTAGGTCGTAGAAGTAGATTCCTCGTTTTATCTCGCTAATATCTATAACATTAACTTTAACATTTTATCCATGTTAAGTTATTTAAACGTTCTTATTATAACATATTTTATATATTTTAAATATCTTTTCACTTTTAAAATGAATTATTAAATCCTCGCTTAATGGATGCGTCAAATTATTTGAATATAAAAGATAGAAACAGAAAAGAAGAAAATTAAGATAAGGTAATTGATGTGATGGAGAGTACCAGAAAGAAAGTGATTTTTCACCAATAACTTTGTTGAATGACACAAGTGTAATTGTGCTTATTTTGTGTATTAGCGCTTTCAGAAAATTACACATTTGTTGAATGATAGAAGTTTATGAGTGAAAATGTAATGGTCTAGGAGAAGTCCTAAAGAGAAGGCTCTAATAACAAAACGGTGAAAAGCAATAAAAGTTGAAGCATCCACTATTTATGATTATTTTGCAGAAAGGGGCTTGTAATGATATGTATTATCTTGTTAGACCCTGGACTTCACGAGACACTTTTCTTGTTTTGCGTTAGACAAGGAGAAAGTGGGGGATATGAGTGAGTTGTGGTTGTGCGTTGTGCCCACTCTGGCATGGTCTAACGAACCATCCTCACGGCTTCAAACAAATCTTGTCTTCTTCCTCAACTCAACCAACAATTATGCTATGTTATTATGTTAGTTATTGTGACATTTTCATTCACCTACACCTTTTCCTTCTTCAACTCTTTGGTGGGTGCTTTTCAATTTCTTTCTCAACATAAAAAAATCGGCATCGAGGAACTTATTCGTATAATCAATCATGCATGTCCTTTTTATAGTCATTTTGGCATACAGCGGTTACTTGCTTTAACATCTTGCAAAACCAATGTAGCCACAAATTGGGTATTACTGGATCCAAATTTCTGTCATTTAATTTTATTTGTTAAGTTAAAATGTAATCGTTACTGTAACTTTTATTACTTTATATGTATGTACATTAATTTTAATTTTTATCCATATAACTGTTTGTATTTTGAGATATTATTTAAAATATTTTAATTTAAGATAGGATTTAAAACTGCTAATTAGAAAAGAAAAGTGGAGTACGTAACAGAAAATAACTTCAAAATTATTTTAAAAAACAAAATAGACAGCACTAATATATATAATCATAAATGAAACTATCTCCATTTTGTACACAATTTTTTTATACTATAAGTAATCATTGTTTTAGATTAAAATAATTACCTTATCCTTTAACCTTTTTAAGTGAATCTTAATTTAAATTAACTTTTTAAAAATTAAATTAATTACTTAGCATAAAAAAGGAGATATACATGTTTAGTATATGTATTTATATGATGATAATTGTTTATCTTTTTTTATTAATATTAATAAGAGAATTTTCACTTTTGGTGCATACATTAATTTTTTTTTAATTTTATCTTTTAAGTAAAAGTGTCCTTAGTAATTACATAACACTAGATTCACATGTCATAATTTTCCTCCATAGGAGTGATATGACCACACAATTCAATTACAATAATAGATATATTACATTCCTCTACCCATAGAACATCTCCTTGAATCATTCACATACATCACATGAATTAGCTCCTTAAATAATTCAAACCTACTTTCTAAACTCTAGATTTTGTTATTTGCATTGTAATCCTTTTTAACTTATTTATTTTTGCTAAGAGGCCCCCAGATACTTCTATTTAAGGGGACCTCTAACACTTGTACAAGGGTTGAACATTTTGGAGAAATTAAACACATTTGTGTATCAACCATTGTGAGAGTCTTCCTCCCTAGAGAGTGAATGCTTTTAAGCCTTATCTTGAATCTTGATTCAAATGGCGAAATCCAGTCATCTTCAAGGTTGCCATGACTTCTTCTAGCCTAGCCTTGTAGTGGCGTGCTTCTCACATTTTTATTATTCCTTTCCTTTCCATTTTATGCTTTCTTCTTCCTTTGTGTGTGTGACTTGGGTTTTACTCTTTTTATGTGTTGTCCTCTCTTATTTGTTTTGAATCAATCCATTATTCTCTTCTCTAGAACCTTGGAAAGGAACCTTCACATCTAGATAACTTGCTATCTTAATGTTCAGTGGGGATTTCCTTGGTTTTCGTAATCAATCATCACCATATTCATTAATCTTCTAAAAGGAATAAGATAATACTACATCATTTGGTATCTAGAGCTTAGGTTGTCCTTGAATATGGTGTTTTTCATGTTCTAACATTGTCTTGTGTTACTATCTTTGAATGGTCCACATAAAAACAGTGATGGCAGCAATATGTACGTTTTTGAAAAAAAATACTGCAGCTAGCTCAGTGGTCCAAAAGTAACTTTCTTTATATCAAAAGAAATCCTTGTAAGTCTAGTTTCCAACAAAAAAAGAATGAACACATTTGGAGTTATGTGGAGAAAGTTATGATCAAATGAGTGAGCAAAGGTCAGAGCTACCGAGAATACGAAAAACAACGTTTTCAGGTTATGTTGTGGAAATTTTGGCTTCGGTTTTGTGACTTTTTTGCTCTTAAATGTGGTTGGATAACATGTCTTTGGATGCTTAGTCATTGAACTTCAAATCCATGAGTTTAAATGCATGATAGCTACATGTTTGTGTCTTTGTGTATGTCATGTTGAGTCTTTAGATGTGCCTAACTTTTGCTTGAGTCATATGTCATATGTTAGCTTGAAGTTTTCTTGTTCTTGTTATTCCAAGTATTTGAATATTGCATTCACTTTATTTCTTGCTTGATGTATGCTCATTGAAATTGATTTTGGCCTAAAATTTGAGGAACTAAGTGTCCAAGCCACCTAAAAACATTGTCTTTCTATCTTATGAAACTTGTGAAAGAAGAAAAATTTTAACACCTTTTTACTCATTTGCCAAGGGCAAACTTGCTCTTTGGTGAACCAAAAGTGCAATTTTGATTAGGTGTTATGCTACTAGTTTTCATATTAAAATTGTGGGTGATATTGGCCAATTAGTCCATTCTTAACTTGGCTATTATCTTTCTTAGTGTATGCATGATTTAAGACTTGGTGTGGCATGTTCAAGTACTTTCCATAGAGTCTTTAAATGTGCTTTTCTTGTTTGTTTTGGTAAAAGTTTTGTCACATAATTTCATTTCATTAGAGTTTCCTTGGTGATAACGCTGTCGTTGACGCGATCAAATTAATACTACTTATCTATAACAACTTCAGTATTGTTAAGAAAGTAGTCAACAAAATAGTAAGGATAAAGTAACCCAAAGTCGTCTCCCAACGAACACGGAATTGATTTTTAACAAGTTAGTTCTTATAAAACTATACAAGAGTTAGTCAAATAAAATTATAAAAATATGAGGGATAAAGATTAAAAGATAA
>Ga0214544_1012326_pt1 | contig 11210 bp, 18 predicted proteins | sample CNSS3metaG_FD_160074 | JGI IMG/M metagenome (GOLD analysis project Ga0214544, IMG submission 160074) | Root nodule microbial communities from cowpea collected in UCLA plant growth center, Los Angeles, California, USA - CNSS3 | ecosystem: Host-associated > Plants > Roots > Nodule | place: USA...
AATTTTCTTCCATTCAAACAGTTGACACAAGGACATCTGAACTTCACCTCATCATCACTTCTCCCCTCATAACGTTGCGCAAATTTTATAAATTCTTCTACTCCATTCTCATACTCAGCGCTGATACGTGGTAAATTAATCCAATCTCGATCCATACTGAAATCGCGTGAACAATTTCAGTAATCTTTGAATCAATGCTCACGTCGTAATCAAGGTGTGACCCTATCCCATTTAAGAAGATTCACTTTCTTTATTTTATTGGTACATATTACTTTTAAAATACATATATTAAATTTCACTAAATTTTGCCAGCATTTCGCATTGGCCTTCAGGATACACGAAATGAAAGTGATTATAAACCACAATCAAATATACACCTGAAGATCAATACAAAACACAATTGACAAATATTCATGAATTTTAAGATATGTATTTTAAAATATATATGCACTAATAAACTACTAAAAAGTGATTTATCTTAAATTGTCCAATTGGACAATTCAAGATTCAATACATTTAAATTATTAGTATTGTATCCCCTTTTATCTAATTAAAAAATAAGTAGTTTTGTCAAAATGAAAATTTGGGGACAATACATAATTTTCGTATTGAATCTCAAACGGGAAACTAAGGCTAACTCATAGTATATACAAACAATCCAAAAAATTTCAATTCCAATGAAAATCAATACTTGCAATAATCGAAATTCAAAAATAATATATACAAAATGGAAAATGAAACAAAAACGAGTTAGAAACTTACCTTGGAGGAATGGCAGCACTACAATTGCCGGAAAAAAAATTAAGAAGTGGTCGCAGGTGGCCGAAGGTGGTTGACGGTGGCCGGAGGGTGTGGTGGCAGTGGGTGCAGTGGAGGAAAGGCGCGCGCGCGAGAAAGACCGCGCGAGAGAGAGAGCGACAGAGAGAGACGCGAAATGGAGGGGGCTCACGCGTGGTGGTTGCACTGGCCGGAGGTGGTCGCAGGTGGCCGGAGATGGTCAACGGTGGTCAGAGGGTGTGGTGGCAGTGGGTGCAGCGGAGAGAGAGAGAGACGCGAAATGGTGGCCGGAGGAGGAGGTTGCGTGGTGGTTGCACTGGCCGGAGGACGTCGACGGTGGCCGGAGGGTGTGGTGGCAGTGGGTGCAGCGGAGAGAGAGAGGCAGCAGAGAACGAGAGAGTTGTAGAGGCTGGCGCGGGAAGGAAGAAGGGTTTGCGATTTTCGAACCCTAAATAAACCCTATGGCTTCGGTTGTTAGAAGAACCGAAGCCATTGACCCCTTTTGGCACTGGGTCTCCTTGGACCGAGGCCTATACCGTGACTTCCAGCCACTTTTTGGCTTCGGGTCCTACTGGACCGAGGCCTATACCTTGACTTCCAGTCACTTTTTGGCTTCGGGTCCTACTGGACCGAGGCCTAAACCCTTCTTTGGCACCGGTTTTGAGTGAACCGCGGCCTATACCCCTCTTTGGCTTCGGGTATTTGGAGAACCGAAGCCTAAAACTTGGCTCTAATTGCAAAAATGTCACCGCGTTATTATATGCTTCGGTTCCTGGCCAACCGAGACTATAAGGCGAGGTAAAATGGGAATTCTGCACCAGTGTGCCACGCCTAATTCTCCATGTTCAACAACACAGACCCTCTCCAGCTAAAATAGTTAGTGCAAACAACAATATATTCGTGGATGAATCAAAATAAAAAAGATTGGAACTAAATAGAGAAAAAAAAAATAATTGTAAGAAGATAAATTATTTAAATATAGTTCCAAGATTGAAGGTAAATCATTTAAAACTAGACCATAAATAAATATTTCAAACGTAATTCTAATATTAAGACTTTGGTCTTATTTTTTTAAAGTTTTATAAAATTAAAATTTTTGAGAATATGATTAATCTTCAGATTTAAATCACCGTTCCTCAACTCAGCAACTGCTGTCTGGTTCATCTGATGCAATGATTCAGGCTTTATAATTCCTTATCTGAAGTCTTTTCAAGTCAACACCATCATGCACTTCATTAATGGATTATTTACTGAATGATATTATGGTTTACGGATAATGTATATGGACCCATCGTCCAGCATTTGGCTAGCATAGCTTTTCCGATTGAAAACAGTGTAACACTTTCACATGCATGTGAACTATATAAGCTTCAAAGATGAACGGATAAAAATATCTTTCTACTCTTTATAACACTGAGGATGAAATTACAACTAGCTTATCTTCTACCCATTCTTATACAGAGGCGGAAGAAGGTTATCACAGAGGGAAGCCCTCCGTCCATTTTTTTTTTCTTTTTCTTTTTTTATTTAAAAAATAATATTTATATATTATTATTTTATTTATATTAATTGACTTTTATTTCATTTTATTTTTTATATATTTTTAAAAAACATATTTATATATTATTATTTTATTTATACGTTACTACTTTATATATTGTTACTTTATTTATATTAATTTAGTTTGGATTTTTTTTTTTAAATTTAAAAATTACGTTTTTTTTTCTCTATTATAATTTCTTATATTTTTTTATTTGATTTTTCTCTTCCGTCCTTCCATCTCTTTCTTTCGTTTTATTTTCATCTCAATTTTCACCATCATTTTCTTATTATTTTCAAAATCAAATTGCACTACGACAAAATTGAAGAGTTAATAAACATTTTGGACTGAACAATTTCTTCTTTTGAGTAAGTTCATTTTTCCCTTCTTTTTTTTAAGCAATTTGTTTTCTTCTTGTATGTGGCTTTTCTATGCTCTAAGCATATATCTATCTGCTATAGATCATAAAATCATGCTTTACTTGTTGATCAAACTTTTCTTTGTGTAGATAGATTTATTTTAGGGTTTGAAGTTGTGTAAGGGAAGAGCAAGATTAGGAATCTACTCTAAGGTAAAGCAAGCTAATTATTTAGAAATTAGTTTTCTTAAAATATTGAGTCTTGCTTTTAAGATTTAATTTGAGGTATTCATAATTTTATTTTTTTGTAAGAGAATTGAAAAATTTATATTAAAAAAAATTATGATAAAGAGTAAAAGAATTGATTTTTTTTTCAAGAGGAAGGCTTGTGATGAAGATGAAAAAAAAATGCATTTATGTCATCTAAAATTGAGAAATTTCATGATAATCCAAATATTGAAGAAAACGAAAAACAACTCTGTAAGGTTCCTAAAGTTACATATGAATTTGAAAATACTTTAGAACGTGATCCGGGGAAACGTCTTCAAATCTGACAATACCCACCAAATCAAATTGATGAGGTACGAAGGGCTTATCTAAAATGGGGTCCATATCAAATGCATCTAGAAAATTATCCATTGTCTGGTAAAAATTATCATCCAAGAAGATTTCAGTACACATGGTTTAGCTTATTTCCTTCATGGTTAGAGTATTCGCCATTAAAAGATGCTACATATTGCTTACCGTGCTATCTTTTTAGTAAAAAACCAAGCGGATGACTTGACTCAGATGTTTTCATTGTTACAAGTAATTGGGTTTATTTTCATTGAATTCTAATTGGCAATAAGTTGATTGTCATTAACATGTTTTAACTTTTTGAATGTTTCTTTATAGGTTTTAAAAGTTGGAGGAACATTTTGACTAAAGGTAACTTTTGTTTTTTTATATATTATTGTTGATGATAAACTTTATGTTACTCTTTCATATATATTATTGTTATATTATTTGGCTTATATTGTCATGAGTTCTTATTTTGAATAAAAAATGATGTCAGAAATTATTATTTTTAATTAAAAATAATAATTTATATATACATGTTGTTTTCCATGCACACACATAATGTGTGTAGGCAGTTCCATGTGGCACTAACAGTGTCACGTGTCACACAAGAGACATGATGTGTGGTAACAAAATAAAAAAAATGATTAAAAAATTAAAAGAATCAAATATTGACATGTGCATGCAATTAACAATGTTAGTAATTTTTTTTACTGAAAATGACCTAATTGAGAATTTTTTTAAAAGTTAGGATGCAATTAAAATCTTTTAAGCTTTAATTTATTCATTTACATCAATTGATAATCATGATCTTTATTCTACAAACTGTATTTTTGCATTAATATTTGTAAAAATGGAAGTTGTGGTCAATGTTCCTAGGTTGGTATATACTTTGGCAAAGAATTTTCACTTGCAATCACCTTGAAATTGACTTAAATATCTACATGCAGCATTTTTAATTACGCTAAAAAAAATGGTCATTTTGTACCAAAGCAAAGAAAGGAAGAAAAAGATCTTGATATGTATCATATCAGGTTATACAAGGTTTCTTCTATATTTATACCAGATCCATGCTACCTTATTACGTCTTAGTCATCATAACTTAGATTACAGTTATACATTAGACATTGCATTGTGATTGTTACAGATATGTAGCTTTACTTGGAATATCTAAAATGTTCTTTTCTCATGCAGGGAAGGTCACAAGTTTAGTTGCTGAAAAGCACTTGGACTTGGCCAACAAAATAAAGGAAGTTGTAACGCAGTCTATTTATATTATTGAAAGTAAAAGCGCAATGTGCAACAGTGCCAAAAAAATATTAAAATTGAATTTCAACACTCAATTCTATCAGCCATTTGCCTTCTTCGATTCATGCTCTGCAATTCACCTCTACCAAAAGATATACCGACCATAATTAAGATTGGGACAAAGAAGAATGATGAGGGTTTTAGAAGGGGAAAAGAATTCAGAGAGACAAAGCAGAAGGGGCAAAAACCTGGACTACCTTCACACGTAATCTTTCAGCAATATATTCTCTTCCCTTATAGCCTTGTGCTTATCTTGATTTTCCTCTCAACTGGATCAACAACCATGTGTCCACTCTTTCTAACGACATTTGGCACTAATTCTCCTTCTTTCTTGACACATGTTACATTGCCCTTCCCATCAAGAACAACCTTGTCCTCAAGGTTGAGCTGAGGATAAGAATCAATAATGTCCTGGGAATCTTTCCACATAGCAACCATGGCATCAGTGTGTTCCCATTGAATCAATACTTGTGAAACCTCCTTGTTAAGTCCTTTTATAATTATGATGTCCCACACTTTAACATGATTGAGGAGTGAACACATCTCTGCTGATGTAAGGGGTATGGGAACATAAGGCTACGAAATCACTCATTGAAATGGTTTAAGGAGTGTCACATGAAAAACCGGGTGAATCCTTGTCGATTCTGGTAATTGCAAGTTATATGCAACCGTGCCAATCTTCTCTAACACTTGGAAAAGGTTCAAAATATTGCATTCCTATTTTTTTATGCTTCCTTAAGGTAACAAAATGTTGCCTATAAGGTTGAAGTTTCACCAAAACCAAATCTCCTTCTTTAAAGTGCAAATCCTGTCTCTTTCTATCAGCTTGCATTTTCATATATTATTGAGCTTTCAATATATTTGGTTTAAATTGCGAAAATAACTGATCTCTTTGCTTCAAAGAGTCCTGTAATTGACTAGGATCTTAACCATTTTCTATGTATGAACTTATGGATAGTGGAAGCCTACCAAAAGCAGCTTGGAATGGCGTCATTGCTAAACTATGATGATGAGAAGAGTGATGAGTTCATATTTTTTTCCTCATTTAATGTTTAATTTTAGGTATTTAATTGATTTTTTGTGCTTAAGGATTAATTTAATCAAGATTTGTGATTATTGAACTTATTAAGTTTGTAAGGTAAAATGACATAGAAAGTGACTTTAGTTGCATAAAATATTATCGGATATTTTAACATTTGTTGATGCAACTGAAATTTAATTTAGGTCATTAAAATTGTGGATTTAAAAGTTTTCCACGTTACAAGTTAAGTCCAAAGAAATAATTCAGGAGTTGTTATGCATCCCTATTTTCTACTAAGTTACATCTCTCTTACCACTTAAACCCAACTCAACCAGATCATGTCATTTGGCAATCCTCACCTATCAAATTTGGCCAACCATATGCTAACACATGTCACTATACTTGCACACACATCTGCATTAGAGAGTGACACCTCATCATCTTCAACCTTCCATCTTTCTCCACCATTGATGTTAACCTGTATCAGTTCACACAACCACCACGAATCAAATCTCCTCACATTGCCCCTGCCAAAACAAGAATCGAACAGTAGCAGCCATGGAAGCCTCATGCACTTGAACGGACCAGAGATGAGATTCAACACCTTCGAACCACCATGGATCTATATCAGTTTTGAAACATGCACTTGCATCAAGATCCACTACGAGCGACCACCATCTTCATTGCAGCTACTACATTGATCTGAAACCATGAACCAGCACCTGCACGAAGTAGTTCACACACGAGATCTATGCAAGTGTTACTAGAGAATGCTGCAGAATCACCATTGATCCCACGAAGCCTTCCTTGCGATGGCACGCGTTCTTTCATCTCGCTGGAACAGATTTGCACCGCGCCCCTCCATCCCTTGTGGTAGTCGCACCTGAAGACGAAGGCACCGCAGAACGAACACCAATCATCCATCCCTTGAGGCAGCAACCCTAGCGAAACCTTAATTAGAGAGAGAGAAAGGGATGTCACATGGCAGCCTCTCATGCGGCAGTTAAATGGTCAAAGCAGTCAACTCCAAACAAATTTTGGTTAAAACTAGTCAAATGGTCAAACAAAAGGAACAAAATTGAAAATTGGACAGAAATTAGATTGTTGAGTAATTATCAACAGAGAAAATCTTCAAACAAGCATGTTATTCACTAATTTTTCTATTTCCTCCTTTTGATTGTGCGAATACTTATAAGGCTTGACTTTAACAGGTTGAGATCCTTCCAACAAGGGAAATGCATGATCATGAGATCTTTGAGGAGGTAAAATGGTGGGTGTATCAAAGACAACACTATAGGTGTACAACAACAAAGCTAGTTCAGGCTCCATTTGTGCGGGTAACTTGCATGCTATAAATCTCAGTAATTGAAGTTGAGCTTGTTCAGGAACCAAGCTAGAATCCCCCTATAATGTGTGAAATCTACCATCCACTAAAAATCTTCAATTGCAATGTATCATAATCTGTAATATGTGGACCAATTGTCTTCAACCAACTTGCTCCCAAAATAAGGTCTGCAACTGATATGGGTAAGAGGAACATAGGTAGCTGAAATATATTTCCTTAGGCTTGAACTCTCAATTTCTTGACCACTCTCTCGGCCTCCGTGTAGTTATCATTACCCACCATAACTTAAAAAATTTAGCCACTCTAGGTTGCAGAAAGTTGTCTAGGCTACTAGCATAAATTAAAATTGTTGTAACCAATTTATCTATGTATGCTAAAAAAAATATCGTACCAATTCCAATACCTCCCTTGTGAACATTTAAAGACAAATGATGATCTATATTTTGTTCAGAATCTGAAATGGTTTGCATATGGAATTGTGACTCAGTAGAATCCTCACTTTCTCCATAACTTAAAAAATTTAGCCACTCTAGGTTGCAGAAAGTTGTCTAGGCTACTAGCATAAATTAAAATTGTTGTAACCAATTTATCTATGTATGCTAAAAAAAATATCGTACCAATTCCAATACCTCCCTTGTGAACATTTAAAGACAAATGATGATCTATATTTTGTTCAGAATCTGAAATGGTTTGCATATGGAATTGTGACTCAGTAGAATCCTCACTTTCTTATTCTAATTGTAAGAACAATAATTGTCTAATCGAGCATTTGTGAGTGAATGAAAATTTATCATCACAAAAATAGCATCGCCCTTTCTCTCTACGAAGCTGCATTTCTATAGGGCTTATGTGTTTCACATTTGTGTTCTTTAATGGTGGCGCAACAGACCTGGTAAGGAAGGTTTATCGGCTATTTTGGAAACAACTTTATTGGGTCACTAGTGCAGTAAAGGCTTTTGGCCCCGGTTGTTTTTGATATTCTGCCCCGGTTCTAGAACCGAGGCATATTAGGGTGAGGCAAAAAAGGGTGGTTTTTGGCCTCGGGTGTCAACCGAAGCCATAGGGGGTACTTTTCTGCCTCGGTTCTCTGAGGACTCGAAGCCATAGGGGTACTTTGCTCGCACCACCATTAGCACTACTGCGCTCATCCTCGCCATCGAGATTGTCGGCAAACGCTGTCGCGGCCAGACCTTCACCAGCATTAAACGAGCAACCCACTACGACGCTCAGACCCATGCTACCACTGCACGGTCTGAATGCGACAACGACAAACCACCATGAACCAGTAGAGCCAAGAGATCTAGAGATCCAGCACCTCCACCGCCGTTCGAAGCAGAACTTCAAGCCACTGTTGCGGGCAACCCTACCACTGTGTCGCCATCACCACCGCAAACAAAGAAAGAGAGTGACCACCAAATCACGCCTTTGCCGTGAGCCGCGAGCACGCCTCCTTCGCCAATGACGAACCAAACACCACCGCACGAGAAAACAAAGACGAGAATGCCTCCACCACACGTAAAGTGTTCGCTCAGGGACGAAGGTGAACAGTGCGAAGTCGCGAATTTAGGAACCTAAATAGGGCATATGGCCTCGATTCAATTAATAATCGAGGCCTAAAGTCCCTTTATGGCCTCGGTCAATAAAGACCCGAAGCCAAATGTGACGGTGCTGGTGACATTTTTGAAATTAGGGTTATTGGCTGACTTATAGGCCTCGGTTCTTTTTTAACCGAGGCCAAAAACCTCTTCATATTGTCTTGGTTCAAAAACACCCGAAGCCAAAAGTGCTGACGCTGATGGCATTTTTGAAATTTTGGTTACTGGGCTGCCTTATAGGCTTCGGTTCTTTTGCTACCGAGGTCTAAAACCTCTTACTGCACCGCTTTTGCACACACCCGAGACAATATAGTTGGATGAAATTGCAAAAATGCCACCGCCTCCTTATAGGCTTCGGTTCTGCTATAACCGAGGCCTATAAGGCGAAGTAAAATGTCAAATCTGCACTAATGGGTGTAGCCATATTTGTAGTGACAGAAGAATACAGATGAGTATAATTTGTATTAACAGATTTCAATGTCGGGTAATATTGATCCTCATATAATTTGGCCAAGGCCACTACTTGGAACAATGTAGGAGGTGCCATAGCTACCACGTCGCGCTTAATTTCAGTTTTCAATCCTACAACAAAATCGTTCAACAAAGCTTCACCTGTTAATCCAATAGATATATTAGCGAGAGCCATAATTGCAGATAATACTCTGAAAAAGAACTTGTTTACGTCAATTTAAACTGGTCAACAATAGGACAATCATAAAAGGATGGGCCAAATTGATACTCCATTGCTTTAGTTAAATCTGACCAACTATTAACCGTTTCAATCTTATGTAACATCTGAAACCACATGATAACCTCTTTGTCGAAGTGCATAGCAACGATATCCACCCTAGCAACATTAAGAGTATTATAATACATGAAAAAAATTTCTTCCTTAAAAGATCCACTCCAAGACCGGTGTAGTTCCATCAAAATGAGGGAAACCCAATGAAATCTCCTTAACAGGCGTAACTCCACTAGGGGTTGTGATTCCCGATATTCCCGAAACCCCGAAGCTCGACAAACTTCCATGCATCTTCGCCGTATTTTGTAAGATCTAATTCAACTATGCTTGTATCTAATTCATACGTTCATTGTGTTATGAGAATTTAATATCCTTTGTATTAGCAATACGACCTATCTCCTTAGAGTGGGTTTTAACGACCATGGAAGCATAATGGAAGCACTAATGTAACACAAACTATTTATATTATTGAAAGGAAAAAACACAATATGCAACATCACAATGAAATAGTCAAATCGAATTTCAATAATTAATTAATTCCATAAGCCATTTGCCTTCTTCAATTCATGATCTGTAATTCACCAGTACAAAAAGTTATACCAACCAAAATTAGGATAGGGACAGAGAAGAATGATCGGGGTTTAGAAAGGGGAAAGAATTTCAGAGAGACAAAGTAAAAGAGCAAACACCTGGACTACCTTGACATGTAATCCTTTAGCAGTATATTCGCTTTCCTTAACCTTGTGCTTGTCCTGATTTTGCTCTTACCTGGATCAATAGCCACGTGTCCATTCTTTCTAATTGATTTGGTACTAATTCTCCTTCTTTCTTGACACATGTTACAGAAGCAATAAGGATAAATGAGGAGGCTATCACAAAAGAAAGTATTCGAAGGGACATTGCAAAGACCTAAAATAATAACTCAGGGTAGAAGAGAAAGGGTAGAAAAATGGTTCAAGTTTCAAAAGTCATGGGCAAATTTGGTAGTGGATCGAGTTTTGGAAATAATAGATCATGCATAAAATATAGGAAAGCTTCACTAGTCAAATCTATGAAAAAAGGGATTAACATTTCAAAATCTGGAAAATCTTCTAGTGCAAGTTGTACCATCAGAAAAGGTTCTTTAGATATACTCATTCAATTTATTAATTAATTATTAAATAAATATCTTTATTTATTTATTAATTAAATTAGTTTGAAATTTTTTTTATCACCTAAATATTTGATAATTTAATAAGAGAAACCATGTATATGCACCTAGGGATGTCAACGTGATGGGTAGAATACGGATAGTAGCTCTCCCGTACCCTATCTACTGGATAAATATCCGTCTCGTACCCGTATCCATATCTGTGCAGGTATCCGTTATGGGGGTACCCGCATATTTTTTTAATATCCACGGATATCCAAGGGTACCCGCAGGTATTTATAAATGAAAAGTTTAATATTTAATAACATATTTTAACCATAAATTCAAATAAAAATAAAAATACAATGCATACCATTCATAAATTTTAAACATAGTGTAAATAACTCATTTAAATAGTGTTGAATGACCATTTATAAAGAAATGAAGTTTTTTAAAACCAATTGATAACAAATAACCCATTCAAAATTGATGTGTTCATGTTTTAATAATGTTTTTTTTTTTAATTTAAATTAGAGTATACGGATACTATGATACTCATACCCGCCCCGTTAACATTCAGGTATAAACTTAAAAACAGTATTCATTTACAATATTCACCAGTACAGATACTATTATACCTGTACCTATTATCCACGAATATTCATTTACAATATTCTTTTCCTATTTAATTACATCATATATCTTATTAATTTATATATTTTTTACTGTCTAGGTAGTTGAGATATTAATAGGATAGTTATGGATGTTACATCAAACATTTAATAATATAACCCGTAAAATTTATTATTATTATTATTATATATATATATATATATA
>Ga0214544_1012330_pt1 | contig 11205 bp, 7 predicted proteins | sample CNSS3metaG_FD_160074 | JGI IMG/M metagenome (GOLD analysis project Ga0214544, IMG submission 160074) | Root nodule microbial communities from cowpea collected in UCLA plant growth center, Los Angeles, California, USA - CNSS3 | ecosystem: Host-associated > Plants > Roots > Nodule | place: USA...
TGAATAAGTTCCTATGAGTGGATATTTTTAAGATGGTACTTTTTAGTTGTACTTTGAATATGTAGGTCCTCTATTTGTCTTTGATCTTTTTGCTAGATACATCAATTAGGTTGTTTTGTTTATCTAATAACCTCAATGTAAAATCAGGACCTGTATAAGGGTTGAGGCACCCCTAAAGTGTCTCTGTATATATATTAATATTCTTTGCTGATAAAAAAAAAAAACAATTAATTATACTTGGCGTGTGCCCTCGTTTAATAATTCAGGATTCCATCTTACAAATTTGAAGTCTACCTTTATAATAAAATTAGTTTATAAGAGAGTTATCTTCAATTTATATATACTTTTTCCAGATTCTATCTCATGAAACTTGAGTTTTTCTTTAAATATTAACAAATATGATACTTTTTATTCTTGGTTAGAAAAAGACTAATTAATTTTAAATTTTATATAGTGAGTATTTAAATTTTATATTTTTCAATTAATTTTTTGTTGTTTCATTTTTTAGTTAAATAGATGTATCATTTTGCTTATTTGTATTAAAAAATATGATATTTTGTGATTAATATAAATTGATATTATTGTTCTTGTTTTTATTAAAAGTAGGTTCGGTACCAATGTTGTTATACTTTCTTATATCTTTCAGATTATTTCACTTACAACAATTAAGAGATTATGCAACGATTGTTCCCTTGTTATTATCCAATATTTTTCAATAAAAGTAATAAAAGTTATTTCTTGTTTTACATACCGTTTTATATTAATCACGAAATTTTACATACGTAAAAACAAATGAGTAAAATATCGGATCAAGAATTTCATCGGTTACGGTTAAATATGTTTTTGGTCTCTTAACTTTGATGAAAATTGAAATAGTCCTTCTTCAAAACTTTGATTCAATTTAGTCCTCCAAATTTACAAATATTTGAATTTAATTCTTTTAACAAAATTTTATTAAATTTATTTAACGTTTCAAAACAGTTACTTAGTTAATATTAAAGCGGAGTATTTTAAGTATATGTTAGTGTAGTATTTTAAGTAATGTTGGAGAAGAATCGTATTTAAGCAGGGTTGATGTTATGGATGTCATTATAGTATATAAGAGATGCAGCTTTTGTATTGGGGACTTACTACTTTATATTTTTGTACTTTAATAATGAGACAAAAGTTGGTGGAGCTTATTGAATACTCCCCTTCATGACATCATCCATGGAGCAAGTTGGTGAGGAAAATAATGGAAGTATGTTGGAATGCAAAGACATTGAAAACTCTTGTTTCTGTTTTTGATTGAAGCAGATATTGCATGTTGGTGGTCATCGTGTGGGATGCACACTCCCTTCCATTATTAATTATATTATCTCATTTTCCACTCTTCCTTTTCTCTCTCTACTTAGTGCTTTCCTCTTCACCAATCCAATATCATTCTCTTACTCTCTTTTTTTATCCATCTTCATCCATCTCTATACACATATTTCTCAACTTCACACTTAGGTTGTTGCATCTGCCCACTTCAAATAACTGGGAGAAATTGGACTTACATAAAAAATATAAAAATACAAGTTTGAGGAATTTTTTTAACCATATTTACTTTTCATTATTCATATATATATATATATATATATATATATATATATATATATATATATATATATATATAACAAAATTATTAAATAACAACCAAATTTAGGAAAAATAACCAGTTATTATATTAATTAAATTAAACCATTTTATGAACTAAAAGTTATTAATAACTAAAAAGATGATATTATATTGCAGAGATGTCAACGGAGCAGGTAGGGTACAGGTAGTAGCTTCTCCATACCCTACTCGTTGGATAAATAGTCATCTTGTATCCGTATCCATATCCGTTATGCGAGTACACGCATAATATTTTAATATCCACAGATATCCACGGATATTTACAAAAAAATAAAAAAAAAATATTTAACGACATATTTTAATCGTAAATTCAAATAAAATACAATATATAACATTCAAAAATCTTAAACAAAATCCAAATAACTCCTTTAAATAATGTTGAATAAAAATTTATAAAGAAATGAATTTTTTTTTTAAAACTAATTGATAAAAAAATAACTCATTCAAAATCAATATGTTAATATTTGAATCATGTTTTTTTATTTTTAATTTAAATTAGAGTATAGCAGGTACGGGTCCACGGATACAGATACTATGATACCCGTATCCGCCCTGTTAACATGTGGGCATAAAAATACACGTATCCGTTATTCACGGATATCTATTTACAATATTCATTTTCTACCCATTACAAATTTTATCTGCAAATACCGCATGTACGAATATTTGTGACATCCTTATATGTATGCTAATAAGTTCTATAATAGTGTAAACTCATTTATATAATATCTGAATTTGGATTCACATTTTGTAATTGTTCTATCTTCATTCATCACCCCAGATGTTAGTATTTAGACTTTACATCTATTCTCATCTCATCATATCATCGCATTAATAAATCGAACCACTTGCAAATTAGTTAAAAATTCATGTTATAACAAATTTAATAAATATGATTTAATATGACAATTTTTACATAAACTTTTCTTCTTCTTCTTCTATATATATATATATATATATATATATATATATATATATATATATATATTAAAATAAGATATAAAATGAATTAAGCTTCTATAAGTTAAATTCAACATATGTACTCAATTTTTGAAATTAGATATTTTGTGTAAAAGTTAATGTGCATAAATTAGTTCATTCTATCTTTTTATTTTCTTCTCCTACAATATACTTTTCTAACTAGAACTTTATCAATATTTTAATAAGAAATTTAGAGTGATTTTATTTTCAAATTTTTAGATCTTATATTTACTTCATAAGGATTGAATTTGAAGTTCAATTCTAAATCTAAGTAGAATCCGAACCTAACATGTATATATCATTTTGAATTAAGAAGTGTATTTTTATCAACAATATAGGAAATATATAAAAAAGATAAAATTAGATTGTACTAATTCTTATAAAAATTTAAATATACGAAAGGAAAAGAAAATTTTTACCATGTGAATGTTTCCCTCTTTGAACCTTCCCTACACTAGTTTTTCTCAGTTGCCCACTTATATTCCACTATTTTATGGTCAAAACTGTTTATTTGTGATGTTCATTATCCATCCTAGATTGTGCTGGTAGTTATAATCAAATTTTAAGATACAATTGATATTGTACAAGATATAAATAAATCACTAACTATTAATTAGCTTCTGATCTCTCCTTATGTTACTTTGGTTCTCTTTTAGGTCTTTTTCTAATCAAAACACAACCTTCTTCCTTCACAGTTTCTAAAATTAATTAAATTTCAATTAGATATTAGATTATGATTAATTAGATATGTGTGAAATAATGAAAACAATATATACACCCTGGTCCCAATAAAGATGATTGAAATTGGTCATATGCATCGATTTGAACTAAAGTTACAAATCATAGAGCTTTATATAGAAACATGACCTAGGCATATAGTTAATAAACAGTCTCAATGAAAATAAGATATTATTTCTTTTAACACCCCTGTAACTTTGCATTCCTTTTCTTTCCATTTACTTGGTTAATCAATTCAGAATAAATAATAATAAAGTATCCTCAATGAAGCACTTTCTTTTCTCCTTTAAATTTGGGGACTCTAACCAATCAAATGCATACCATTTTTATTAAAATTTAGTTTTTTTTTTTTTTAATTTTTACTGTATAATGTGATAAATAAAGTTTTTTTACGAAGATCAGAAAATCTATTGGTATTGCTTTTAGCCTAAAGTTCTTATAAATGAAGATTTATGTTACATAAATTTTGGTAGATGAAATAAAACTCAATTTTTAAAACAACTAATTAATAGAAATCATATATTCAATTATTCAACAAGAAATGAATTTCATCCACAGGAAACTATTCTTTACTGAGTTTATGATTGACTAATTTTATTTTTGTTCGTGTTGGATGTGACTACATGCAAATCGATGTAAATACTTCATTTTGAATTTATTGAATTTTACTTCAATGAGTTTGATAACCTTTATTTGTTTAATTGAAGTTGGATTCAGATTGGAAAACAATTTTAAATCTACAATGTTGACAATAACACTTCATTGAAATTAATGCTAGAAATAAGTTAATTATAATTGAAAATTTTGAGTGGAAATTTAGAAAAATAGTAAATAAATCTTCTAATATAATTCACGTACTTGTATTTTTCTTTCTTTGTGTTGCTTTCTTTAATCTTTTGTTCGAATGTCTACAAGCCCTCCAAAAAGTCCAAGAGTGGTCGTGGGCTGCACTTGGAGAGAGGACAAATGGTCACACAATAACTCAAAATTTTGTAGAAAGAGAAGATATTCAATAGTTTCCTCCCTCAAAGAAGTGAAATAGATGACTTCTATCATGAAGGGAGAGGAAGAATAATAGGAGAAAATGTTACCAAAACATAATGTAAAAGTTCTAGAATTTAGTGGTGGTTTTTACAAGAAATTTCACCAGTGCAGTAAGGGCTTTTGGCTCTAATTATTTTTTATATTCTATCCCAATTCTAGAATCGAAACATATTGAGGCGAGGCAAAAAGGGGTGGCTTTTGGCTTCGGGTTTGACCGAAGCCAAAACACCCCATTTCTGCCTCAATTATGGTCAACCCGAAGCCATAGGGGTAACTTTTTTGCCTCAGTTTTGGTCAAACTGAAGTCATACAGTCAGAAAACAATTAATTAAATTAAAAATTTGAAGACCTTTTGGTCTCGGTTGTGGACTGAATCGAGGCCATAGACCCATTTTTTGCCTCGATTGTGATAAGAATTGAGGCCTAATGTATTTTTTTTAATACGTTTTCTGTTTTATAATTATTCCCACGTTTAATTCTACATATTTTTTTCAGAAACCAACACAGATCAGCACATAATATTTTATCAAACATCCACAATCCAAATACATTTAAAAGACAATTGGAAATCATCCACAATCCAAATACATATCCTAATCAATATTATTGTACATCTAAATTATAAATTTTGCACATGCTATCCTACCAAACTTTATGGACTTCGTAGGAATTGGCGCAAGACTCTTGAATGTCTGCAAAATAAGACATTAACTTAAGTTAGTATATAAAAAAACAATATTGCAAAGTATTCATTTTAATTCAAATATATATATTACCGTTTCCCAATTAGTTGTAATACGAGCATGCACAATGGTTGTCATCCATTACATTATATAGTAACCGCATTCATATGGATCAGTTTGTCTATTACACTACATTACATCAACAACATTATAATTAATTAAGGAAGAAAATCAAATCAAACAATTATAAATATAAAATATAAATTACATCTCTATTTATTTCTTAAATGTTAAAAACTCAAAAGGAGAAATCAACCAAGAGATCGGGTAAAAACTTTTTAAAGATCATAATAAATATTGTAAATCGAATTACTCATTTCGTGCTTCTAAACGCGAGGAAATATATAACCCCGCAATTTTTTTCTCAAAAGCCAAAAATTTTGAAAAGAAAAGCAAGGGAAAAAAATGTTTTACATATTTTGATTTTGGAAACATTGCTTTTGAATGTCCAAACAAAATGTTTATACTGTTAAAAGATAATGAAGAAGTATGTTTGTAATATTATTTATCTTCATTTTCTTCAAATGAAAGTTCCTCAAATGATAAAGAATGTGGGTTTCAATATATCTTTAATTACATAATAAATATTTTGTGAGGAAAGGATCAAGATATTTTGTTTGAGAACCACTAAGCTAAAAAAAAAAACTAACATAAATTATCTTTTATCAATTGATCAAATACAAATTTATATTTTAGAACTTTTGCGCCTAATGGAAAAACAACATTATTATTTTTAAAAGTAATTTGAAAGAATAACAAAGCAAGTTGGAGGAAGTTAATACAAAAGAAATATGATTTCAAAAACAACGACAAATTTTGACTAATATCTTTGAAGGAGTCAAAATAATACACCCAAAAATTATATATTTAATTATTGTCACTAAAGTAAAGATAATGAATATATGATTTAGTATAACCATAATTATAACATAAATCACACACACACACACACACACACACACACACACATATATATATATATATATATATATATATATATATAGGTTTGTCATTTGTTCTTTTATATTTTTGAATTCATAAAAATTGAATCAGAACTAAAACGTTTAGTTATTTCTTTTTCAATGTAAATAATCATATTGTCGACAAAAAAATCATCTTCCATTTTTAATTCCATAATATTGTTTTGAAAATCTTCAGTGTAGAAAATTATCTTTCTATTATAGTTGTAGAAACAATGTAAATGAATCACTTGTAATTCTTTGAACCTTTAGAAAGAAGAAAAAACTTATATAATTGCACAATTGGATCATTAGTAACATGTTCAAACCATATGTAAATGAGTTGAATCTATCTTGTTCTCATCTTTACGCATAATTTTCCTCTTATCACTTTTAAAATATGAATGTTTTTTTATTCTTCGTCAATACACTTTTTTTAGTATGAAACTAAAAAATAGTTTATCATAATTTAATAAACAAATGAGACGTAAATACTAAAAAAAAATATAATAATCAAGCCACAATTAAAAATCAATTATGAAACAATAAAATACAATATTTTTTTCTTCTATATTCATTAAAAATGAATATACAAGAGGTACATGAGATAAAAGCATAATGCTAATTATTAAACTAATATTTTAAGATTAAATGAGACAAAAGAGTTATATTTTTTATTTTAAGAATGAAGGAGAATGAATGAGAATATAAATAATGATGATATCTTTTAGAATTAAAAGAAAATAGATAAGAATGAGAGATGAGAATAATATGTAAAAAACTAAAAAAATTATGGAAGAGAAAGTAAAATATATCTTAATAATTTTTTTTATTCTTTATTATATTTGTTTTTAGATTTTATTATTAATTAACATTAAATACTATACTTCATAAAAGAAATAAAAAATATTTAATTAATTCTCATTTATTTCTCATATACTACACATAATTTAAAATTTCAAAATACATAATTTAAAAATTTTCAAAATTACACATAATTAAAAAATTTAAAATTTTTGGGGTCCATGGCCCCTCTAACTCCTCTTATACTCTGCCACGGTTGAAAAAGAAAAAGAAAAATATGAAATATATATATATATATATATATATATATATATATATATATATATATATATATATATATATATTTTTTCTTTTTTTTTTAGTGGTATATTTTGTATCTAGAAAATTGTGTTTCTTATTAGTTAGACATGTAGAAGAGAAGAGAAGAGAGATTTTATTTTATTTTATTTTTATTATTATTAATTATTATTATTATTATTATTATTATTATTATTATTACGATTATTGTTATTATGAATTTGATAATCTTTTACTAGTTGATTTGATATTTGATTTATATTAGAAAAACTTAGATGGTTGAGAAAAAAAAAACCAATTAGAATTACTACTATGAATATATGAATTCTAATCAGATACATTTAAACTCTTATCATACAATGTTGATCAATTTATTATAACTCTCAATAAATTTCTATATGAATAATTTAGAAAGTTCATCTATATTTGTATGCAAAAGGTGGTTTTATGATACTAAAAATTGTTCTTCCATTTACATATCATATTTCTGGAACAGGACGACTTAAGAGTTTAGGCGGTGTAAATCAAATCTAAAAAATGAGATACTTTTATTTAATTTTTTTTTAAAATTTTTTTTATGTAAATTTATTTATTAAATTATCATAATTAATTTTATTTAACATTCTCTTTTAATATGTAGTAAGTAATAAGGCTAATTCATTTAATATTTTTTGAGACATTGTTGATCTTATAAAGTTTTTATTATTTTCAACTTTGATAAACTCTTTTTGCTTAAAGAACCCAATATTATACTTATTAACATTATTCTATCAGCTATATACGTATCTGAAAAAAAATCTATTCTTTTTATATAATTAAGATTGTCAATTGGTTTATTTTTTCCAAACCTATAAATTTTTAAGATATTTAATTCTAAAAATAAATAAAATCCATCAATATCCATTTTTAATATCAATAAAAGTTTTAACTTATTAATTCTCATTTTTAATACCAATAAAAGTGGACAGACATTAATAATAATTTAATTAAATTTTATTTTCAAACCTAAACCTATAATTAATTTAGTAAAACTATATTAATAATAAAATATTTTTTTGAGACTTCCTTTTTCTTAAACATAATTTTATAATTAATTTAATAAATGTATATTAGTAAAAAAAAATTTGAGACATTTTTTCTTAAATATAATTTTATAATTAATTTAATAGAAAATATAAGCACACTTTATTATAATGGTAAAAGAAGATTTGAGATCTTCTTTGTTTGCATGTTTAAAATGAGTGTTTTACTTGTTTTACTTTTGAGTCGATCTTCCTCTTGAATATGCAAATCAACCTTCATCAACATGTTAAGAGTTTTATCTCTTTATCTTTATCTCTTTGTTTATATTCTTAAATTTATTTTTATTTCACCTTTTTATTTTTACTATTTATCTTTATTTTAAGCAAAAATATTTAATTTAAAAAAAAACTTAAATTAATAAATAAATAATTTGAGTATAACAATAATATGTGGGATTCAACACTTCAACTTAAAAAATCCTTTTTATTTATGAACTTGGTATTGCCAAAGATCCTTAAGAAAGGGTTAGGATAATTTTTGGTGTGGGTGATTATTATCCTTTTTTATTATTGTTTTGCTATGACTCCTATGCTAATATTTTAAAGCTCTAAATTTTTTGAAAAGAGGGTAATTAGTGATATAAAATTGCTATCATGTATCAAATACGCAAAATATCCTACATGAAAAGGGACACTATGCCTGTGCCTTTAAAATATATGGTAACTTCCATTTTTTTTCACCTTTTCCTCATAGGATATTGTGTGCATCATTTTTGCTATAGATGGCATATGCTAATATAGGTTTATCTTTTCTTTTTCATTTTTCCTTTTTTTTTTTTAAATTGGTCATTGTAGATTTAGTTATAGTTAATTATATCTACATCAAAAGATCCCGATATATTTTCCAATCTTGCTATCAATGTCACTTTCAATCATATTCTCGCCACTATTTTGGAGAAAGTATAACTTTATTTTTCTTTTCAATCACCCTTTCTTTTTCGTGGAATTCACTAACCCGTTTACACAACAAGAGTTTTGCTTTTAATGCATAAAATCCAATAATTCGTACATAGAAGAGAATATTAGTACTTCCTCCATTGTTATTTATAAAAATCATACTTTTTTATTTTATTTTATTTTCATACATAAATAATTTTAATTATCTAAACTTTATTAATGATTTTTAAGATGCCTTAATTTTAATCAAATGTTGACTTTTACTAAGAAGAACACCTTAAAAAGATTATTAAGAGATTAGTAAATTTTGATGATGCACTTAATTATTTATTCTATATGTAAAGTTGAATATTTTTTTTATGAGGTGTGTATGTTAGTTAGTAATGAGTTGATATTACAGTAGAAAAAACCTCCAAACTGTTATGTTACAAATATACGAATATTATTTAGCGTAGTACACATATAATTCGTGAAAATATTCATTACGATTAAATTCTTCAATATTTCGTTTTCTAATTTATCTTAATCATATTTTTAAAATCTACCCATGCAATTAAATACTCTGCTCTTTATTCAAATAAAATTTCAGTACGATTTGTCTCTTAGTTTGGTCTAATTTAATATATAAAAATAATAACACAAAACATATTATAAATCGAGTCGTATAACAAAAAACTATAACACATCAATTATATTTTGAATTATATAAATAAGAAAGGAAAGTGTTTCGGGTATAGGGACCTACCACCTATCTAAAACACTCAATTTGTCCTTATCCTCTTCTTGTAGTAGTTTCTACCATTCGATCTCCTTTTTTTCTCTCTGTTCGATCTCCTTTCACTCTTTCCCACTCGGTTGTCCAGACGATTGGGTTACCTGTCCATATAAGTGCAATTAATGTTGTAATAAATGCGAAGTAAAAGTTCGTACCAACTCACCTTGGGCTCCTGTTTATAGCGTTTGGCATGACCTGTGATTAGGGTTTTCTTAATCATGGTCCAATTGCTTTTTAGACTTGATTACTGACTTGTATTACTTCTAATTTACATATTTAGTTTTGGTGCAGCCGTCCGACCGGAGGACCGTGCGCCTTGTCGAAGACCCCATAATTATGTTATGGCGACAAAGTTTCACTAGAATGAATGGCGGTGGCCGTTTGAGTCGTGAGCTCCCTTAAATCATTTCGGAAAAATTGTCACATCAACAATCCATGGGATTGTCCGTCTGTAGTGGACAACCTTTGACCACTTATCTTTAGACCGCCTGACCAAGGGTCTAACTAGGGATGTCGATAAATCATACGGTACAAAAAGAATACCTATTGTGATGTAAATTTGCACAACTTGTACAAATCTAGGATCTCACTTACACAATATACTCCCATAGTTTTATTTTAGAGTTTGATATGAAAAATTTATAAAAAATTGACATACCGTACTTAATAGTAAGAATTGTAGGTAAAAAATGAAACAAGTGCAAGGTCTGAAACTGCGATTCTTAGTTCCAAATGAATATATATATAGAAATTGCAATTGCAGAAATTGAAGTCAAAATCATCGTCTGAAAAAGTTTATTTTAAAGTTACGTATGTGTGGTGGTTTGGTGTCACAGTATTTTTCTCCATTGTATGTAGTCACTTTCAATTATGGAATGAGTAGGGTGGACCTTATCTTAAAGTTATTCTATTTATTTTTTAGTGGTTTTTTCATTTCAAGTAATGCAGTTTATATTTAATTAATTACCGTGAACGCACATAGTGTCCTTATTTTTAAACTCTAAATGGATTACCTCTCAAATTTTATGAAATCATACATGTGCTGGGTATGAATTACAGTTGCTAACTTTAATTGTTGAATTCTTTATATTTTGGGAGCATGACCTGTCGTAATTGATATATATATATATATATATATATATATATATATATATATATATATATATATATATATATATATATATATATATATATATATTTTATTTTTATATTTTTATATTTTTATA
>Ga0214544_1012336_pt1 | contig 11193 bp, 7 predicted proteins | sample CNSS3metaG_FD_160074 | JGI IMG/M metagenome (GOLD analysis project Ga0214544, IMG submission 160074) | Root nodule microbial communities from cowpea collected in UCLA plant growth center, Los Angeles, California, USA - CNSS3 | ecosystem: Host-associated > Plants > Roots > Nodule | place: USA...
AACATAATTTTCCTATAAAATTTTATAAGTAAAATAGCAAACTTGTTTTATTTATAACTTTTTGTGTAAAACTCCAAATAAGATGATTCTTGAACCTAACCCTAGGTTTTCATACCCAAGGAATCCATTTTTCAACTCAAAATTTCAAGATAATGTATAAAAATTTCAGAATCAAGAAGATAGATTGTATACTTAAAGAAAACTTGCTAAGATAAAGACTTAGAGATTTGAGATAGACCCCCATACCTTGAAGATGCTAAATATATTCTAAGATGAAAATGAAGACCTCAAGATTCTGGATTTCCCTCTCCTACTTCAATTTTCTCCCAAGAGTTTAGACCTCTCCTTCTCTATTGTTTTGGATTATGTGAAGAAGATGTGTAAAGTGAAGTCCTATTTATAGGAAAATTCTTGGACAAAGGGATAAGGATGTATTGATGGTAAATTTATGAGATTCCTTAGTGAGGATAAGTTTATCTTCACTATATAGAGAAGCTTGGTCGAAATTCCCATTGTAGGTGACTTCATGGTAGTTGCAAGAAGATTTGTTGACTTTCTAGAAGACTTATTTTCACTCCAAAATGTAAAATTCATATTTCTTAACACACAACTCTATTAGTAAATCCAAATGGTGAAACTAAACACCTATGTCTCTAGAACTGGTCGAACAAATTGGAGCTCAATCCAACGGTTAATAAAATTGGAATCAAATTTTTACTAAAATAACCCAAAACGGGACGTAATTGACGCTAGTTCAAACTGCAAAAATTATTTCTCTCACCACAGACCTCTAAATACAAATCCAAAGGGTCAAACTTTAGCTAGTTTTTGCTTGAATTATGTTTTAATACCTCTGTATAAAAATTTCATCTTGATCCAACTGTTAACGAATCGGGAATGAAATATTTACTAACGTAACTCAAAACTGGACAGCAGCTGGAGACCTTACATTTACACTAAAGTGCGGAAGTAACTGCTCCTTGCGTACACCTCCAATTCAAAATCTCAGTGTTCATATTGAAGAACTATGTTTTAAGAATGATCTATAAAAATTTCAATCTAATCCAAAGGTTAATGAAGGCTTAATCACAATTTTACTTACACAACTCAAAATAAGAAGTAGTTAGCACCCAAAAGATAACATCTTTTACATTGTATAAAGCTCTTTGTCAATTTACTTATGAAATCATAAAATTACTTCATACTATATATTTAAACAAGAAAATTAAATATAATTAATATAAAATAGAGGGTGTTACAATTCATACTTTCAGTATCAGGTAAAGCCTAGCTTATGTTGGTCTATACAATTTTACCTACATTTAAAGTCCAGCATCTTTCTGGCATCAACTTTAAAAGTACAACATCTGACTGGCACTTGTATCTAAAGTCCAGCATCCAACTGGCACCTGCATTTAAAGTCTAGCATCCTACTGGCATCAGCTTTAAAAGTCCAGCATCCAACTAGCATCAGCTTTAAAAGTCCAGCATCCGACTGGCACCTACTTTTAAAGTTGATGCCAGTCGAATGCTGACTGGTATTCGACTAACATCAACTTTAAAAGTTAAACATCCGACTAACACTTGCATTTAAAGTCCAGCATCCGACTGGGACTTGCATTTAAAGTCCAACATCTGACTGGCATTAGCTTCAAAAAGTCTAGCATCCGACTAGCACCCACACTAAAAGCACAGCATCTGACTGGCACCAACAGGTTTATTTTATTCTAAAGTCCAGCATCCGACTAGCACCCACTATGAAAGCCCAGCATCTGACTGGCACCAACATGTTTATTTTCTACTAACCACCTATTACCTCTAGAGTCACTTTGCTAAACTAGTTTCTACTAAGAACTCCTCTAGCCTCCTTCCCTAGAATAGATTTCTCTTCTAGGTTTCCTCTCCATTTCACCTTCAATGCTTTAAGAGCCTCCAAGCTTGAATCCATTCCTCCATTTCACTCCATTTTCGTTGCAACCATAGACCTTCTCCTCTTCATTTTCGTGCTACAAGGTCCATCAAGTGGTATCTAGAGCCACACAAGCCATTGTTCATCATTTGTGTTGGTTTGAGTAAGGTTTCCTTCCATATCTTGTGTTTTTCTTTTGATTTTCATTTTGTTCATCTTTTTTTTTTGTTTCTTCAAGTTTCCTTCATTTCCACAGATTGTCATTGAGGCTACATGAATTTTGTTGATTACAATTGTAGTACTCCTTGCTTCAATGGTGAATATGTGTTTTTAGGTTCCATTTTTTTGTTTCTAGCACTTGTTCTTTGATTCCTTGTTATTTTTCTTCATTTTAATCGGTGCATCTTCTAATTTTCAGTTCATTATGTTGTGTTTTGTCTTAAGTCATGTTTAAGCACTTTGTTTCATCTTAATTTTCGTTCATATTGTTAAATTCTGCACTTGCTTGATTAGAACTAAGTCCTACATCACACATTTGAGCTATGAACTTCAAGTGATGCTTATGGATGTGTAAGGCAAAGGTTTCACTAATTTTCTTTCATTTCACCGAATGGATTATGATTTTGAGTGTCTTAGATGTTCTTCTATGATTCATGCTTGATTCTAGTCCATAATCAAGTTCATTCATCTTGAATTTGATAGAACATCTTCACATTTTCGTGAGCAACTCTGCTCTAGTCTGTTTTTTCAGTTTTCATTGCACGCACACCTATTGTTTGTGATTTATCCTAAACACATGGCTCGATAAATTTTTTTTTTTTGCCTCTTCAAATTAAGAGATAGACGAAAAAAAAGAATCACTCAAAAATTTTGAGTACACAAAATATGAAAAATATGTGAAGTTGAGGCAACAATCAGCGTTTTTTGGACTGCTAGTTTCAAGAAAAACCATTTTAAGTGCTCTTTGTTGATTTAATTGATTGCTTAATTGTGTACTCCATATTGCTTTGAGTTTGCCTTCAATAGAAGTGGATTTTATTCCCTCAATTTGGCACAAATTTGCAATGAGTACAGTGGCTATTTTATGAGCACTTTTCCTTCTCTATTTTTCAGCTTTCTTCTTCAATTCTAGTGCTATTTAAGGTTCATTTTGTTTGTGCTAGCCTTTATTTCTTGCCTTAATTTCTTGTTTGTCATTTCTTGGCTCTCCTTTTAGTGATGTTTCATTTTACTTCCATTTGGTTAGCTTCCTTAATTAGCTTTTCTTGCTTTCTTTCTTGGCTTAATTCAAGTTTGTTGGCCTTATGCTTTCTATGGTATTGTGGGGAGTAAACTTTATGAATGATTTATGTTCTAGTGGTAGCATTTTAGGAGGTGGAGTTTAAGGTAAACATTAGTTTACTTGATTCTTGAGTGCTTCCTCCTTTTGCTTGTGAGTGTGAGTTTTGAGCCATATTTCCTTGTGAGTGTCAGTGCTAACATTTTGGATTGGCATAGTTTTTCTTTGTTGTTTTTTTGTGCAAGTTTGGGTGGTTGTTTTGGCCTCCCACCGTGACTATTTTGTTGTTGTTTTGCCCTTCAATTTGGTGGTCTCAAGGTGCTTTACAAGTGCCTTAAATGGTGGTGAATTTTGTGCATTAAAGAGGAGGCTACAAGCCAAGCTTTTGGCTCTCAGATTGTGTATTTTGGAAGCACATTGGCAGCACCTTTTGGACATTTAATTGCTTCTTGTTTAGCTTTCTTTTGTTCTTCTTTTTATATCTTTTGGACACCATATTTGGTACCTTTGTGAAGCTCCCTTTGTTTGTGAAAATTACTTCTTTTGGAATCAAAATTTGACACATTAAGTGGTATTGGGTGGCTTCATTTTGAGTACCAAATTAGTGCACCAAAGTTTCTTTATAGTTGTTCATTGTAATTTTGGCCTACTTAGGTGTATTGGGGAACCACAAGGTGTTCAATCCCATATCCTAAGTAGAACATTTCTTCTATATAGTGCAAACGCTTTTAGTGGTGAGTGTTGAAAGTTCCAATTGCTTTTTCACCTTGCCTTAGGCCGCATAGTTTATATTATTATTTTCCCGTTGCATGGTGGCTTGAATTGTGAGACCAAAGTCTCTAATATTTTTGCCATTAAGGGGTCCATTTTTAGTGTTAATCTTTTGCTTTCTTAGCATCTTGTTTGTGTGCTTTGTGCTTAGTGCCTCAAGTGATTCTATTTACCTAGCACTTAGACAATTGTGTTACAGACAAGGATTGGCCATGGATTGACAAGGACAAGGATTGGCAAGGATTGGCCATGGTACTTAAGAAGTCTTAAAGACTCACCTCCACTAACCTGGAGGTCCACTTGTGATTGCTTTCATATTCCACACTTTGTTACAGTTTACTACGTTCTTTCTAAGTTCATTTAATGTTTAATTATGGGTATTTAATTGAATTTGTGTGCTTAAAGATTGATTTAACTGGGATTTCCTATAATTGGGTTTATTGAGCATAAGATACAATAAAAATTTAAAAATAACTTTAGTTGCATAAATGTTCTTCGGATATTTTGAGGTGTGTTAGTGTAGTTGCAGCTAAGTTGAGCTCATGGAGGTGTGGAAATAAATTGCTTAAAGATAAATCCAAGAATAAGAAATAAGCAAAATCACAAAAATCCAAATCAAGCATTGCATGAAGACGACAAGAAAAGCTTGAAAAAGTGCAGAAGTTTGAAAAAGTGCAACAAAAAAATTGGACCTTGCGTTTTTCTTTATCTTTATGATAGAAGATACTTTGGGAAAAATATATCTTTAGATATTTTATTTGATATTTTTAAATAATTATCTTATTTAATTATATCATAAAATATTAAAAGATAATAACTACCAAATCTTTTTAAATATGACAAAATCTTCTTGAATATTTTAGATCTACAACAAACAAATATATCATGAAGATATTGGATTATTTAGAAGATAATTTGAGGAGATTGCAAAAGGTTGACTTGGAAAATTAATACAAATATTAATTGGTGATAATTTATCATATAAAATCTTTAGTTAATTAATTTATTTAATTATATTAGATATTGATATTATCAACCAACTATATTTGTCAAATAGTCTATATCTCTCCAAATATTTTTAAATATTTATCTTTAGCTTTATTTTAAAAGATATTTGAGAGATTTTAGCAACAGAAAAGTCCAGTCCAAGTCCTATATAAAGAGACCAAACGAGTAGAAGAGGAACAAGCTCAACACTTCGGAATTTAGGAACCCTTAGGGGGGCCTAATTTCTTTCTCTCTTTTCTTCTTCTATTTTTATTTTATTTTGCATTTCATGGAGTGATAAACTTCTTATGTTGATTCGATTATAATTTCATTATGGATTCTGAGGTTATAATAAAATAATTTCTTTGCTTTTTTTATTATTGTTGAGGTTTTAATTCATCTATGTCTTTTATCTTTGAATCACGTGAAAAGTAATGGTTTTTACATCACAACTAATTAGTGAGATGTTTTAATCTATATGCATATCAATCAATTCAGCTTAAGGGTTTTTAATTTTAATTGAGAATTTATTTTGATTAAATTTAGAAACTTTCATGTGATTGAATGAGTTTTTACCAATGATTGAGAATGTACTTTGATTAGAGGTGAAAACTTTAAACAAAATTAATCAAGAATTTACTTTGGTTAATTAGCTTTTTGCTTGATTTTAGAGGTAAAAGAATGGACATGATTAAGGATAATAATATTTAACTGAGAATGTACTTTAGTTAAATTTACTATGATTAATCTACAATGTTCTTGTTTGATTGAGAATTTACTTTGGTTAATAGTGAGAACGCCAACAAATTAATTGAGAATTTACATTGTTTAATTTGTAAATCTACAACAATAATTAATTGAGCAATAATCTTTAGATAATCGATGATAGATCTATTTTGAAAAAGTAGTGAACTCAATCTATTTTTCTTTATCATTGTTTTTTTATCTTTTTCAAATTTTATTTCTTTATTCCTTGTTTCATTTGATTAACTCTTTTGCATAGTTTTTATAAGAACTAATTTGTTAAAAATCAATTCCGTGTTCGTTGGGAGACGACTGAGGGTTACTTTACCCATTCTATTTTCTTGACTACTTTCTTAACAATACTGAGGTCGTTATAGAAAAGTAGTATTAATTTCATCGCGTCAACGACAACATTATCAAATTTGGCACCGTTGTCAAGGAGTACGGTTAGAATTTTTATCATTTTAGTTCTTATTTTATTTTATTTTATTGTTTTTGTTTTTGTTTATCACTAATATTTTTTTCCTTTATTTTTGTTTCTAACATTTATCTTCTTTCTTTAGTTATTTTATTTTTTTTTAAGCATAATTTTTTTTTGAGGAATTTTGTTGGGAAATTTGTGACCCTAGTTGGGGAACACTTTGGCTAAGGAAAGATAAGATACTTAAGTTGTCCATTGAGACACACCTTTCTTTCCTAGAGGTCTACTCAACAAGCTTTCAACTTATTTCTTTTCAGAAAACCTCTTTCAAAAATAAAAACCTGTTTTTCATATGAAAATAATCAATAGTGTGATTTTCAAGTGAACTATGATTATTATCCACAACAACCACATGATTCATTTGATAATCAGCAACAAATTGTCACACCTACTTCTGCACCTGATATAAGTAGGTTAACTATACGTCAATTTAATGATCTATATCCTAGATCATCATTTTTGGAATATGAGCAACCACCATACCATGAGCAACAACCATATTTTGAGTATCCACTCTAGCCATTATATGTTCCATTTGGTTCTCAACAACAATAGCATGCACCATCACAACAAGTTGCAGCAATCAATGGACCATCCTATAAGGAAGTTGTATTATTAATGGATGGACTGAAAGAGAAATTAGACACCGTAGATGAAAGGTTGCGAGCTGATCAACAATGCAAATATATTGAGCAAGAATGGTATGGAAATGATAAAGTATTATATGAAATGAAGGAGGATGCAAGTAACAAAATTTTTTTAGAATTACTTGGTACTGTTAATACGACCCTCCAATGCCATCCGAGATTTGCTAAAACCCTAAAATTTAGAGCACTTCGTCATGAAATAAAAGATATGCTTCCAAAGTTGGTCATTAGAGCTGAACAAATGTCGGAAGATTTAAGTCAACTAGTGAAAGACAAAGCTATGGAGGCCACCTTAGAAAAACTTATGAAGATGATAGTTGAGCAAAGGGATGAAATGATAATGTTAAGGAGCATGAATCAAAGGATGGAACAATTGAGCACTAATGTGAATGAGTACACGAAATTCAAATGCTAGATCAACCAACACAAGAATTACATCACACTGATATATCGACTGATAGATATAATGATGCTCATAGTAATATGTCTACTGATGGACATATCAATTTTGCTAAAGATGTTGCTAATGAAGAAATTGAAGATTCTGACACATACATATCTACTGATGGATATGTTGATGATGCTCAATGTGAATATAAAGTTTTATCTATTGATGATGATATGAGTATAAATTATCTTTTTGAGGAGCAAAGTTGTGAGAACAATACAATGGAGGAACCAAGTGCTATTGAAGAGCCAACGATATTCGAAGATGTAACTGAAACATCAACTATTGCAACTGACTTGGTTAATGAAGCAGTAGATTCAACTACTTCAAGTGCATATTTTTGCTCACAAGATGAGATTACAAGGATTATTGATGATCTGGTTAACCATCTGAATGCACCTGATGATGCTCAAATTGAGTTAAAGCCACACACTCCACACATCAAGTTTGTTGATGTGAATGATGAAAATTGATTTTTAGTGGTGATTTTTGTTGACTTGGCTGCGGAGCAAGAGGAAAGGTTTTTTCAAAAGGAAAAGAGGTTAGACTCATATTCTTTTGAAAACATTGTTGATCAAAAATTAAAAATGCATGCATATTTGTTTTTTGTTTCTATTTTTAATTTTAAAAATATTAAAAAAATTCAAAAATATGTGTTTTTGTTTTCTTTAATAAAATTGTACAAGTTGATTTGTACTTTATAAAATTAAAGAAAATAAATTTTGATATATGGCTAGATTGAGCCAGAAGTCACAAAATTTTTTCGTCTTCTCCCAAAAATAAGTCCATCAAGGACAATTTTTGAAATAAGTGTGGGCGAGACAAACTATAGATAGGATTTTTTTTTCTTCCTTTTCTGTTTTTGTTTTCAATTTTGTTTTCATTTAAAAAAATGAAAATTGTGATTTCTTTTTTGAGAAAATTGTGAAAGTATTAATTTTTTACTAAGTGAAACTTTTAAACAATATGTCTTTAAGAAAGTCACCAAATCCCTGCTTTCAATAAAGCATATAGACATTAGATTTTTAGGATTTGATTGAATAATTGGGATGATCATAATTCTAGAAAAATAAGTCATGTTGATATGAGTGGGTTGTTTCTATGATTTGCTAATTAGTTGATTTGAGAATTACTTGATTAAATCTTTTGTGAAAGGATGGACCAGCATGTGTCATTCCTATTTTTGCTTGAGTGACTTGCTCATGTTTGTTTATACTCAAATATTTAGCTTGATTCTTTTGTTTTGCATCTTAGGTGAATATGCATGATTTGATATGACTGAGACATTTTTTGTTTTTAGCTACTTGGCCAAATAAGCCCACCTTGATATTAATCCATTGGTAGCCCATTTGAGCTTTTAAACCTCTTTTTCTTGTTTTAAGCCTATTACATAACCTTGAAAAGAAAAAGACCATATTCTACCTTATGAAGAAAGAAGGAGCTAATGGGTTGTGTCAAGAATGGTTGAGGAATAAAGTGTGTGGGTGAGTACCTCACCCACAAAATAATGAAAATGGCAAAAAGGAAGAAAAAAATGTGAAAGAGTTTTGAAAAATATGTTTAAAAAGATAATTCTTTTGTCAAAAAAAGCAACAAATGAAAAAGAGTTATTTTTGAAATTATGCTCCATTATTCTTTCTATATTTTAATTTTAAAAACTCTCAAAGGTCCTAAATTTTTCTTACCTTTACCTTGGCCCCATTATAACTTGTAAAAAGTCCTCATGATCTTTGAATGCATGTTTTCTGAAAGTTTATGAATATTAGAGTCTGTTAAGTATTTTGAGTGTTTACTTACATCAGTATTTTGAGTGAAAACACAAGCCAAAACACATGAGTGAATTTCGGTGAGAAAATACACATTTAACTTGAGTGCTTTCTTTCATAAGTGATTGTCTTGTGAATTCAAAAGATTAACTCATGTGTGAAAAATATAATCTTTTCGTTTGTTTATGCATGGTAACTTCATTTCTAGAATATTGATTTGTCTCAAGTAAGGTTCATTCCTTTGATCCAGTGTTGATGTGAAATAAAATACCTCTTAACAAGTTTTGAAATTGCTCAATTTTGCCTAAGAGTTCAAAGAGATAAGTGTGTGGTTATGATGAGTGCGTATTTTTGCAGTCATTTAATGTTTAATTATGGGTATTTCATTGAATTTGTGTGCTTAAAGATTGATTTAATTGGGATTTCCTATAATTGGGTTTATTGAGCATGAGATACAAAAAAATGTTAAAAATAGCTTTTTAGTTGCATAAATGTTCTTTGGATATTTTGAGTTGTGTTAGTGCAGCTGCAGCTAAGTTGAGCTCATGGAGGTGTGGAAATAAATTGCTTAAATCTTCATGAGACTTGTAACGTCTTAGCCGGAAATTACTTATTAAAATAAATAAAATAACCACCTCATTTATTAATCATACATTTCCCAAAAAACGCGGGAAAATTTAAATATTAAAGTTCAACGCGCCAATACAGATAAAATAAGTCGCATCAGTACGTGTTAATTAAAATTCTCTATAAAATTATTACATATAAAACAATAGTTCGTCATAATGACTAGTGATAAAAACCTAGAGATATCCCCACTCTGTCTCTAGGCATCTGTCTACTCACCTGCATCAACATTTGCTCCCATGTAACAAGTTACATGATCATCGCCAAACACACACAAATAGGGTGAGCTCATTTGATGGACGTCCTTGGAGTAGGAGAGGGAGAAAATCCATGGAGAATGATGAGGAGAAGATGAAGTGCAGCGGAATTTGGAGAATTAGAGCAAGGAAGCTCTCGGAAATGGAGAATTTGGTAAAGATGAAGAGTAGAAGTGGAGCTATGGTATGGAAGGTGGCTAGAGGAGATGAAGGAGAAGGTTAGCCATGTGTGCTCTCAAATTAATAAAAGTGTGGAGTGATCTCAAATACTAGCATCTATTAGCAATTCAAGAGTTACCATTACAATATTTGAGTGGCTCTATTTATAGGCACATGGTCGGCCAAATGAAGAGAAAATGCAACAAAAATGAAATGCAAATGTAGCTTGGAGAAGAAGCTTGATTGTAGACCATGTGATGTAATAGATGAGTCTTGATGATGCCAAGTGGCATATCACACTCTCCTTGCACAAGTCACACGCATCATGCTTCCATCACATTCTCCTTGCTTAGTTCATGCTTTGCTTGCATCCAAATGGAGAGTCACTCAAGTAATTCTTGGCCAAAGGTAGCAAATTGAGCTCGGCCCAATTGATCCAAAAATGTGTTCTAGCTTTTATTGAAAGCAAAGCCTAAACAATGGCCCAATTTAAATCTAGACTGCTTCCTCCATGCATCATCTCATATTTTAGATATTTCTTTAGCCCATGTGAATAATGTAAAAATCCCATGATTGACTTGATCATCTTGTGAGAGGCCCATGTGAATCTTTCTCATCATGCTTCTAGTGATCGGGCTTTGATGTGGGCTTGGGCTTGTTGATGCATTTGAGGTTGGGCTTGTTGCGGTCACATCATCCCCTCCCCCTTGAAGAGGATTTGTCCTCAAATCTTGGTGTTCATCATCCATGGATCCTACAAAAGGAATTAAATGAGATATATTGATAGTGGAATGAACACCATACTGATAAGCAGGAGTATATCTAAAGTAGAGGACAAAAGAAGGTCTTGTTGTATTGTTGAAAGTTACTTGAAGATGAACAAGACTTACTTCACAAAAATAATTTTGTGTACTTTGAGTTGTGTCAAACCTAGTAGGCAACATTAACTCAAAGTCTAATTTTGTAAAATCTTTTGAGGAGTTTAAAAAATTGGGAAGGGAAATTGGCTTGAAAAACTCAGCAAAAGTAAAGATTGGTTTGAAGAAATGAGAATGATTGATGTAATGAGAAGAGTTAAAAGATTTGAGCACTCCCTTTAAAATTCCTGATTCAATGAG
>Ga0214544_1012339_pt1 | contig 11188 bp, 7 predicted proteins | sample CNSS3metaG_FD_160074 | JGI IMG/M metagenome (GOLD analysis project Ga0214544, IMG submission 160074) | Root nodule microbial communities from cowpea collected in UCLA plant growth center, Los Angeles, California, USA - CNSS3 | ecosystem: Host-associated > Plants > Roots > Nodule | place: USA...
GTGTGTGTGTGTGTGTGTGTGTGTGTGTGTGTGTGTGTGTGTGTTTAGTTTCTATGATATTAGATAATAAAAATTAAAAGAAATTAAACAAAGTATGTAAAATGAACTATAAGAGATTAAAATTTGTAGAGATTAAATGGATAATATTTAAGTGTCAGGGCTAAAATAAAGTAAAATATGTATAGTTAAGATGAATAATTAATTTCTTTAATCACTTCCCTTTATCTTGCTTTTGTTTTTGTATATTTTTTTATTCCACTTACCAGGTGCTGGTAAGAAAATGTACTTTCTTTATTATTTTATGCGAGGAGATGGTAAATGTTGACCACGCGATATTGTTTAAGAAAAGCAATTCCATAAATTAATTTAATCCCCAATGAAGTAAGCGTGTAGCTATATTTCCCTATAAAATATATTTACTTTTGTAATATCCTATGGCTTGGTATTTTTATAATATCACGTGAAATTCATGCATTTTCATTTGTTGCTAAAACGGGATTCAGGATCAAAAACCAAACAATAAATTAACATCCGAATCTCATATTACTTAAATCAAGAGATATTATCATACTTGATTAAGCAAATTATAATAAACTAGGAAGGATTCTCTTTCACGTGTAGATCTATTTAAAAAAAAAGTTTCACCAGTTCAGTAAGAGCTTTTGGCCTCGGTTGTTTTTGATATTTTGCCCCGGTTCCAGAACCGAGACATATTAGGACGAGGTAAAAGAGGATGACTTTTGGCCTCGAGTGTGAACCGAAGCCATAGAGCTACTCTTCTACCTCGTTTCTACTGTGAACCGAAGCCATTGTGTCAATGGTGGCTCAGCCGCGTCCGCAATGGAGACATTCTCGTCGTGGTAACGTGTTCGTGGCGGTGCTCATGGCTCGCGCGCAGCAGCGATTGTCAGTGGTGGTTTGTGAATTTGCAGGGGTCGCGACAATGTTTGCAGATCTGGTTTTTTGATTTGCAGGTTTCGCAATCATAGATCTGGTTTGCGCAACCACTGATGGCGTTGTGTGAATGCGGGAGAGCACTCTGTGCAGTGAGGTGCAGCACAAGCGAAGACGACGCCGCGACGGTGGCTGCAGGATCGTGGTGGCAACGACGGAGGAGGGTGGTGGCAGTGACGGTGGCAGGGAGATAGACAAAAGAGCGACGCGACGGTGACGGGAGGTGCAACACAAAGAAGGTTCACGTTCGCGTTCGCCTTTGCGTGGTTGCATTGGTGGGAGGTGGCCGAAGGTGGTCGGAGACTTTGGTGGTAGAGGTTGCAGCGGAGAGAGAGAGAGAGAGAGAGAGAGAGAGAGAGAGAGAGAGAGAGAGAGAGAGAGAGAGAGAGAGAGAGAGAGAGAGAGAGAGAGAGAGAGAGGAAAGAGTTGCAGATTCGCGACGCGGGGAAGTAGAAGGGTTCGCGAAATTGAAACCCTAAATAAACCCTATGGCTTCGGTTCCTCTAAGAACCGAAGTCATATACCCCTTTTTGGCACTGGGTCTTGTTGGACCGAGGCCAAACACCAAAAATGCAGTCCCTTTTTGGCTTCGGGTCTTGTTGGACCGAGGTCTATAGCACTCTTTGGCATCGCTTTTGCGCGAACCGAGGCCTATAGTTGTCTTTGACTTCGGGTGTTAGCTGAATCGAGACATAAAACTTGGCTGAAATTGCAAAAATGTCACTGCGCCATTATATGCTTTAGTTCCTGGCCAACTGAGACATATAAAGCGAGGTAAAAAGGAAATTCTGCACTAGTATTTGCTCACTCTGATAATGTGTTCTTTTTGTTTGAATAATCTAATTGCAATTGACCGTGAATACTTATTAAAAATATTTCAAAACTAAAACAGTTAATATTATGATAAATATATAATGAATGTACTAATAATTATTTTTTGACGTGTATTTATAATTTTTTTCATAGATTTTTTATTATGATAAACTTAATCATGATCCAATTCTCCTTAAATTTAATTATTGACATGATTATATTAATTAGATATTTAACCAGGTTTTTATCATTGTCGATCGGTTTCTTCATCCATCAATTCTATTTTTTTTAATTCATTAAATCAGTACATATTGTAAATGTTTTAATGAATTAAAAAAAAAGTATATAATTATTTTTAATTTCACATATCAATTAGACTCTCTTTTTTTTCTGGTTTAACAAAAATATTATATGTGAGCACTTTTTTTTCTAAGATAGTATTTCTTTTTAAGGTCAGAAACCAGATACATCATACAGATAGTCGAATTAGAACTTTAATTGGTTGCATGTTGGCCAAAAAATCAACCAAAAATTAATTCCTGGGAAACCGAATTTCAGGTTAGGATTTGTATTTTTTTTTTCATTTTTATTTAAACATAATGAAGGAAGATTTAATATAAAAATTAATTGTGTGTAGGATATAATTATTTATACAAGTAAAAGGTTGGATAAATAAAATTTCATTATAACATATAATTTAAAGAAATTTAAATTAATTATCAATATATGTAAATAAGAAAAAGTTTATGAAAAAATAATAGTAATAATAAAAGAGTAATGGAAAGTGTGTGATATAATTGAATTTATTGAGTTGTAAAATATAAATTAATTTTAAAAAATAATAAGTGTACTGTAATATTTAGAGAAATAAACTTGAAGAAATAATTATTTACATATAAACATATTTTAAGCAAATATAAATAGAAAATATGTGAATAAAAAAATTTATGAAAAAGAAGAAATAAAGAACTGTAAAAAAAACTGAATGAGAAGTACTTGATATAATTGAAATGTGTTTGTAATGAATATGGTAAATAAAATGTTGATCAATTGAAAAATTTACATATTTTGATAATTTAAATTTTCTTAAAATGTATCTATTTTATACAAATTTATTTATCCATACTTGTATAAATAATTATATCACATACACACTTAATTTTTAAATTAAATCTCATTCCATTATTTTTAAACTAGCCTTCCATTATTTTTAAACTGGCCCTGTGACCCCTGCATATGCACGAGCCTTTTTTATTGTTTTAATTTTTTATTTTTTAATAATATAATTATTATTATATTTATCTAAGAAATAAATATTTAACTATTATAATTATTCATGTTATATTATATAAATAAAAAGTTAAATAATGTAAAAATAATAATTAATATTATTATTATATAATAATATATATTTAAATATTTTTATATGTAAACCTTTTAAATAATATATAAATATTTTTTATATGTAAACATTTTATATTATTATATAATACTAATTGTAATATTAATAATAATAATAATAATAATATCAGTACTAATCATAATAAATGTAATTGAGATGTGATATCATAATAAATAAAATAAAACATATGTATAAAATACAATTAAATAGTTAGTATACTCTGAAATATGAATGATCTCTTCAAAATAAATTAATATATAAATTTCATATTAAAAATTTCAGACAAAAGCACGTGATATAAATAATTTAAAAGACAAAAAGAAAGATATATATTGGAAGTGTTGTGTACCATATAACCTATCAACATCCCTAGCCAGACCTTCGGGGTCAGGTGGTCCAAGGATAAGCGGTCGAAGGCCGGCCGCTACAAGCGGACAATCTAGTGGATTGTTGATGTGACAATTTTTCTAAAGTGATTTTAGGAAGTTCACAACCGAGCGGCCCGAGAATAAGCGGCCGAAGGCCGCCCGCTACGAACGGTCGGCCATAAGTAATTGAAAATCACACTAAGACCCTTCTCAATGTATGCGTCGATGAACAAAGGCCATGATTTGTCATTCTCGTCCAACTATGAAGGTAACAACATGGCTGATCGGTCAGCCAGATGGACCAAAAGGTAAAACCTAAATATTAAAGTAAAACAAGTCAGTAATCAAGTTTAAAAAGTAATTGGGTCATGATTAAGAAAATCCTAATCACAGGCCCATATAAAAAACTATAAATAGGAGTCCAAGGTAAGTTGGTAGGAACTTTTATTTTGCATTTATTACATCATTAATTACTTTCACTCGAACGGACTTGAACTGACTTAAGCATCAGAGTCTTATCGAGATATCCCAATCGTCTGGACAACCGAGCAGGAGAGATAAAAAGGAGACCTGACGGACGAAGTTATGAAGAGGAGAGAACCAAGCTAAATTGAATGTTTTAGATAGGTGCTAGGTCCCTATATCCGAAAACATAAATGTATGGATATTGTAAAACATATCCATACAAAATAAAAATAATATTATTAACACTAATATTAATACTAATTATAATATCCATAATAATAATAATAATAATACTAGTAATAGTAATAACAACAATAATACTAATAATTATTAGTATTACTAATAATAATAAAAGTATCTGAGATGTGATCCCATGAAAAATAAAGGTAAAATGTATGTACAAAATAAAATTAAGATGTAGATATGTTGTAAACTATAATTGATTCCACACAAAATATAAATAATATAAATTTGATTTTAAAATTTATAAATAGAAGAACAAGATGTCAATAGCTTAAAAGACAAGAAGATAAATATTGATCGGAAGTATTGTTTAAATAAAAATGTATGCATACCGTGAAACATGACGCCATACAAAATAAGAATAATATTTTTAACAAAATATTAATACTAACTATAACATCCATCATAATAATAATAATAATAATAATAATAATAATAATAATTATTATTATTATTATATTAATATTACTAATCATATTAACACTACTAAAAATAATTAAAATTTAATCTCGTAATAAATAAAAGTAAAATAAATGTACAAAATAAAATTAGAATATATAAATATTGTGAGATATAAATGATCTCGTAATAAACAAGACAAAAAGATAATAATATATTAAAAGGTGTTATCAATTCAAATAATAATACTAACAATATTATTAATACCTCATACTAAATTTAGTATTAATAATAATAATAATATTATTAAAATAATAATAATAATAATTTTATTACTACCAATAGTGCTGGTATTAATAATAAATGTAATTGAATATCTGTTTAGTAAATAAAAATATAATAGATGTACAAAATAAAATTAAAATATAGATACATTGTGAAATATGAATGATGATAAACAAAATAAAAAAAATTATAATTTGACGTTAAAATTTGAAAATTGAAGTCCATACATGTATAAACACTTTAAAAGACAAATAAATATAAATATATTGAATATTACGGTTAAAGGAAAAATGTAGACCCATATACTATACAAATAAACAACACACGAATATTACTGAGTTAATATCAATGCTAATACTAATTCAAATAATAATACTAATAATAACTTTAATAATACTAATAATAATAACAACACTAATAATAATTATAATAATAATAATTTTGTTATGTTATATAATAATATAACTAATAATAATACTAACAATATTTATGTATAATAATAATATATAATAGTAATAATATTATTATAATAATACTAATTATATAATAATAATAATAATAATAGTAATAAAAATAATAATACTAATATTATTTATTATAATATAAACATTAATAATATTACAAATAATAATACCTATAATAATATAAATAATAAGAATAATAATATTATAGGTATTATTATTTATAATATTATTACTCTTATTATTATTTATATTATTAAAAGAAATAATAATTGCATTATTAATAATTACAAATATAATAATAATAATAATAATAATAATAATAATAATAATAATAATAATAATAATTCCAATTTTAGCAGATAATCCCATGTACACAATATATTAATACAGTCTTATAAAATATATGACTATAAAAATTTATCACTTACACACTTAAACTAAACTAATAAACTTTATACTTAAACTGACAACTGCTAAAGGTCCCACTGAAAACCTTATCCTCATCCTAAAACGACCCTTATCCTCCAAAAATGTTTCTAACACTGCAACCATATCTACTCCCACTGAAAAGGTGATCATCGCAAAAGGAAAACATACAACACAAGACAGAAACACAGAAAACAAGGGCAAGCTAATGTAAACAAGGAAATATTCATATGAAAACTTAACTTAGTTTACCAACATAAAACACCTAGGCATACATATAAATAGAGATACAATTGACACTAAACTCAATTATCCGGATACATGCAAGTGACATCGGATCTCTCAGTGGCTTGCACCTGTGTGTGATTCCCAAACTCTGCAGAGTTTGGCCTCAAGGGGTTATCACCCAACCACTCACAAGGTAAATCCCCTTTGTGCCTAGGACTTGATCAAGTCCAGTGACTAGGACCTCTTACTACTCCTCACGACATAACTCATTTTACTCTATATGAGCATTAATGATTATTAGAGCGTCATGATACCAACCAATACCAAGTCCTTATGTCATTGCATACACTAAAATACCACCATGTAGAACTTCTCTTGAAATTCCTTAAACACCACAACTTCGCATTCTCACACAAAATTTCATACCAAACTCGTCGATTTCAGTCTCATTACATCACATAAAACATACATGGTATCATACTTCATGCTTTAAGGAGTAAATCAATCAATCATTGAAGCAACCAAGTAATTTAAAATCAATCTACTGTCAATCTCGCTTAAGTTGCAGAGCTCTCGCTCAAGCTGTAGAGCTCTCGCTCAGGTGATAGAAGCCTCTCGCTCAAGCTAAAATCTCTCACTTGGGCGAGATTGAAAATAGAGAGCACTGGAGCATCCACGATTCCTCACTTAAGCTAAACCATCTCGCTTAGGCGAGATCACTCTCTCTTAAGCGGAAGGCTTCACTTAGGCGACAACTCGCGATAGAGAGCAGGGACGAGCTTCTGCTATTCTCGCTTAGGCGATGTAGAAATGCAATGGATTGTTGGAGTTAGACTTCACCTACTTCACTCTCATGTGTATTAAACAATAAAACTCTTCTCCATTAATTACTAATGTCAACCCACAAGTCTACTCAAACTCTAATCCCTTAGTTGAATGAGCCTAGGTTTCCTTATTTAGAGTCAATTCCTTGAATCCCTAAATAAACAAACTCGCTTTACAAATTAGGGTTTAAGACAACTAATGGGTCAAGTTCCATTCCTAGATACAAGTTCCATTAGGTATCCTGTTCCAATTCTAGGTTTCAAGAGATATTTTCCAATACCTATTGACCCAAATATCAAGCAATGAATGGTTAAAACAAAGCAAGCTTTAAATACATAAACAAAGATACTAGCAATCAATGGAAGAAGCATATATATATATTCAAACCATTCAAAAATACATGAAAGTTCAGTGGCTACATCTAACCCCAACAAAAATGGGTTTAGCTCTCCATTGTCATGGAGAGCTCAAGCTTACAAAATGGAAATGGAAGAGGGAGGAGACACAAAGAGGAAGATGGAGATGTTCCCACAAGCCCTAGCAGACCTCCAAGCGCTCTAAGACGTGTTGTTCGAGCTCCAAAATGTCCAAGATGAGTTTCCCCCTCGCTAAAACAGAAGAAAAAGGGCCACTTGACACATCAACGAAAACTGGCGCCTAGCGGAAGCCTCTCACTGCCAGGCGCTAGCCATCAAACAGGGGCCAAAATTTTCATCTACCGCCCGGTGGCGTCCAGGTACTGCCAGGCGATGAGCGGCAGTGGCGCCTGGCTGGCGCTGGCGGCTTGTTGCGCCTGGCGCTGGCTCTGTGTCGTCGGGCGCTTCCTGTTGACATTTTTGCTCTTCTCCTTGATATTCCGGGTCACTCATTTGTCTGGACTTTTGGAGCAAAGCTTCCAATCTACAAAAAGGACACAAAAATGGGGATTAGTGGTATATTTAGATCAATGTAACCTAAAATGTATTTATTTACAAAAGTAGTGTAAAATTGAGGATTAAGTAGGTTAAAAGCTTTGGAAGAGATGATTTTACTACTGAAATATAACTTGGATAATGGTAAAAATTAACATTATCAACTCCCCCAAACTTAAAACCTTGCTTGTCCTCAAGCAAAAAGGTAACTTGGCCTAGATGAACAACATAATTGCAATGATCTAGCAACTCAAGAAAACAAATGTCAGTTGTGCTTGCTTTTATTTGAAATATTGTGTAGCACATGTGTGAGGGAGTGGGCCAACTCAAAACAGATTTTAAAAAGCCCAACCTGAGCTCGCGTAGCGCTACCGCTTGGCGGTAGGTCACGAGCCGCTAGGCGGTATACCAGTAAAATGCCACTGGAGCTGTTTTTCTGGTGTGGCGTCAGGCTAGCTCCTAGAATGCTCCCAAGGGCTGAATTCACTGCGGGCGCCAGGCGAGAGAGAGTACACCGCCAGACGTCTTAGCTGCAGTGATGGAAATTTCATGTTTTTGGCTTATGGTTGAGTTGGTTTTGACTCTATTGTACTCCACCCAACCTTTCACTCTTGCAAGCATCTTTTTCAAGCTTTTCCAACTTTAAACCAGGCATTCATACTCAAGCAAAACATTCAATTCACAAAACACATGCACAACTTAGTTTAAGACATGAATTCACTACACAACTATGCTACTACTATTCTCACAAACAATCAATTTTACACTCCACATTCTATGATGCATAAAGGTTGAACTCAATCCAAGATGCAACAATAAGCACATGCTATCACATCCTAAAGTTAACTATGCATGACAACACTCAAAGTTATGCTACCACAAGTTCACAAATGCATGCAACAAAATTAGTACAAAGTTCAAACATCAAATCAAACACAACAATCTATGTAACACACTTCACACATGCATAAAAACACAAAGTTATGTTAAAAACGAAAATCAAACAAAATGAGTTTAGAGCACTGGTTGCCTCCCAGGAAGCGCTTGTTTAACGTCACGAGCCTGACGGGTAAGGCGCTTAAGCTTGGTTGGTGCTTTTGGTGTGCTGCTTCCCAACCTCACACCTATACAACTTAAATTGATCACTAGTCACCAATTTAGTCCTTCTAGAATAAGGAGCTTCAATTTCAATTCTTCCATCAACTTTGATGTCTCTAATAACCCATAGCCTTGCCCATTTTGACTTGAATCTTCTAAGAGAAATCTTCAAATGTTCCTTTCTCATCACAATTGGTTGGCCAGGTCTAAGCCCATTAGTCCCCCATCAAATAGTGGTGGTGAACTAGAACATCATCTTTCTCTTCCCTCTCTTCATTCACTTTTGCGGAGAAATAATTTGAGCACTTTCCAAGCAACTTAGAAGCTTGCCACGGTCTACTAGTCATAGATAAGACTTTATTGATGGCCTTAAGACTAGTTTCTTCATCAGTCGATTCTTGCACAGCTTCAAAAACGTTGAAATTCACTTCCTCATCTTGGTCCTTCAATTTCAGCGTTCCCTCATCCACATTGATGACAACCTTGGTTGTCTTCATGAATGGTCTCCCAAGAATGAGTGGTACCCCTTCATCTTTCTCCATTTCCATCACCACAAAATCAACTGGGAATTTAAGGTTATCTATTTGCACCACCACATCTTCCACCACGCCATATGGGTATTTGGCAGAGCTGTCTACTAGCTGCAAGGTCATCCTTGTTGGCTTGGCTTTGAGACCACCAATCTTTTTAAGCATAGATAGGGGCATCAGATTAATGCTAGCCCCTAAGTCAACAAGAGCTTTCCCCATATCTTGATTTCCAATGGTGCAGGGGATGGTGAAGCTACCTGGATCCTTGAATTTTGGAGGAAGATCTTTCTGAATAATGGCACTACAATTCCCTTGCACTTCAATGGTTTCCTCTTCTATGTATTTCTTCTTTTTGTCAAGGAATTCCTTCATGAACTTTGCATAAGAAGGTATTTGTTGCAGTGCTTCAGAAAACGGAATCTTGATCTCAAGTTTCTTGAATATGTCTTTGAACCGAACTAATTGTTTCTCCTTCTCTTTTCTTGAAGGATTTTGAGGATAGGGAAGGGGTTTCACAATAACTTTCTCTTTTTGTCTTTTTTCTTTATCTTTCTCTTCACTTTTATTCTCTTCTTCTTCCACAACAATCTCTCCATCAACTTCTTCCTCTTGAATCTCTTCTTCATTCTTTCTCTTTTCTCTAGCCTCCACCTTTTCTTTAGAACCTAGTCCAACCTCCTTTCCGCTTCTAGTGAAGATGGCCTTACATTGCTCTTTAGGGTTGGCTTCGGTATTGGCGAAAAAAGAACTTCCTCGTTGATCAGCCAATTGCTTGGCTAATTGCCCACTTGCACCTCCAAGTTTTTTATTGATGCATCAGTGTTCTTTTGATTTTGAATTGACATTTGCAAGAACTGTTGCATCATGTCCTCAAGCTTTGAGGTTCTGTCAATCAGAGAGGGATGTTGGTAAGTTTGTTGATGTGGGGGCCTGTTGGAAGGTCCTGCTTGGCCCATGTTTTGGTGAGGTTTCCATCCTTGATTATAGTTCCCTGGTCGGCCTTGATTGCCCATATAACTAACTTCCTCTTGAGATGTGCTTGGCATAGCACATTGCCCATTGGTATGGTTTCCTCCACATAACTCACAACTTTGCACTTGTTGGAGTTGAGCTATAGAGGCATTTTGAAGCTCTTGAGGAAGTTGTGACAATTTCTTCATCAGGGTCTCCAACTGCTGAGTCATAATCTTGTTTTGAGCCAATAGAGCATCTTGAGATTGAAGCTCTAGAATACCCTTCTTTTGAGAATGGGCTCTCTCAGTGTAAGCTTCATTATCATTGGCGGCCATATTCTCTATTAACTCATAAGCTTCCTCTGGCGTCTTCCACTTGATACTCCCACCGGCAGAGGCATCTAACATCAGCTTTGACTGGGATTTAAGTCCTGCCAAGAAAAGAGTGAGCTGTGTAGGTTGATCAAACCCATGAATGGGAGTTTTCCTCAACAGTCCCTTGAATCTATCCCATGCTTGGCCCAAGGACTCATCCATATCTTGTTGAAATGCCGAGATTTCCTGTTTTCCCTTATTAACCTTGGACTGGGGGAAATATTTGCTCAAGAACTTTGCAACCACATCATCCCAGTTAGTGAGGCTATTTTCAGGAAAGGAATTCAACTAGGCTTTTGCGGGTCCTGCTAGTGAGAATGGAAAGAGACTCAGTCGTATGGCTTCATCAGGAACTTGATGGATCTTCACAGTATTGCATATCTCTAAGAATGTGGCCAGATGAGTGTAAGGATTCTCATGAGACAGGCCGTTGAACTGATTACTCTGCA
>Ga0214544_1012340_pt1 | contig 11188 bp, 6 predicted proteins | sample CNSS3metaG_FD_160074 | JGI IMG/M metagenome (GOLD analysis project Ga0214544, IMG submission 160074) | Root nodule microbial communities from cowpea collected in UCLA plant growth center, Los Angeles, California, USA - CNSS3 | ecosystem: Host-associated > Plants > Roots > Nodule | place: USA...
CATATATTTATTAAAAATATATATTTTATTATTAAATATATTTATATATATATATATATATATATATATATATATATATATATATATATATGTGTGTGTGTGTGTGTGTGTGTGTGTGTATTTTTACTTTTATTTCTTCTAATTATTTGGTTTGTCATGAAACTCATTCACATCTCCAACATATTTTTCATCTTATCATAACTTTTATGTAATTATGTTAAAATGATGTATGTCAATTAAAAAAAATTATGTCGCACATTTGAATATTTTTATTATTTTTTAATACTTTTATTTATTATATATTTTTCTTTCACATGATCATATTTAATACTTTCAATTAAAGTGTTTAATAGCATAAATCTTTCATTTACTAAGTAATATAAAAAAATATTATTTACTTATTATTATTCATTTTTGTTTCATTTGAAGAACTCTTTTATTTCGGTAAAACAATTTTCGTTATTTCTCAACCATTGAGTATATATGTTGATATTTGAAAAATTTCCTTAGATCTCTAAGGTATTTTTCATCTTATCATACTCTTAATAATATTTATTTTTCTTTGTGCGATTTCTTTCAATAGTTTCTCAAAATGTTTATGAGACACACATTTGTTAATTTTTTAATATTTTTATTTGTTGTTTATTTTCATCATGTATAATACTATTTCGATATATTTTATCTAATTATTTTTTATTTTCTAACTCATTATCAATCATACTGTAATTTTTTCACTATAATTATGTAAATAACTTTTATTTACTATAATATAAAAATTTAATGTAATTGCCAAGAATATTTTTTTATCACCATCTAATATATTGGAGTTCGAAAGATACAATATCTATGTCAAAATTTTATTATTATTTGTTCTTTGCGTCATTTTGATAAGTATTCACTAGTGTAGAATTCTCATTTTACCTCGCCTTATATGCCTCGGTTGACCAGGAACCGAAGCATATAATGGCGCGGTGGCATTTTTGTAATTAGAGCCAAGTTTTAGGCCTCGGTTCTCCAAATACCCGAAGCCAAAAAGGGGTATAGGCCCCGGTTCGCCCAAAACCGGTGCCAAATAGTGGTATAGGCCTCGGTCCAGTAAGACCCGAAGCCAAAAAGTGACTGGACGTTAGCTGTTTGGCCTCGGTCCAAGGAGACCCGGTGCCAAAAGGGGGTCTATGGCTTCGGTTCCCCTAACAACCGAAGCCATAGGGTTTATTTAGGGTTCAAATTTCGCGAACCATTCTTCTTCCCCGCCGCTCTCAATTTCTCTCTGAAACTTCATTTCTCTCTTCTCTCTCCCTGTAACTCTAACTCTTCCACGCTGCACCTCCACTGAAACATAGCATACACAGGATCTGTTCTTGTGTGAGGGAAGGGTTGTGACAGAGGGAAGATGAAGGTTCCGCGAGTGTAGCGGCAGGAGGAGAGCGTCAGGCCGAGGTGGGTGTGGGCTTAGAAGATCATATTCGAACATTGTCCTAGAATCCCAAATTTCCCTTCAAAACGCAACTTTACGTGCGTGGATGATATGTATTATTTTGAGGAGGAATACACGAAAAAGGAGATGGTCCACAGATACCCATAGCTTAAGGATTGCAAGGGAAGTTTCTATGTGGCTGTTGCCGCTCCTCTGGATGGTTATGATGATAGTGATGACGGAGCTGCAGTTCTGGAACAAGCTCTCAATCATGCGTTTCAGGTCAACTATAGTATTATTCCTGATGGTTGCTGCAGAGAAAGTGACGAAAGTTGCTGGAAAGGGTCTCCAAGAACGCGCTACAGCACTGCGCAGAACAGGCCTCGGTTCAAGCGTGACCCGAGGCAGAAAAACGTTTTACGGCTTCGGTCCACACCCGAGGCCAAAAGCCATCCCTTTTGGCCTCGCCCCAATATGCTTCGGTTCTGAAACCGGGGCAGAATATAAAAAACAACCGGGGCCAAAGGCCCTTATTGTACTGGTGATTGTATTATAACTTTTATTAGTATATTAAAAGGAGATTCATTAGAATTTAAAATATTGAAGTAAACAAACATTTAAAATATATTTAGTTTGAATATTTGTTTTTCTTTTATATTTTTTAAAAATATTTTTAAATTTTATCAACTAGATTTCATTAATGTTTGCAAATTTAATAAATGTTTTGGTTCTCATGAAATTTTATTCGGTATTCTAATCTAAAATGTAAACAATTATAATTTATTTCAAAGTATTTGATATCGAAGAAACAATCATCCTCCTAATATTGAATATTTGATAATATTATGTTTCCTTTACAATATTTTTTTATTATTTTATAAAAAATAATTAAAATTAATATTGAAATAGTAAGAAAACGGGTACGGGTATGGGTACAAGATTATACCTGTTACCCGGTGGGGATGGGGATGAGACAAAAGTTTGACACCCGTTGGATTTGGGTATGGGGATGAGGATGAATTGTTTCTACGGGATGGGATGGGTATGGTGTAAAACCCGTGAAAATTAATTAATTAAATATTTAATTAATTAATAAATGCGGGTAGAAAGCGCCTTTATGGCATTAGTTGTTTAATGTGATGTGGAAAAGTATTAGCTCAAGTGGTTGAAAGTACTTGGTTTATGTGAAAGGACTTGGGTTCAAGTCCTATGTATGCCAATTATGTGTTGTTGTTTTATTATTGATTTTAAAGACATGTATGATGATGTGATTGGTATTGTAAACTTATGTTAATTTGTGTATATCACCAAATGTGAATTGGCATAATGGTTGTGCTTTGGCCTTATGAGTGGAAGGTCACGGGTTCAAACCTTGGTGGGCAAAGAATAAGCGATTAGCTTTTTACATGGTATATGCGGGAATGGGGTACAATTTTTTTTTTATTTCAAATTTTTTTAAAATAATAATATAATTGTTATTATATTTATTTAACCATTAAAAATAATAATAATAATATTAATATAAATTATAATTTGTAAATTTTTTAAAAGATTAAATATCTATTTACCAAAAGTATTTAGTATAATAAAAAAATTTATAATTAAAAAAAAGGAAATAAATGTGGAGGAGGAGGAGGAGAGGGTGGTGGGAAGTGGAGGGAGGTGAAGAAAGGCGGAGGAAGGTGAAAGGAGAAAAAGGAAAGGAGAAGAGTTCTAAGGTAGAAGGTGACCCAGATTTTGACACATGACACATTTCAAATGATGTCAATGCCAAATAGAAGGGACAACATTAAGTCTTTAAAAAAAAAGAAGAGGAAACTAAATTGAGTGTTTTCGAGAAAATAAAAATTCAATTGAGTAAAATCAATATAGCATTATTAGAGTGAAGGCCTTGTACTACGGTTATTTTGGATGTTAGGCTATGGTTAAAGAACCATAATATATCAAATCGTAGTCTAAAACAAACATTATGGTTGATAATTGTATTCTATAACTTTTAATAGGCTATGATTCATTTAAGACTGAGAAGCGAAAATAGGATCTCTCTTTCAGTGGTTGGTCATTGCAATGTTGAGCATAAAGGTCAGTCAGTTAGAAGCTAAAAGTAAATAGAGAAGGAAGAACATGAGAGGGATCTTGCACGAACTAGAACATGGATGATCCAAAACCAAAACAAAGAATATACAAAGGAAGAAAAAAATTACCTCTTTCATAATTGGTTACAACAATGTTGAGCACAAAGACAAGTCAATATATAAGAGACAAAAAACAAACAGGAAGAAAACAAGATGAAATAGCACAAACCTAAATGTGGGTGCTTCCAAACAGAAACGAAGAAGAACAAGGGAAAAAAAGTTTCTCTTTTTCATGAAGGTAGAGGAAAAGAATAAGTCCTACAACGGTAAGAGACAACAATTACTTTCACGAACAAGTAAAAAAAATCCTATTTAGAAAAGTATATGTTATGGTTGAAATAAAACCGTAGCATATAGACTTGGAGTAACTATAGCCTAAAATGAGACTATCTAACTTTAAACTATGGTTACTCCAAGAAACCATAACAAATATTGGTATACAAAAAATGTAGCATATACTGAAGTGATGAAAAATAGTATCAAAGAAATAGCATCAAAGAAACCATAGTTGAAATAAAATCGTATCATATTATATGTTATGATTCCTTGGAATAACCGGAATGTAAAGTGAAAATGTATAACTTTAGGTCATAGTCTATAAAATTATAGTATATACAGTTTTATTTCAACCATAACATATTTTTTAATAGACTTTTTAAAAGTATCATCGCGTCATCTTAGATTACATTTTTCGTGTAACTATAATCTATTTACGTGGCCAAATCATATATTAAATTTGGACTGATATAGAAACTAAAACGATTAAAAAGACAGTAATTACTAATTAAGTCATAAATTAAAAATTGCAAAGCATAAATTTTGATAAAGTACACTGAATTACCTTTTTATTTACTAATCATTACTTTTTTTTTTACTATCACTAAGGCATTAATTACGACACTTCGCTAAAACACGAAAAGGATTCTTCTTGTCATGTGTAAGTCCTGGCAACACTGTAGAACCTGTGTCGTTTGTTTCGGTTCCTTCTACCAATTCCCAGTCAAAAGAATAAAGAAGGTTACTAAGAATAACATCCAATGAAGCCAAACCCATATGCAAACCTGGGCACATTCTACGACCAGCACCGAATGGTATGAAACAAAAATCTTGTCCTCGAAGATCTACACTGCTGTTTAAAAACCTCTCTGGTATAAACTCTTCTGCATCTTCCCAAGCCTCAGGGTCTCTCTGAATAGCCCAACCATTCACATATATTATTGTCTTCGCTGGAATTTCATAACCATCTATCACTAATTTTTCCTTTGTTTCTCTTGGTACAAGCAATGGTGCTGGTGGATACAATCTCAATGTTTCTTTTACCACTGCTTTAAAATAGGGAAACTTTTGAACATCATCCTCATCTAAAACTTCTTTCTCACCACTTAAACTTCTTATTTCTTCTTGAACTTTCTTCATGATTCTGGAATTTTTTACTAGCTCAGTCATTGCCCCAACTGCTGTGGCTGTAGTGGTACTTGTTGAGCCTATAATCATGTTCTGTGAAAGCAAATCAGAAGTTAATAATTGAACGAAAATAAAATTCTCACAGATTTGCACTATAGTCATTTTCATTCAAATTCAAGCATTGATCAATTTGAGTGAATTTCAGCGATCTTATGAATGAAAAATCAAACAAGAGTGATGGATATTTTCTGCAGGAACTTAAATAGACTAAGCAAATAGAAGGAACTAAAGGAATGGAAATTCAAACCATGATCACAGCTTTGATGTTATCATTAGTGAGATCTATGGAAAACGAATGGTGCTGCTTCTGTTGAAGCAAGACATCAACGATGTCCTCTTCCTCTGAAGTCTTTTTATGAGAATCTGCAATGTGTTCATCAATGACTTCTTGGTAGAAGTTATCCATTTCTTTGAAAGTCCGTTCAAGACGTGCATGAATTCCCCTGAGTGTATCAACCCAACCCATGAAAGGAATATAATCTGAAACAAAGAAGGAACTCATCATGGTTTCACACTCACTCCGCAACCTATAGAACTTGTTCCTTTCCGTTCCTTCCTCTTCATACCTTCTATTAAAGTATAATGCAAATTCTAGAAGAATCTAAAAAAATATAAGATAGAGTTATTGAAATGTAAAGAAACTTCTAGAGTATTGGAGAAAAGCCTAGGATAGAAAGAAAAATCAAGAACATTCAACTATGTAGAAAAATCTAGAAGTATTTGCATTAGTTCTAGCTAGGAGTTTCTAGAATAATCTATGGGACTATAAATACCCATGTATCCTACCATTTTGGAACATCAAGAACAACTAACACAACATCCAATACAACTACTCTCAACCACAAATACACTTCCCCAACTAATACTTTCACACTCTACTATCTACACATTTTCTCTATCCCTTCAACTATCCCTTTCACAACCTTGAATTACTATCACCTTCTCCCCAAAGCAATTCTGCAGATAATAGTGCTGGTAAGAGACACTATCACTTCACTCAGATTGGTAACTTCTGAATTTGAGGCATGCATGGATATTTTCTTTATCATCTGCTTCACCTCAAAATGTCTTAACGAGGAAAAACATGAGACTCGTTTGGAGCTAAGGACATGGACAACACAAAGTTTTCTGATTTCTCTCCAATACTCAGTATATGGGCAAAATGCTAAGTCTAACCCATTATAAGAGAGTTTCTGTTGGCCAAGTAATCTTGGTCGTCCACAACATTCTCGGTCATGGTCTTTCATTACCACTGTGGCTAGTTTTGGTGAGGAAACAACTATTGCTTGCTTTAAACCTAATTTAAGGGAAAATAAAGGACCATATTTCTTTGAAAGTTCCCTTAGCTGCATATGAAGAGAAGAACTATCTAGTTGAAGAATATTTCCCACAATGGGAAGACCTTTAGGACCAGGTGGAAGTGGTGGATTTTTCAAAGTTTTGAAGAAGAAGAAGAAGAGCAAAAACACTGGAAAAGTTAGGCAAAGAAGAAGTGATGAGAACATTGTCACATGCATATGAACAGAGAGAGAATTCTTGGGACTTACTTTTGGCTGATATAGAACTCCGCTAGATTTTCACCTTCCTCTTGTGCTATTTATAGGAGAGGAATGTTAAGCTTATGAATTTTGAAAACACGATTACTGTATAGTTGTTATTTTATTTTTTAAAGGTTTGAGTACAATTTTTTATTTTTGATAAGTTGTCGATTTTTTTTTTTTTGTCTTTTATAATGTATTTTGATTTTTTGTTCTGAATATTTTTATCATAAATGTACTGTGGAAGACACTTTATATTTTTGTTCAGTAGTAGTATTTAAAAAAATAGAAAAAACAGTAATATGAACAAATATTTAAGAATGAAATACTTAACAAAAATTATAAAAAATGATAAAAAAATATTCATACTGTCCTTTGGAAAAAAGTTCTTCAAGAAAAGGTTTTATTTGTTAGATCTTAAACTGGTCATACTTTTTTGGCATGGCATATGTTAATACATGAGGAAGTTGTTAAGATCTTTTATATCCTACAATTATGAAATATTGTAAATATCCAATGCTAGGAGATTATATGAATAAAAAACTGTGTATTCTATGTTTTTGTTACTATGTCTATTTGTTGCTTCAGTTCTATTAGCAATATGAATATTGAAAAATAAAATGTAATAAATATTTATATATTATGATTAAGAAAGTGTTTTATAACTTAATATTATTATATTTTTTATGTAAATTTTTCCAAGATAATAAATATTTTGTTTATGAGATTATTATACTTTGGTATTTTTATATTGATATTGATTATTTATATTATTTATTTAAAAAAGGAATACTATCAATATTGAATATATATATATATATATATATATATATATATAATTATATATCATAAGAGAAACTTCATAAAGTTTCAATTATATTAGTAATGGTATTTTATTTTATTTTAACAAATTTTAATATGATAATAAATAATGATTAAACTTTAATCTATTAGTATTAGGGATCTCAACGGGGCAAATAGGGTACGGGTAGTAGCTACCCCGTACCCTATCCGCTGGATAAATATCTGTCTCGTACCCGTACCCATATCTTTCGGGTATCCGTTATGCGGGTACCTGCCTATTTTTTTCATATTCGAGAGTATTCACGGGTACCCGTGGGTGTTTGCAAAATTATTTAAAAAACAAATATGTAATCATAAATTTAAATAAAATAAAACAAAATACATTACTGTCATAAATTTTAAATAAATTTCAAATAAATTCAAGTTGATACAAGTCCAAATAATTGTGAAAGTAAACATAAAATGACGTTCAATACAATATAAATTCTTTAATTAATGCTTTGATGGACAAATTCATTCTCTCCGATTGATTCTAAAAAATAAACAAAATAAACAAATAATAAACCTCAATTGTCAAGTGTCAAGTATTCTTATTTTGATTTCATCATTTGACAACAAGCATACCATAAACGTCATTGTCTATATAAGGTTTGATGTATACGTCCAATTTCAAAGAAATGAAAGAGAAGAATGTCAAGGAGTGTAAGTTTAGCAGGTACGGGTATCCACGGGTACGGATACTATGATACCCGTACCCGCCTCATTAACATGTGGGTATCAAAAATACCCGTACCCGCGGGTAACAGATATCCATTTTTAATATTCGTTTCCTATCCGTTGCGGGTTTTATCCACGGATACCCACAAGTACTGATTTTTTTGACATCCCTAATTAGTATATATAAATTCATAATAACGTTAACATGAGTTTATTAAGTTTTCATAACAATAAATAAAATGTAAAAGGAAAGTCAAAAACACGATATATTTCTAAAATATATTATAAATAACAATAATAATAATATTTTAGTGAACTTTCTTTATCGTGTTTTAATCCATCTTATACCTAAATATATATGTTGTGATGTGAAAAATAATTGAAAATTAAAATAAATTCTCATTAAAAGTTGGAAAACTCTACAATTTAAATATTCATCATATATCACTTGTTTTAAAGAGAAATTAATAATTAAATCATTCTATATATATATAGAACTTAATCTTCCAATTATCATAAATACTCCGTTTAAATTAACTTTTTATGAAAGGATATTCAATCACATTTAAAAAATTATTTAAGACAATTATGATGTTTATGGTATAATCATCTCATGATTACTTGTTAAGAAGATAAAAATAAAAAGTGAATTTATTATTATTATTATTATAATGATATTATCCTATGACATTGTTACCCATTAATTATGAGGCAATAGAATTGTATTGTACCTCAAATTTTATAATAATAAATTAATTTTTGGGTTAAATATATTTTTGTCCCTTGACTTTTAAGTCAAAATTGGAATTAGTCCCTTATCTTTGAAGATGTGTGGATTTAGTTATTTTAACCAAATTTTATTAAGTTTATTTTATGTTTCAAACGCATTTTCCAATGACAGATTAAAACAAAGATGTGTCAAATGATATAAACAACCCATATGCTATCCTGAGATGTGTTTGAAATGTCAAATAAACTTAATAAAATATGATTAAAAAGACTAAATTCACATATTTCTAAAATTGAGAGACTAAATTGGATTAAAATCTCGAAGGAAAACTAATTTCAATTTCCATTTAAAGTTAATAAATCAAAAACATATTTAATGCTTAATTTTTTAGTGTAAAAATGGAGGGATTATCTTTGAGAGATTATCTAAGTCCACTTCTCCTACTTATATAACTAATTTTCCTTTTGGAATAGTTAAACCATACACACACATATATATATATATATATATATATATATATATATATATATATATTCTTGCCTAAACTTACTTTTTTTATTCTATGTTCTCCACTTTCACAATTGAAAATTAGGAATTAAAGTAAATTTAAGACTAAAAGTTTAAAGGCATCATTCCTTACATTTTAATATGTCAATTACATTGTGTTGAGTTAGCACTACGGAACATTAAATATATGTACAGTACAATATATTTTTAAATATTCTACTGTACATTAAGATATAAAATTAAATATATAATATATAGTGTATAACTTTATTTTCTATATTGTACGTATATGTACATATATTGTACACTATGCAATTATATTATACATTAGAAATTATGAAATTTTTAGACATCATATAAATATATCTAACTCTTTTATATACATATAACCTTATGAGTTGGCATCTGAAAAAAATCACATAAAATCATTTCATTTTATATTTTGTTACATTTTGTTTTATATATATATAGAGAGAGAGAAAGAGAGACAAAATATAAATAAAATAAGAAGTTTCTCCAGTAACATATCAGTTATACCTCTCATATGACTCATAATATTTCATATTGTAATATAATTCTTAAAATTTCATAAGTCTGCATTCCAGTTAAGTCCGCATTAAACGCTCAAGATCAAAATATGAACTTAAACGAATGTTTACTTTAATTAGAACAAAATATAAATTTAACTTTTAAATATTAGTATTCGATTAAATTGTTTTGTATTATTAGTTATACATTAATGTCGACTTAATGATGTTAATGAAGTCAATTTCATACTTTTAATAGAGTTGGCTAACAATAATAAATATTAAAAGTAGAATAAGATCAGTATTATCTTAATATGTTTTTAGTATTTATACTTATTTTAGTATTGGTTAAGGTGGAAAGTTACATATTATGAATATGCCTATGTTCATAGAAATAAAAATGAATTGTAATGACAAGTTTTCTTACTCATAATTTTTCTTTTCCACTTTCTATATAAATCTCATCACACTCATTTTATTTATTTACGTTGATAAATCTTCTCACAGTCACTTTCTTTATTATATTATTAAATCTTCTCACACTCATCTTTTTCAACGGCATTCACCTATTTCATCTATACACATCTTCTCCATTTAACATTCTTATCCTCGTCTTTTCATCCACACCTATCTCCCTCATCCACTATTTTCTTTTTCTATTTAGTTTCGTTTATATGGATTCATTGTATGAGAAATTTTCTTTTTCTTTTTAAATATTGTCATTAGTGTTGACCAAATCAATGCAAACTAAACTAATATTAAAATAGATTTTATTTACCGTCAACAATGATAAATTTATATAAAAGACATTATTAGTGTGGGTTTGGATAACGCTAAATTGTTTTAATTAAAATAATCAATTTAAAAAGTAATGATGAATTAACATTAGTTAAGCAGTACTACTTAGAGTCGGTCTTCAAAAGTTAATGTAAGACCCGAGAAATTTGAATAATTAATTAAATAATTATTTAATAAGTATGAGCCTTTAAGACATTTAATGCGGATTGCTATGAAGTGGAAAGGTATCAGCTTAAGTGGTTGAGAGTACTTTATTACGTGAGAAAACTTGGGTTCAAGTCCTATGTATGGTTGAAAACAGATAGAGATGACAAATAAACCCGTCCCGTGAGTATTGGGTATGGGGATGTACATATCCCCGCCATATTACCCGTCCCGTTTAAATTATTAAAATATTTCTAATTAATTAAATAACCATATATATATATATATATATATATATATTATTTTTTATTTATTTTAATTATTTGGTTTGTCATGAAACTCATTCACATTTCAATTATATTTTTCATCTTATCATAACCTTTATGTAATTATGTTAAAAATATGTA
>Ga0214544_1012341_pt1 | contig 11188 bp, 5 predicted proteins | sample CNSS3metaG_FD_160074 | JGI IMG/M metagenome (GOLD analysis project Ga0214544, IMG submission 160074) | Root nodule microbial communities from cowpea collected in UCLA plant growth center, Los Angeles, California, USA - CNSS3 | ecosystem: Host-associated > Plants > Roots > Nodule | place: USA...
GTTTTTATTTTAAAAAAAAAAAAAAAAAAAAAAAAAAATAAATTTAAAAAAAAAAAAAAAAAAAAAAAAAAAAAAAAAAAAAAAAAAAAAAAAAGAGAGACAACATGCATGTTTGTGAGTTAACATGTTCATTCATGCATACACTTTTAGGGGGTAAAATGTGTGCATATGTATATAAAAATTCTCATATGCATGCTTTTGTGATTATTATTAAATGTTGAATTAGAAATTCTAATGTACAGGTATCTAAAAACAGAAATGCGTATTGTATACAAAATAGACGTGTAATTTCATTAAAAGTAACCTTACACTTATTTAATTAAACAAAATATATTCATTATGTCCAACTTAAATATTAAACACTTTCCTAAATATATATATTAATATATATATATATATATATATATATATATATAATGAATAATCTGATAAAAATCCGATAACAAGTAATAAATTCACCTTCTATGAAATTTCTAACAAACAAAAATATGTTTATATGATTAAGGCAATTATATGAAAACAAAACATATATATACACATCGTGCTTATATAATTTTTAATTGAAGCATACCTAATTAAGGTTTTATCTCAACTTGGACCAAAAGTAGAAACTTAGTCATATGTTGAGTGATAAAATCTAAAATGAAGAAGGTCATGGTTTGTATATGGGAAGAGGGGTGATAAAAAAGTTTTGGAGCAAATTGAAATCTTCAAATGTCATTAAAGGTAGAAAAGATACTTGGGCATGAAACAATTCCGATAATGTATATTGTATCTTCAACGTATGAACTACTACATGGTGAAGAGAGAGAAACAAAGAAAGAGGCTTCATTGGAGAAACTATGGAAATCTAGAAACACCTCAAAAATATAATTCTCATCTATAGTTGTAACAGAAATGTAGGATAGAGATAATGGACATGAAATGTCACGTTTGCAACATGGAATAAGATAATTTTGCATGTTATGTAAAAGGTTTTATAAATGGCTGGATAAAGTAGAATGCCTATCAAATAATGTAAGTGGGTTTTTGGCAACATAACTTGGAATGAAAGGTGGTGATGAGGAAAAAGAAAGTAACATTGTGCATTTGGATAAAGAGAATTAGATTTTTCTTTTTTTCAGATTTTGATTTTTAAAGAAGAAATTGATTGAAAGAATTAGCTACACAACTTGATTTTGGTAGTGATTGAGGATAAAATCCTCTAATACCCCTCTTTGTTTTCATGTTATGTTCAAATCCTATAATGAACATTAATGATAGTGTTAGAATAAAGCTAAAGATGTTTACATTTATTGTCAAGGAATAGTTTCTAGGGGTGTCAAAGTGAGTCGATCCGACTTACACAAGTTGACTCACCACGGGGTTGAGCTAAAAAAAGTCAACTCAACTCGGTTCACGTTTTGGTGAATCAGAAATTTTGCAACCCGGCCCAATCTACCACAGGTTGGTGGGTTAGTGGATTGGTTCACTTACGAATTTATTTTATATATTTATTGAATTACAATGAGAGTGACTTGACTTAATTTATTTTGTATAATAGTAGAATTAAAATGTTCATCTAATTATCGAAATATTATTATAAAAATAATAGTTAAAGATTAAAATATTAGCGTATATAACTTAACAAACAAATTAATAAAAAATTCAAATTATTCAAATATTATTGAACAACATTCTAGCATTTAAAAATATGAAATTGTGAAACTATATAATTAGAAGTAGTAAATAATTAAAAGAAAAAAATTTAAAAGAAATTATAAAAAAAATGTTAATAGGTTAAGTGGATCAACCCACCTTCAACCTGGCTTGAACCCGTGGGTTAAATGAGCCGAATTCAGTTTAACCCACTTTGAAAAAAATAAATTTTTCTCCACTCAATCTGATTTAAATCCGTAGTAATCAGGTTAACTCATAGGTTGGAACCTATTTTGACATCTCTAAGTTACTATTGTTACTTAATAAGTAGGTTTGTTGTTATAATAGTCCTTCCATTTATCATTCATGACATAATTGTATGATACATGTGTTAGTAACTTATTAATTTGCATTTATATTGTTGAGCATTAATATTTTAATAATTTTTCCATAAATTGTTTGATATTATTTTTGGAAATCATTTTAGAAGTTTATTACTCACCTAATTATTATAAGTGTTTTGTTATTCAAATTCTTTTTGCTGAAAATTGTCGATTGCATTTGCAGACTTTTGGATTGTAGTTTATTACAAAATTATAATTTTTATGCCGGTTAAAGCCTTGATGTTAACATTTTTTTTTTTACATGAGTCATTTTCATTATTTCTTGATTTATTTTTTTCACTATGTTTTTTTTTAATTCTTTATGGGCATCTTTTATCGTTAATTTTGTATTATAATTTTAAAATATCATTCGAAGATAAAATAAGAAAAATTGCAATTGGAAATCCCGTGAAAATATTGATATAGATTACGGAAAAATTAAAAAGAAAAATACAACACAACTAACGTTAGTGATAAAACATATAAAGATAAGTATAAGTAAAAAAAAAAAGGTTTTAATTACTCATTTAGTTAATGTTTTCTTTCAAAATTGTCTAGTTGGTCCTTTAGTTTTTTCTAGTCTCATTTTAATTTTTATTGTGAAAACTTATATAATTTGATCCTGATATGTGAAAAATTGATGAAATTTGATCATTTATATTAGATTTTTTGAAATAGATCAAAGATTTTTTATTAAAAATTGAAATTGTAAATAAGGATGGTTTATTTTATATGTATAATTAACATAATCCAAATATCAATATTCATGAAAAATCTTTTATCTATTCAAAAAAATTAATGAAAATAAAATTACATCAATTTTCCATGAATCATAACTAAATTATGTCAATTTTTACAAATTAAAATCAAATTGACACTAAAAAAAATTAAAAGACTAACTTAACATTTTTTTTAAACGAGTACATAAATTAAACAAGTAACTAAACATACTGGTTAGAGTTTGTGTGACGTCTTGGTGAAAAGATATATATGATTGCTATGTTGTGGAGGCATACGTTAAAACAGTAATCCTCTGACTTTGAGAAATGATGTTTTTAAGAATGGACGCAGATTCATGAACTCATTCTGGAACAACATTGTATATTATTTGAAAGGTTGAGTTCATGATGGTGTTTGAGAGAATTGTAAAGACCTACCTCAGATGAAGCTTACCACAATATTTTAAAGGCCATACGGAATCAGGCTACACCTTTGTTTGTGCGCAGTTAGTACTACACCTAGGAATGGTCACTGAAAGAGACCATGCATATTTGTTCTACATCAATAATTATACTTTCAAATCTCAACTATTTCACACTCTTACTAATCTCACCATACACTACTAAGACTCACCTCTTATTTTACATAATAAATTTAATTTATTTAGTTAACCTTCTGCTAATGATATATAGTTTCAAATTTTTTTATTATATGTATCGTTTCACCTTAACTGTAAACGTAAAGATTACTAAATGGATTTTTTTTAACATATTTTTAATATACTTAACTTCAAAAAATAGTGAAAAGATATGCAACTAGTAGACGCTTGTGATTTCCCTTGGCCAACTTTCTTTATCATTGCAACGCAACAAAAAAAAATCTAAATTTTGCCTTTTTTCTAAGTATTTTCTTTATAAAATGGTATGAGATTAAGTTTACTTTATTTAATATCTTATTTTGATTGAGATTTTATATCAATTAATAAAAAGTTAAATTAAAAATATTTTTTATATATTTAAATTCACTTTTTTAATATGATTTCAGAATTTATCATAGTCATGATTTAAATTTATGATATTCAACCAAGTGTCGTGTCGTTTTTTCAGTGCAAACTTTTTTCTGTACTATGTTCAGTTTGTTAATTACTGCAATTTCATTGTCATAGGATTGCTTTGCTCATGTTAATATTTTTTTTTTCATGAATATAATAATTTAAATTTTGATTTATGTATTATCGGTTATAGGATTACGTGGATCAAGTTTATAAAAGATAGGAATTAAAAAAAAAGGCGAAGTGGACGTATCTGTTTAGTCAACTCAATTTGATTTACGACTTTTATGGTGGTGTCTGACAACAATTTTGATTTTGCTTTCTTCCTGAATCCCCGATTTGGCCGGAGAAACAAAACCCAACTTCGTCAGGGTTAGTGGAGCTCGTGCTCGATAAACAACTGTTTCTTTAAGCTATATATGATGAAATTTGGCACCTTTCTTTTGACTAATTTTTTCTTTTAGAAGAAAGGTTGATTAAAATAGCGTTATCAATATCACAAACACTAGTTGGAGTATTAGTTCGTTTATCTGCCAAATTGTTTAGTTTTTATGGGTTGTATTTCTTTTGACAAGTGTTTGGGGTAGAGTCTGTGTGAATGAGGGAATGTGGTGGTTGTTGTAAAAGTGGTTGAAACTATGTAGTTATCAAAGGTCCGATGGTGTTGATTTGGTCGTGTTCGTCGTAGATGGCGCTGTTTTTTGCACAGTTGATGATGGGCTGTTTTAGATATATTTGACAGTGAGTTTTGTTTTGTGGCACTGTAGATAGATCATGTGTGCATTAATTTGCAAACCAAAATGTGAAAAGAAATGAAGATTACAGACCTAATTGCGTTCCTTGACATTGTGAATTTGGAGTGGCAATGACATGGATTTGTGGATTACATATCTATCATATTTTTGTCACCAGCAAGTAATATTGTTTAAAGATAGTGTTTATTGAAGTCTCATATTGATTAATAATAATGTAAATTCACAATATATTGATTATAAATTTTAGTTTATAAGTCAATTTTATAAAGTTGAATTAAGTTAAAGTTCACTTCTTAACATATTATTAATGATAATTTATCATAACAAAATTTAATGATTGTTGAATTTATTGTTCTGCTTTTATCCGGTCGCTATTGAATCACCCATAATGTTTAGTCTCATATATGAAATGTATATGTCTGACTTCATAGAATATGTTAGAAGTCTTGTATCAACTAGAAATAAGATCAATTCACAATATATAGGTGGGTGCAATGCTAAACATCACCTTACAATCTGGTTTTATAAGGTTGAGTTAAACTTAAAATTCATTTTTTTAACAGTTTTTGAAAATAATAATAAAAATATATGGTATCACAGTTAGCCTATCTTAATAAAAAAAATTGTTTGTTAGGTTTATTATTTTGCCTTCAATTGGGTCACTATTGAACCACTCATTTATATTTACTCTCTCGCACGAAATGTATATGTCTCATCTCAGCATGTGTTGAAAGTCTCACATCGACTAGAGATAAGGTTAATTCACAATATACAACAAACTTCGACTAGAGATAAGGCTAATTCACAGTATACAACAAACTTCATCTTACAAGTCGTTGAGTTAAACTTAAAGTTCACTTCTTTAATAGTATTTTTGAAAATAATAATAAAGATATATGAAGAAAAAAAGAAAATTTATTAAATAACCCTTTTATTTTTCCAATATTTTGTTATAAATATAAACATAATATCATTAGTATTTAAGTATAAAGACAAATACCTATATATATATATATATATATATTAAATATATTAATCTTTACAAATAAAGATATTTCAAGAAATAAGATTTATTCTAAATTTATACAAAATAATAAAATAAATCTATAAAATTAGGGATTACAACGTGATGATTGCAACATATATGAGTTTCATTATTCATCTTCATCTTCACTTTCATGCTCAAAGTAAAAGTTAATTTTCATCTTTAATCAGTAAAATTGTTGTCTCAATCTTACTAAGAAATGGCATATTCATCCTCTCTTTTTTATTATTCTAAAATTTAATTAAAGAATTTTCAATAAAAAATAAAAGCTTGCAACAAATAAATTGTAATATTATTAAGTATTTCATTTCAAAAAATTACATTTTTTAACCTCAAATATCAAATATTAAAACAAGAAACTATAATTATATAAATATCAAATAAGAGTGTCATATAATAATAGGATGAAAATTAAATAATGATAACAAATAGTAAAAATTAGAGTTGTCAAAATGGGTTAAACTCGTAAACCAACCTGGTCCACCATGTGTTTAAGTCAGGTTAGGTTAAAAAAATTTGCAATTTTCGGTATGGGTCAAAAGTGGACATGACCCACTAAAACCCGGCTCATCACAGGTGAACCAAGTTGGCCCACCAATCCAAATATTAAAAAACTAAACACCTCACTAATTGGTTGCTTCTTCCTACACCTACTAACCTTTTTACTTCTGGCATGTCACTCATAAAAAACCTCATTCTTAAAAAATCCCTAATGTACTGTATGGCCTATTGTCATCCCTAGCTAGACCATCGATCAGGCGGCCCAAGGACAAGCGGTCGCAGGCCGCCCACTATAGGCAGACGATTCCTTGGGTTATTGATGTGACAATCTCTTCGGACTGTTTTAAGGGAGTTCACGACCGAACGACCTCCAAGTTCATTCCAATTAAACTGTCTCCACAATTACGAGAACCTCTGTCAGGATGCACGACCCTCCGGTCGGACGACCACACCAAAACTAAATGAGTAAGTTAAAAGTAAATTAAAGTAATAAAAGTTAGTAATCAAGTTTAAAAAGCAATTGGACCATGATTAAGAAAACCCTAATTGCAGGCTCATGTCAAAAACTATAAATAGGAGCCCAAGGTAAGTTGGTGAGGACTTTTACTTCGCATTTATTACAGCATTAATTGCACTTACCCAAATGGACTTGAATTGACCTAAGCATCGAAGCCTGTTAAACAGGTATCTTGATAGTCTAGACAACTGAACGGGTAGAGGTGAAAAGAAATCGAACGGGAGAAAGAATGAGACATCGAACGGTGGAGTGTTGCACAAAAGGACTTAAGGATAATTTGAGTATTGGAGATTGTAAGACCCGGGAAAAATTAATTAATTAAATAATTAATTAAATAATAAATGCGGGTAGAGGGCCTTTATGGCATTAATTGTTGTTAATGTGACGTGGAAACGTGCTAGCTCATGTGGTTCAGAGTAATTTGTTTGTGTGAGAGGACTTGGGTTTGAGTCCTAAGTATGCCAATTATGTGTGATTGTTTTGTTATTAATTTTTTTAAGAATATGTATGAGTAGGTGATTGGTATTGTAAACGTATGTTGATTGTGTATATCACCAAATGTGGTTTGGCATAGTGGGTATGCTTTGTTCTTGTGGGTGGAAGGTTACGGGTTCAAACCTTGGTAGACAGAACTTAACCTTTATTTTTATTAAACTTGGATTGGAGTGAATGTGGAAGGGTAGAGAACCTAGCAGAATGGGGGGCAGCCAAGAGGGTGGGAAAAACTATCAAATAATTGACATTAAGAGGAATTAAAACCCACCCTAAGCCCAAACTCGTTTTATTTTTTTTTCCATCCTAAAGGCACCTATAAAAGCCAAAAATTAGGTAAACGGAAGGGTTTTGGCATTGTTGGGAATTGACTCTTGTGAGAAGCACGAATTGGAGAGTGTGAGAAGAGTTGTGAGGGTACAAGGGCTGGACTAAGAGGGAGAGTGCGAATCAAGGATTCCTCATCTAAATCTTTCATCCAATAATCCAGGTTAGGGGTGCTGGATTTACGTGTAATTCATATTGTATGCGTGTTGTGTTTATGGCCACAATTGGTTTCTGTTTGAAAGTGCAAAATTCGTGTAGCATGTACTGTGGCTCAGAAATTGGTTGATTGAGATTGTGTGCAAAGCCATATTATGCATCTTTATGGTTAAAGTGAGGGTTTCGGGGCTTGAATGATTATAATTGGTTCACTGTCGGGTTCTGGTATATCCATTGGAGGTAAATGTACATTGATAGGTTAAATTGTTGATATGGAATGCTTAATCTCGTGTCTATTGCATTTTGGATATGGTTTGGTTGTTTTTGTGATTGAGCAATGGCGAAACTCTGCAAGTTTCGCCCAAGCGACCCCTTCTCGCCCAGGCGAGAGTTGCAGGAGTCCACGCAACGTGCAAAGTCGAGCATTTCGCTCAGACGACCAAGGTGAGGTTTGGGCGAAACACAGTCTCGCTTAGGCGAGAGTGACTCTCCTAAGCGAGATCACGATGAAAGTTGGTACCATTTTAGCGCGATATCTCGCCCAGGCGAGAGGTGTTGAGCTTTGAGCGATGGACACTCTCGCCTAAGCGAGAGTGGCTCGCCTAAGCGAGTTCTCGAAGTGTGTTCTTGTGTGTTTTGTTGAATACTCGTCTAGGCGAGGTTTTGTTGTAGTTTTGGGCGAATGTATGGCTCGCCCAGGCGAGCGCATCTTGCCTAAGCGAGATAACTTGATGTTGTTGTTGTTTAAAGCTCGCTCAGGCGAGGTGAGCTAGCTTAAGCGAGGCTGAGGGCTTGGCCTGGGTGAGGGGTCCCTAGCTTAAGCGAGTTTAAGTGAATTGCTATGTTTTTCATGCCTTTGAGAGTGAGTTGGTTGTTTTATGCTAAGGATAGGATATGTTTGCATGTGGTTGGTGTTTGGGCTTGAAGGACTAAGTCCAATAGGAGTCTGGGATGTGCTCGGTGGTTGGACACATGATGGGCATGGAACTGGTTGAGTTCTAGTCGGCTACTAATGGGCGAGGAGTCCTTAGTATGGTGATTGCATGTGTCGGGCGCACGATGGGCAAGGAACTGTGATGTTCCCGTCGGCTACTATTGGACGAGGAGTCCATAGTATGGTGATTGCGTGCGTGCCAGGGTCCAAGTGTGAGACTTGGATGTTTATACTACAGACGAGGAGTCTGTAGGGCAGGACTATGAGCGGGATAGGCTCATAGGGTTGGACCACGAATGAGTTAGTTTCGTGGGAGCACAAGGAAGTTCCAAGACCTAGTTCATGCATATGACTCATGAAGGACTATGAGGTCATGGTTGGGTGATTGGAAATTATAGGTTTTGTACTTATATGATTTGGGTGGGGAAGCATACTTATTTCATATATATCTGTTTATGTTATAATTGTGCATAGCTCACCCTATCTGTGTGTGTGTGGCGATGATCGGATATCTTGTTATCCGGGAGCAGATGATTTGACAGGTGAGCCAGGAGATGCTTAGACTCGGAGCGTGAGCTATCTTGGGGATTTTTGTACATGTATTATTATTTTGGATTTTGAGATAATTATGTAATCATTTCGTGAGCCATTGAATTTTATTCCAGTTTTATATGTATGGACTCCTGATTTATGACAACTATTTTAAAGTTTTCAATTTCCCGCGTTTTTGGGAAATAGTTATAATCAATGCGGTATTTATTTTTTTAATTGAAATTTTTATTTATTAAAACAAATTAGTAATATTCCTCAGGGATGTTACAGAGATAGGTGCTTGGTCCCTATACCCGAAACACCTAACCTTTTACTTCTTGCACCTCATTATTTCTTTTGGAATAAAATGGTGCATGCAGTCCTCTAAATTCTTTGAAAATATAAGAAGCCTAACTTTTCGTATTGACATGCTATATTAAAATCTATAAGTATTTTTGGTATGTGGTGATACTTCATGTCTTTTCAAAGTTAATGTATGAGAGAGTTTAATGGTCTAAACTTTTGAAGCTCTATCGAGATGCTTTACCAGTTAATGTCATAAAGATAGAAACAAAATTGTATTTTTTTTTAACCAAGTGAGTCAACCTGTTTAACCCAACAACCTGGGCCTAATCGGGTTCAAATTTGTTGAGTTCACTAATAAGTGAATCGGGTTGGATTGACTCACTAAGTAACTAAATGCAACAAAATATAACATATAAAATATTTACAATATCTCATCTTGATTTTTTTAATTCTAAAATAATAACTAATTTTTAAAATTGAAATATATTTTTAAAATAGAAGTATTTCCTAAAAATTAATGTAAATAAAAAAAAGATATTAAGTGAATATTCTCAACAATGAGTCATATAATAAACTTAGAAGAAATCGAATAAATCATGAATGAGGTCGCCTTACAGGAGTCTGCTATTGAACCCGATGATAGTGAATTTGAAATTGACCCAGAGGAAGTTGAAGTTGACCAACATGATGTTATCTTCAAATCATTCAAAGAATGTTATTATTCTTGATGTTAATGTGAGCGAGTTGAAAAATTCCCCTTATTTATAATTGGATCAATTAAATCAAGCTCAATGTGCGCTCTTCACCCTTCATTGTATCTTACAAAATGGTCAATCGACAATCACACATAAAAGAATCGAAAGTAGTTGCCAAATGACTTTACACGGTTTTTTATAAAAATAAAGTTACAAAATTATTGATCTGAGAATTTTCCCTCTCTAAATGTGAATTTATGCGAGATGAAAACTTAAATGAGTGCGAACTTAAAGGAATGTTTAATGTATGCTATCTCTATTGTGAAGACTAGTCGATCTTTGACAGGAAATTTATATAAGGGGGTCATGGTAAATGTCATTAAGGAATTTGCTATTTTAAAACACTGGAATATTGACATCCATCCCAAAAAGGTCATAAACATCACCCATATCAATTGGAGGACTCTTCCAATGGGTATGATTAAATGTAATGTTGATGGAGTAGCTAGAGGCAGTGGCGGAGCCACATAGGAGCGGGCGGGGCCACGACCCCCCAACTTTTTTACCTTTTTTTTTAAGTTTTATGTATTTAAAAAAATTTAAATTATATATTTTTGAATGTTTTAAATTATGTGTATCATTTTAAATTAGATAATAATATATCAAAAATTAATAAAAAATAAGTTAGGTATTTTTTTTAATAAAGTACATCATTTAATTTTAATAAATAGTACAATATAAAATTAAATATAATAAAAAAATTTGTTAAGATAATTTTTATTTTTTTTGTTTTTTGTGTTTTTTCACATGTTGTACTCATTTCTTACTCTTACCTGATTTCTTTTGTTACGAAAAAAAAAGTTAAACAAAAACTCATTATTTTTGTCCTCATCTTTTTCATATCTTGTCTTATTCTTAAGGGGAAAAAAATTTCTCTTGTCTCACTTGGCAGTGCAATACTTGTTTAATATTTAGTCCTATTTTTTTTATCTCATTATCCTTTTGTATATTCATTTTTTATGAAAAGAGAAGAGCAAATAATGTATTATGTGATTTTTTATAGAGGATTTTTAAGTGTAACTTGATTATCATAGTTATTTTTAGTAATTATGTCTCTCAATTTTTGATTAAATTATA
>Ga0214544_1012343_pt1 | contig 11184 bp, 7 predicted proteins | sample CNSS3metaG_FD_160074 | JGI IMG/M metagenome (GOLD analysis project Ga0214544, IMG submission 160074) | Root nodule microbial communities from cowpea collected in UCLA plant growth center, Los Angeles, California, USA - CNSS3 | ecosystem: Host-associated > Plants > Roots > Nodule | place: USA...
TTGAAACTTTTAGTTTGTTGTTATTTATATTAGTTTAGAATATATGTTGAAACTTTAGTTCTATTATATATAACTGTAACTCTAAAATTGTGCTGAAAGTATTATGAAATTGTTCTGGGAATTTTCTAATTTTCAGGTGTGTGGATATTGTAAAAACAGTCAAATTTTTTTAAAAAAAATGGAGCAGTTTGACGTCTGGTGTGCCCTGAGAGACGTTATTTAACGTCGGACTGTACCAGGGCCGACGTTATTTAACGTCTGACGGGCTCTGACAGACGTTAAATTACTCAGGTTTTTCCCTCTTTCTAGCGCGAAAGTTGACGTCTGCTATTACTGGCCCCGACTAGAGATGTCAAAATGGGTTTCAACCCGTGAGCCAACCCGGCTCACCACGGGTTCGAGCCGGGTTGGGTTGAGAAAAATTCAACTTTTTCAAAAGTGGGTTGAATTCAACCCGGCTCACTTAACCCACGGGTTAAACGGGTTCGAACCGGGTTGAAGGTGGGTTGGCCTACTTAACCCACCAACATTTTTTTACAATTTTTTTTATATTTTTTTTAGATTTTCTTTTAATTTTTAAATTTTTTTAATAATTATTTACTACTCCTATTATATTTGTTAACAATTTCATATTTTTAAATGCTAGAATGTTGCTTAATTATATTTGAATAGTTTGAATGTTTAATTAATTTGATTGTCAAGTTATATATATGTTGATACTTTAATGTTTAACTATAATCTTTATAGTAAATTACTCAAGTAAACATCTTATAAACATTGTTTTTCTAAATTAGCATGAAGAAAATGTATAGTTTTTTTATTTATATTTTGTTGAATAGCATGACAGAAAATTTGTAATCTTAGCCATGCTTTCTTAGACTAATGGATACTTTCTTGGAAATAATTCTTCATATATTAGTGGTGAGCATGATCAAAACATTGGTTCTTAATTTTACTATGATTGTCATCTCATGGATTACTTAAAAAATTATTTAAATATTTGAATACTAAAAAAAATAAATAAATAATTTTTTAGGTGGGTTGGTGAGCCAACCCACTTAACCCACCAACCCGTGGTGGGTTGAGCCGGGTTACAAAATTTCTGGCTCACCAGAAAGTGAGCTGGGTTGGGTTCATTCGTTTTGAACCCGGCTCGTGGTGAGCCAACCCGTTTGGGCAGACGTCAAAGGTCAAAAATGTCGGACGTTAAAAGGCTTTTTTATGTTAGTGACAGAGCATTATTGATATCCCTTTTATAAGTAATGTACTTCTTACTTATCATGAATATTAATGAATCAGCTTTCAACATATATCCCTTATAGTGTTTGAATCTTAAATTAGATCACAACTATTTGATGATTCACTGTTGAGAGTTTTGCCCAAAATTTCTTGTAGATACAATTTTATGAATTCTCCAAAAATATCCAATGATTGAATTTCTCCAAAAAATTTATTCAATTTTATTTTCAAAAACATATTTTTTGTTCTTAGTCCTTCATTCCAAATGCCTCAGGTACACCGAAAGGCATATTTTTTTGTATTTTTGTATATTCTATTTTCTTTTCATTTCTATTCATCTCTATTTATTTGTTCAGGTTAACAGTGAGCACTATGAGATGAGATTTGTGTCCAAGCTTTAGGGATTGGGAATTATGGTATCATATTGTCCTATTTTTGTTTAATTAATATTCTACCATGTATCGGTATTGGCTTATTTTTGTTTTCATTAATCATTTATGCTTTGTGTTTGTAATTGGTGTTTCTCATCGAATAAACTTTTACATGTTGAATTCTATTTTGGCGCTAGATTTGGGTTTGAAAAATCTGACACAACAAATTTTTGACGTAATCAATGAATTGCCATAAATATTTAAAGTTGTTACTAGTGCAGCAAAGAATTAAGTTAAGGGGAAGTCTTATGTTTCCAACCACAGTGGCAACAAGTCTAAGTCTAGCTCTAAAGGCACAACGAGCTATAGAATTTTCATACTCCCTTAATATCTGTATTAGTATTTTCATGCAAAGAGCTCCATCTTTTTTTAGTTTGAACATTGTCTTTGATATATACTTTTTAGATCACCATTTTCTAATTGCAGTTGAGTTACTTAGTGATGTTCAACCATCAATAAATGTTATTTTTTCTTTTGTTAAAAAAACATTATGATATTTTATAATTTTTGCAATGTTTTTATTATAGTTGTGGAATCAAAGTAGCATTTTTTGTATAATGCTTTGGTGAGCAGAATTTTGTAAATCATATTTATTATTTTTTTTATCTCTTAGGTGTTTATTAAACCAGACAAGCAATTTATATTTGCAGAGATTGACTACTGGAAATCTCTTTATGGGGTATTAGAAAATCCTTCTAGTTCCTCAATTTGCTTCCATATCTATTTACTTTTCTTAATTATTTAACAATAATGATTGGCTTGTCAAGTAGAGCATCAAATTTGTGAGCATATCAATGTTTCTGTTAATATCAAAATTGGGTATTGACAATTTCTAATTTTCTTTTGTTGTGATGTTTTTGTGCTTCGAAACCATGTTTTTAATTTTTTTACTATGCTTCAAAATTGACTTTTCTGTTCTTCAATGAATACATTATCTTTACTTCCAAAAGTGAACAAAAGGTCATTTTTAAAAGGTATCTCATTTTTAATTAGTATATTTATTTCAACGAGTTCCATTTTTCTTTAGTTCAAGCATCGTTATATATATATATATATATATATATATATATTAGATCATTTATGACCTTGGATTTTTAATTGAGTTATTTAGTGATATTTAATCACAGGTAGAATGTTATTCTTGACAGGTACAAGAAATGTGAAAAATGTGGTCATAATGAAGCTAACCTTTACATCAGAGAGGTATTGTTAGACTTTATAATGTACATTTGGTAATTTGATCTGAACCTTATTTGTAGTCCATAATTATTTATTTCGATCATTCTATTCTCATTTGAGATCAACAAATGAAGCGCAAACTATTTCCTATACATGTACTCTCTAAACCAGTCTTGTTATGAACTTTACACTAAATTTACATCATTGTAATATTAATTAGTATGCACAAGTACAGAAAGAGGATTTGGCCTCGGTTAATTTTGCGTTTCTACCCCGGTTTTAGAACCGAAGCATATTAAGGTGAGGCAAAAAGGGTCGACTTATGGTCTCGGGTGTGGACCGAAGTCGTATAGTCGTTTTTCTGCCTCGGGTTGTGTAGTAATCGAGGTCATATGCAACCCAAAACCTCGTGAGTTCACTTCCGGTGTTCACTTCCTCGTCCATGCAAGAAAGATAATCAAATCTTCATACTTTGTTATGTTTTTGAGTTTTGGCATAAAAAAGGAAATGTTGAATATTTGTATCACTGCACATGGCAAGGCGTAGCATGGCAGTTGCAGTAGCCGTGGCTACTTGCTATTTGGTGACTTTCAAAAATTGGAACAGAGGGAAACGAAGAACACATAACCACGTACACCCACATCTTCTTCCTTGTTCTATTATCTACAACCTGCATACAACAACATTCATCCTTAACCCATCATAATCGCTTCATTTCACTCTTTTTTTTTTCTCCACCAACAACTCATCCCACACGGTCACCAACAAGCATCATCACCTTCACCTGCACAAACCTAATAATTTCCAAACTCCCAAAATCAAAACAGAGAGGAAAGAAAAATCGTCAGCGGCATCTCGAATGGTGGTGGTATTGGAAGTGAGCCACGTCAACGCAAGAAGAGGAAGAGGGGAACTCCATGGCAACTGGCGGGATCTGTTTCGGCGTTTTGCACGGTGAGTTTCGTGTGTGGTGGTCGATGGTGGAGCTACTGGTTCGCTGTTGGCTGCTGGTTGTTCAGTTGCATTTCAAATCTGACGCAGTGGTTTGTGCAACTCTGATGATAGCTTGCGAGGTGGAATGACGAAGTGTTGAACTCGCGATTTAGGGTTTGATCTGCATTGTGGTTGTTTTTTTTTTCTGAAGGTGGGTGGGTTGTTGGTTTGTGGTGAACCAGTTCACTGTTGCGTTCCCCCTCCAAGACACCACTTCTTCTTCTTCTTCTTCTTCTTCTTCTTCTTCTTCTTCTTCTTCTTCTTCTTCTTTTCACCGGGACCCAGGAGCCAACTCTGCTGCCTCTCGTCCAAGGGTCGCGACAACACCGCCATCCTCCGTGACGGAGTCCGCCGCGTTGATCTCCAACAGACCACTCACAGATCTCTATCGTGGAACCAGGCTGGACGGTGCAGCGTGGATGGAGGAAAAGAGAGAGGCGCGAACAAAGGTACTCAACATAGAAGAGAAAGAACTGTGCAATCGCTATTTTGAAATCCCTAATTTGTCATATGGCCTCGGTTCAATAGCCACCCGAGGCCAAATTACATTCTCCGTGTGGCATTATTGCTTCGGGCCTATAAAACTGAAGCCTATAAGGCCTTTTGGCACCAGGTTTTCATTAACTGAAGAAAAAACCCATATTCTGCGTCGGGTTTGGGGTGAACCGGGGTAGAAAATTTGACAATAATTACAAAAATGCCACCGCACCATTTTATGCTTCGGTTTTATAATAACCAAGGCATATAACGCGAGTTAAAATCCCAAAACTGCACTAGTGATGATATTTTAGTTATTGGATTATGGCCATTGGTTAAACTAATGCCTTCCCGTTCATCTTCAGAGATTTCTTAGCATAACGAGCAATCCAAGGAGCATTAACAGTAGCTTCAAGCGTATAATTAATTATAAGATTTAGTAAAACATGGGTCGTTCATCTTCGAGGTTATTTTTTTAATGCAAGATACAAGTATATTTTTAAAGTTAAATATGGGCTATTAGTGTGAAAATTTAATACCACATTCGATAGTTAATATATATGATAATGAATGTTCTTTTACTTTTTTTATCTTCAAATTTTTCAGCCCACTTGGAATGATTCCACTAATTGCCTTCCTTGGTTTTGGATTATTTGATAGATATTTCCTTGTGGTATGACACTGAACCACATGTTCACTCGTGCAGTATTGACTATTTAACTTGCGTTATAGGCCTTGGTTATCAGGAAATCGAAACATATAATGACGCAGTGGCATTTTTGCAATTCTTGCAAGCTTTTCTACCTCAGTTTCCTCAATAACCAAATTAGAATCTACTTTTCTGCCTTGGTTGCAGTAGACCCACTGCCATAAAGCCTTTTAGGCTTCGGTTTCCCTGACCTAAAGCAAAAAATTAACTGGGAAAGGGACATTTGGCCTCGGTTAAAATTGAATCGCGACCAAAAATCACTGTTTTACCTCAGTTAAAATTGAATCCAGGCCAAAAATCACTATTTTACCTCGATTAAAAATTGAACCGAGGCCATATATCAAGTAAGGGATTCAAAACGCGAATGCACTATTCTTCGTCTTCTGCAACACAACATTCGTGTTTTCTTCGTCAGCCATCCATAGGCATCGTTGTCCAGCCTTCATTCATGCCCTCAGCCACGGTCGAGCCTCCTTCCATGCTGCTGTTGTCATTTGGGTTCCACAGTAGCCGCTGGTTCGTCCCACGCAGCTACCACGTAGCCATCGTGCCAGCCTCCGTTGCGCTACCATTCCACACCATCACAACTCTTTGTTTTCCCCAAACAAAGCTTCTCCATTGACTATTAGTCTCTTGCGCCCGTTTTGGCAAGCCACCGCTACGCTCCGCCATGTTCTCCGTGCGTGTGGTGCTTAGTTGAAATTCAAAAATTACGCGATTCCCTTTCTTTATTTGGCATTGTATAATTTTTTTTTTTGCGATTTGGGTTGTTGTTTTGCTTTTTGTTAGGGTTTTGTTGGGATTTTCTTGGTTTTTATTATATTTTTTCCTATTTTTGATTGTTTCTTGTGTTTTTATGGTTGTGTTCTTTATCAGGTATTGTTGCATTGTTGTGGGACTGTGTAGCTTTCGGGAACGTGAGTATCGTTGCATCCTCCCAATGTCATTCGATTCGCTTTTCACACTCCCAGGTTCTTATTTTTGTAATATGAGTCTATCAGTTTGTAGTCTATTGTGTATTAGTTTTATTGTATGTATATGTTATTAATTATTTGCTTAAGTTAATCTCTTATTTTGCAAACATTCAAGAGTACTGCACCAATTATCGCGAAGTTCATAAAGTTTGGTAGGATAACATTTGCCAAATTTATAATTCAGATATACAATAGTATTGATTAGGATATTGACTTGTTATAAGACACTTTCAAATGTATTTGGATTATGGATGATGTCATGTTTCATAAAATGTATAGTTTTGTTTCTGGTCTGACTAGTCTGGTTTTCTAAAAAAATATGCATGTTAAACAACTGTGGGAATAACCAAAAACAAAAATTTTATTTAAAAAGTTAATAGGACATACGACCTCGGTTCTCATTAGAATCGAGTCAGAAAAGGGGAGTATATGACCTCGATTCTATTAGAACCAAGGCAAAAAGGTGAGTTTCTGCCTCGGGTAACACCCGAGGCCAAAAGTTGACCCTTTTTTGTCTCGGCCTTATATGTCTCGGTTCTAAAACCGAGGGAGAATAACAAAAGTATTCGTTGTCAAATACTCTTTACAGGTGGAGACTTGCATTGATATCAAAATTCCCATGTTAATCCTATCTATCAGGTGCAAAATATATTTACTACAGTTATCTCACACGAGTGAAACATTGCAGGTTTTATTAAAGTGTAATGCAAATTCTAGAAGAATCTAGAAAATCCTAAGATAAAAGTATTGAAATGTAATGAAAGTTCTAGAATAAAGTAGAAAAGCCCAAGATAGTTAGAAAATATCAAGAACATTCTACATAGGCAAAAATCTAGAACATTCCACACAAGTTGTGGCTAGCACTTTCTAGAATACTCTATAGGTCTATAAATACTCATGTACTCAATCATTTGATGAATGACAAGAACTAAGACAATATCTAACACACCACTCACTACTACAACTAAATACTCCTTCCAACTACAACTTTCACACTGTACTATCTATACATTTTCTCTATCCCTTTCACAACCTTAAAATACTAACAATGGTACCAGAGCTACGTTAGGTAATCTACTGGTCGTAGATAAATTTTTCAACTATTTAAAAAAAAACTATAACTCCATTATATACTACTTCCAAAATATTTTTGCAACCTATGGCCACTATCAATCAAACATCATCAATTATGGTACCTATTTTCACAAGAGAAAATTATGTTTTTTGGAGTGTCAAAATGAAGACATTCTTTCGCTCCTAAGACTTATGGTACATTATAGAAGAGGGGGTTCACTATTCTAGAAGACACTTCTACTCTTACTACAGCTCAGAAGAAGGAGTTTAAGGAAAACAAACAGAAGGATTCAAAGGCTTTGTTTGCTCTTTAACAAGTAGTTGATGACACAATCTTTCCAAGAATAATAGTTGCCACAAGTGCAAAGCAAGCTTGGAACACAATATAAGAAGAGCTACACAATGTTAAATTTCATTCTCTGAGACGAGAATTTGAATTAATAAGAATGAAATAATCTGAGACCATTAAAGACTACTATTCTAGAATAAAGGAAATAGTTAGGCAGATGAAAGCCTGTGGGGAAACTATTCTTGACAAAAAAATCGTTGAGAAAATTTTAATTTCTATTCCCGAAAAATATGATGCAATCGCAACTGCGATTGAACAAACAAAAGATTTGGCCACACTATCAATAACACAACTAATGGACTCTCTTCTAACTAATGAACAAAGATTGAAAAGGCATGAAGAAGACTCAGTCGAAAATGCCTTTCAATCAACACTAAAACTACGGTCTCAAAATAAAGAAGATGAAGGAAATAAAAGTAGAGGAGAAATTTCTAGAAATAAAGAAAATTCTAGAATCTTCCCTATGACCCGTCAAGGAAAATATCCCCCTTATAGCATATGTAAAATGACAAGTCACTTGGAAAAAGACTGTTGGCATCATGGAAAACCTCAATGTCAGTACTGCACGAAATTTGGCCACGAAGAGAAGTATTGTCGTAATAAAAATAAGCATTAAGCAAACTTTACTGAAGAACAACTACTCTCAACTACAAAATACACTTCTCCAACTACTACTTTCACACTCTACTATCTACACATTTTCTCTATCCACTACGTGAAAAATATTTTATAGCGTCAATTGAATCTTGGCAGTTTCGTAAACTGACGTTGTCTGTTTAAAAATTTTAAATTTACATCATATATATAGTTAGTTTGAAACTGACGGTAAATGAGATATTTAATTTCTATTTTTTTTACTTTATTTTTCGGGAAATTTACAAATCTGGGTTAGTTTGAAATGTATTTTACAAATCTGGGTCAGTTGACGAAAATTTACACAACAGGAGTGAAGTCGTTAGGATACAAAACAGAACACCAACCAATCATCATGATTACCAACGTTTTTTTCACAAAATTTTAAAAGTAAAAACCGTTACCACTCATAACGAATTCTATGTTAGAAGTAGTTATGATACAAAAAGACTTTAAACTAAAACCTAAGACATTTTGCTTTTTTTAATTTTTAATTTTTATTTTTTAATTTACAGGTGCATAGACTTCTTGAAAAACTTAGAAAATTAATTTAAAAACAGATAAAAAATCTGAAAATTAGTAATATAAAAAAGTTTTACATTTTTTAATTTTAGTTTTTAATAATAAGTTTTTATTTTTAATTTATAGACGCGTTTTTGACTAAAAAATTAGAAAATTACTAAAAAAATATGAAAATTAATAGTGTAAAAAAGTTTTGAAATTTTAAATTATTTTTTTAATAAATTAAACTGAATATTATTTTTTATTAATTTTCAGATTTTTTTAGTGTTTTTTAATTAATTTTGTAATTTTTTGTTTAACTAATATAAAAAGTATCAATTAAGTAATATTAAAAAAGTTAACTAATATTAAATAATAGAAAAAATTACAATTAACGAATATTACCTAATATAAAAAATAAAATGAAAACTAATATTACCAAAAAAAAAAGAAAAACAATGTAATTAACCCGTTTTAGTGTTTTTCTTAATTAATTTTTGTAATTTTTAAAAGTTAAAAACGCGTATATAAAAAAATAAAAATAAACCAATGTTGTTAGGACTAGCAACGCTTTTAGCTCAAAATGTATGGAATCATAACGACTTTTATTTTAAATTCGTTATTAGTGGTGACGGTTTCTCTTTTTTAAATTTTGTCAGCAATTTTGTAGGTGTGTCGTACAGTCCTAACGACTTCACCCATTCTATGTAATTTTTTACTCAATTGACCCGTATTTGTAAAATAAGTTTGAAACTGACCCACATTTCTAAATCGAAAATGATATTTGAATATAAAATTTGAAATCAATTTTGACATGAGTGACGTGACACCCTTTTTTTCATTTTTTTTCATTTTTTTAAATCAAACAGAACCCATGGTCACGTGTGCGGAGGTTATGTGCAGCAAATTCTTTTTGCCAAAAGTAAAGCAGATGTGGAGAGAGAAAGTGTCCCAAAATGCAAAATTTGTAGAGTGTTCGTGAGACAGGGAGGGAGAAAGTCGGAGGAAGTGGAGATAGTTTCTGCAAGTCGGAGGAGAGACGAAAACAGCGTGAGAAAGTCGGCGGAAAGGCGGCGACAACATGAGCAACTCGAAGGAAAGGCGGAGACAGGGTGATCAAGTGTGTGGAAAGGTGAAGCCAGCGTGAGGAAGTCGACGGAACGGCCGAGAGAGACTAAGATAGTCGGAGGAAGTCGATACAGAGAAGTTGTGGTGTTACAGAAGCAAGGCGGGAGGCGGTCACCGTGAGAGGACACACCTGCGACAGCGACGATAGTGGAGGGGATCGAATCCAGTGGAAGCGAGTTGACGGCAACGACAACCAACCTAGCGGAAGCCGTTCCGCAACACTGTTTTAGTGTAAGGTTTCGTGTTTTTTTCTTCAGCAATCGAAAAGGTTTAATCTTTGGGGGGAAAACGTTTCATTTATTTTCGAGTTTTGTGCAACATTGTTTGACAGAGTCGTTGGTATATTCTGGTTTGCATTGTGGTGTGGTTTTGTAGTCTTGATTTTGTAGTGGCATGTTGTGCTTTTTGACAATGTTGTGCGTTTGGACAACACCAAAATTTTCAAAGCAGCACATTTGGGGGTTTTTTAATTTTGTGGTGGCCGAATGTTACTGAGTTATGGTTGGATATGGAAAATAGGAATTTTTTATGTTTCAGGGGATAGGCTTTGGTGTTTGATATTGTTGTTATTGTTTGTTGTTTTTGGAATTTTATTTGGTTTGTGTAATTATTTGATACTATGTCATTCAAGGGTAAATGTTTTGAGTTGTAAAATAGGAAAGGATGGCGGGTAAAGGACAATCTGATGAGAAGGTATTGACATTACATTTTATGAATTGGTTGTTATCATTATTTGGGTATGATTTTTAAATAAGTTATAATTTATGTATTTTGATTGAATGTTAGTTTCGGTTGCGGACCTTTTGTTACACGAAGTACATTGTTCAAATTAACGGCTTGCTTTTGAATAGTCATCGTGCAAGGCTACAAGATACACCATCCCAATGGTGTTTGCAGATAGTGAAACCGTTACAAATATGTAATCCCCTTATGCTGGAGATGCTGAAGCGATGGTTACCGGCTCAGGAATCTTTTCGTGTCATGCAACGGTGTATTCCATTAAGTTGTGGTGATATCTCCATGTGCTTAGGATTGGGTGGTGTTGGGGTGGATGTGGAATTTGAAAAAAAATATATGTGGTGTTGTGGGGTCAGTTATGAAAGATAAATTACTAATAGTTGAAAATGTTATTAATGTCATTAAGAGTTTGTTAGAGGCTGAGTTTGTTGATGTTGATAATGTTTGCCGTTTGTATATTTTAGTTTGTTTTGCTGTCCTATACTTCCCTAGGAATTCAAGAACTATTTGTAATATTCCGTTCAGTGTTTTAGACAATATAGATAGGTTGTCCACTTACAATTGGGGTGAAGCAGTCTATACGTATCTGGTAAAAAGTTTAAGTCGTGCCTTTTTGGCACTTGGTCAAACGGAAATCTGCTTAAGCGGCTCAACAACAGTTTTGCAGGTACAAAGAACTTCATTTAATGATTATTACTGATTTGTACAATATATAAATTGATGAGATTTACAAATTTCTATTTTGTAGTTGTGGGCCGT
>Ga0214544_1012347_pt1 | contig 11175 bp, 8 predicted proteins | sample CNSS3metaG_FD_160074 | JGI IMG/M metagenome (GOLD analysis project Ga0214544, IMG submission 160074) | Root nodule microbial communities from cowpea collected in UCLA plant growth center, Los Angeles, California, USA - CNSS3 | ecosystem: Host-associated > Plants > Roots > Nodule | place: USA...
TATATATATATATTAATTATGAGATACCTAATATGCAGAAAGGAAAAAGATGACAGATTATAAAACTGACCGATCTCTTGTTGAACTAATCTGGTGAGTGTATAATTGCTTATTGTGACCCATACTAATCAAAAGAAAGGGAAAAAGAAATTATTTAGAAAAATCCAAATTGAAGGAACAGAGTCTGTCTTTGCAGTGATTGCATGTATGTGGAATGGTCTGAACCAGAAAGTTCATAACCGCGTGCTAATTTTGTGCTACTTATTATACCTGATAGGGTTATTTATAAAGGAGTCATTAACATAATAATCCTTCTTTACTAAGCATGGAATGAGTGTATTGTGTGTAATTTAATGCAAAATTTAAATTTTATATTTGTCTTAATTTTTCATAGCAAAGTCATTGTTGGTCTCATTTTTTATCCCGAAAACCTGCTGGTCTCTTTTACTTGTTTTATTTCTTACCAACAATTTTGTTTAATTAGGTGCTGCATTCGTAAACACTAATGAATAACAGATAATATTCCCGACAACAAAATATTATATAATGTTATTAAATAATTATGTGTGACATTTAAATGTCAGCTATTTAAACACTTAAATGTCTGTAAGCTATTTACTATTTTATTTTTTAAGATTATTATTATTTCTTACCATGAATATTCTCGTCAAGCTCTTTCTTTTTAAATATATTTATTGGAAAAAGTAAATATATAACCATCTATATATAAAGAGAATTGTGGAATCAGGTGAATGTAATAACTAAAGATAAAAAATAATATAATGTTTACGAAGGATATATTCTTATGAGACAACTTACGAAAATATTGTATATACAACATTATCAAGAAGCAAGCACATGCAATAGTTGAGGGGTTATATTTAAAAAGAAGAAGAAGAAAGAATGAAAGTATTCAAAAAAATCATTCATAAAGGTAGATGTTTTCAAGAAGGAGAGTGGCCAAATTAAAGTAACACTTAAGAAATGCTGATCATTGAACTCTTATTTATTCTTTTAATGTAGAGAGGATCCTCACTCAGTGTAATTAAAGCAAATTCTAAAAAGGTATACAACTCCACTCTTAAGGTTGACAATATGTTTTTATTTAGTTTAATTATCAAATTTTATGTTACATAATATAGTTTTTATATATATACACACACATACAAATGATATGATGATTTTTTGTAGTATGAAGCTGATCTAATGTAAAGGGCTAAAAAATAATATATCCAATAGTTAAATTGTAAGAGAAGACTATGTCATAAATTTCACATATTTTAAAGACTAGATTATACGCGCTAAATTTCATAGTCAAACCAATATAAATTGTTTATTTTTCTCCTTTTTTATTTCATTCTTTGGTCTATCTCCTTCAATCGTTCCTGTATTTTCGGGTTCAAACTTTAATCATGTTAAGACTACTTAATCTTTAGATGTTCTTATTTGTCTTTATTCACCAGAGCTTAGCTAAGTAACTTAATAATTCTCCTCTCCACAGTGGTTCCCGGAAATCACACAATCCAAAGTAGAAAGACAAAGTAATGCATGTGTGTTTTTCTCCGATGCTTAACCATCTACACAGTGAATTCTTCCTTACTTAATTATGCACACATTGTAATAAAAAGAAAGCGCAAAGGGAAATTTACGACAAAAACTCGTAAGCTAACCATTATCAAGAATTTATTTTGTATTGTTATTATACAATATATAGTTTATTTACAGATTATGGGTATATTGCAACATAAAAAACTTTTAGAATATTTTAGTGTGAGCTCTTAAACAATGATATATTGAAATTACATTTAAATATCCAAACCAATGACAATTTCATCTATTCATCAATCATTAATTTATATTATTATAATATTACAGTAAAATTGTTTTAATTTTTCTTTTGTGATTTCCATAAGAGCAATGTTCTTCGTAAAGAAAGGCGGATCCCATTAGTGATATAATTTAAAAAATGCGTGTACATATACGACTACTTTTCCCTCTCCTTGCTAGTTCCTACCACCTTCACATGTTATTGCCAAATCAATGTTAAATGAACGAGATAAATCTTACTAAAGGGACAACATACGAACTTCATAAATATGCACCCAAAGAGATAGGAATGGGTACAAACGAGGGATATAAAATGTCAATATCTAAATTTATGTTTGAGGGAAGAAACTCACATCTTAGCCACAAACTATATCTATCTCCTTGGTTTTGCCACTTGTATGAATTGTAACCACACTATCATAGTAAGTCTATATGAGGCTAATGAGAGACTTCCCAGTACACTTTTATGACACAAACTGATACTTTAAGGAGATATCGCTACGCTTCCCCCATAGATTTTACGACACAAACATGATAAACGAACATATTTTTTGCTCACATTAATACTAATTACAACAGGTTCATTAAATAGATGTGTCTGTTTTATGTATCTCTCGGCTTTTGAAGTGGCATCCAATCAACCCCCTCCCCGAGTCAGCAAATCTCAGTATCCAAGTCAAAAGTCTGCTTCTACGCAGAGAATGAAAATCATTTTCTATCCTCAGATTGCATGTAAAGATTTCACCAGCTGAAATATTTAAGACAGGAAAAATAAGGTGTATCAAAGACAAGCAGTATCATAAAGTCATAGCATTTAATGAAACTCAGGAGATTCTGAAAAACTACCAGATCATGGAATAAGGAATGGTTTCAATGTTTTGCATGTTCTTTCATTTTAGTTCCCTTCAAATTCCTCTGCTGCTTGTATCCATATGGAATGGGAAAGCGAAGCCTGTTTCTGGGAATACTCTTCTCAAATTTCAGATCTTCTCCTCTGATCATATAGATATTCCCTGTTTCTGGTATGGTTAGATCAGCTGGGTTCCTGTTGACCATGCATGTGTTTCCAGAGATGATTTTACATGGCACTGGGGTTTCATGATTACCATTAACGTCCAATTTGCGCTGCATTGATGTTTCTGTTTCATTATGAGGCCAGCTAATTTGCTTGCCAATTTTATTCTGCAGGGTAGAGATGGAGTTCTTCAACTTTTCTTTCTTTCCAGACTTGGTTGGATTTTGACCATTGAAACCAGTAGCTCTTGCTAATTTCTTGTCATGCGGGGTCGATGATGATGCACCGAAGGTTGGAGGGCCAACAAAACAGCCATGCTTATCTGATAAGAAACTTCTGCTGCAATAATCAGAAGATGGCCTTTTCACGGTACCAGGGAGCTTAGACGTACCAATCTCCAACTTAGTATTGCAGTCGGAAGGATAAGAGGGCCTTTTAAGCATTTGAGTACTGACACCAACATCAAAAGCTGTTCGGGACTGCATGCCAGCATCCATAAGGCTGAGTAAATGCATGGCTGGTATTGTATCATTAGAATACAAATCAAGGGATCCCCTCAAATTTTGATGAGGCTCCATTCCACTATGTTTGCAAGGAAATGAATATTCTCCATTCATCCTGCTGAAGGTTTCAGAACCTGTATTCCTACTAAGCTTTTCTAGTCCAGCAGCATTCAGATTCATGTAGTTAAGATCAGTATCCCTCTTCGTGTTTTGCTTATGAAATGCACCAGATTGGAGAGAAGTTATGTTCATGTTACAACTAGGATGCTGAGAAGAAACAACCCTTTTGGGTAAATCGTATCCTGGGGAAACATGATTTGAAGTCAAGGATGCCCAGATGCGAGAAGCTTCATCATCCTGATGTAAGATATTCTTGTGTAAGCTACATCCCCCAGGGGCTTGAAAAGTCGCATTAGGGGATCCACGTTCTTCAAAACTCCCATTCAACCTGCAATTTTGAGAACTACCAAGCTGACTAGAACCAATGGCTGAAAACTGTAATCCACCTGATGGCTTTTTTTGGGACTGGGAAACGTCGAGCCCAAAGGGGGGTTGAGGTGGGCAGAGATTATTCATACTCAAATTGTTTCCATCAAATGGGGTAAAGTAATGAACAGGCTTTCTTTTGCTAGGCTTCACATTCTCTCCTCTTGTGATCATGCTGTTTTTCTTATGTTTTCCCTGAGGTTTCTCCTTTTGGCCATCTTTCAACAAGCTCATCTCCCCTTTTTTGTGTACAGTGGAGCCACCTGCAATCTGTCTTTTCCTTCCAAGAGAGGGTTTTTCTAACGTCGAGCTTCTATTTTCTACATCAGGAAGACACCTTTCATACTGATTCTTCGCCAAGAGTTCCACAATTTCCATGGGTATATCATCTAGCATTCCTTGCTCGGACACCTCCAGTGTTTGTTCACTGTACCTTTTCACAAAACCTAGTTGGTCCACAGCTTCGATAGTTTGTTGTGCGTTTCTTGAACTGTTAATTTCCTGAAAAAATAAATAATTCACTGAAAGTTTAAACTAAAAGAAGCCAAAATGGTTCACAAGTGAAAAAAATAAAAAGCCATTGCAAGGGGATTTCTGGGAACTTACTTCGCAATGAACTGCTTTTCCTGAAAGAGCATTGGTTGGGTTCTTGGAAGGAATGCTTTGCCCTCCAAAGACATTAGTGTCACTGTCTTTCCACTTAAGCTGTGGTACTTTGGAGGTTCCATCTTGAAAAGGCATTGAGAAAGGTAGACGACTTTCAATCTGATGGATACACTTTTTGTTGTAAACATGTGCATCCACCAAATAATTGTTTAGAGAAAGATGAAGTCCCTCTTCCAGTCCTTTTCTATTTATCAACCCTTGGCCAGAAGGAATTTGAATTGTTAAAGGCATAGTAGACCTGACCTTTTCCCCTGAATATGCATTGGAATCTTGTACAAGCATGTTATTTTTTTGCCAGGATAAAGAATCCAGCTCCACGTCAGTTTGCAGCATTTTCCCCTTTACTTTGGACAAATTGAATTCGTTTTCCATTCTTAGGGAGTGGGTAGGAAAATTATCCGTGGCTTTGCCTGTGAATGCAGGAGGAGCTAATCTAGAAGAATTAGTTTTAGATGCATATGCCTTTTCGGTAGTATCCGTGGTTTCTTCATTTTCTCTGTGCTGTCCTACTGGTTGCTCAGAAATCAAGCAATTATCTGCACCTTGAATCTTTTTGTTTTTCTTCTTACTGATTATGCGGCTTCTTTCACTTTCAGTCTTATTCCAGCGGCCCTTTGTGGCATCTTGTAAACATATTCCCTTGGATACATCTTTGAAATTGGATCTAGCATCCAAAAGAGTATCAGTTGCTTTTATAACTCCCTGTGAGTTCTGAACTTCATTTTCAACCCTCTGAAAACCCATGTTTGTAGGTCTTCGTGCCTCATCCAGAGGAAACTTCCTTTTTCGAATCGGACCTGTGCTTGTCAAAGGCAAACCTCCTTCAATATCCCCCTTTCCAGGCAAAATTGATTGTGCCTGTGAAGCTGCAGAGGCATGGGAAGTACCAAGGGATACAGATTCTTTTATTGAGTTTTGCTCAGTCTTCAATTCACCATTGTCACTTAATAAGTCAGACATCAAGCGCACCTTCCGAGGCCTCCTACGAGATAAACCAGTGGACTTTTCTGAATGATGATCCTGAAAATCATTTTCAACTGTATTGTCTATACTCCCTACAGGTGCAGTATCATTACAAGCTACTAATTCAAGAGGAGGTCCACTTGGGTGATCGTCTGTATTGTTCACCTCCTCCATTACTGTTGCTCCTTTCCTAAAAACTGTGCAAGCTTTTATTACATCATTCTGGGATTGATTAGCTGCAGGTATTCCTCCATTACACATCTCAGAAGAGCTCCTCTCCGTGCATTTCAGATTGCTAGAAAGCCCGGGAAAAGAAACTTCATTACTTTCACAGTCTGTATCAGAGAAAAAACAACTTTTCTGTGAATTACAGTCTTAGTACCCAAGAACATACTAAGATTATAAACAGAAATCTATCACTTATGTAATACAAAAGAATAAAAGCAGTGCAGCTTGACTTGATTGTTTTATCTCCCAGTCTGCTGAGCCTACCTTTCTTAGCAGCGTGCACTTCTGGTGGTGTGAGGTCTGACAAATTTTTTGGTGATGGAACACTTGTCACTTGGTGATTGAGATTATCCTCCAAGCCACTGTCAAGGTCTGGGGTACACACAGAAAATCAAATTACATACCGAAAAGATGATAAAAAATACATATAGAACTGATATTTAAATTACCAATTATTTTGCTAGGTACAACTCCAGCTTTCCTGCCTTTCTCATTACTATTTGGCAAGTAATCATTGATGCAGCTCAGGGCAGTATTAAGATCAATTTCTCTTCTCTCAACAGCATCAGGCACAGGATCTTCCTGAATACCAGACTTGAGAGCTTCATTGTTGCAATTGCTACCAGATCTGCATTCAGTACTGCAACAATTCAAGTCTGTCTGATCGTCTTTCAGGCTGTCTTTGCCAGCAATTTCTATTGCAGAGTTTTGGCAACGCCTACATCTATATTTTGGTGCATCTAATGGTAGAAACGACGGTTGTTTGTCAGACTCGTGTACTGGAAATGGCCAACATATTTTCCAGTCTTTTCTGCGAATTTCAGACACAAATCCACTGCACTAACAATAAAGTAAGTGTTAAGGATCCTGAAAGGGAACCAAGAGAAAGATTATTCATTCTAGATTTAAGATATCATTTAATTTCAGTTTTCTTCTTTGGTTGATGAAAGAGTTCAATAACTTAGTTCCTTTGCGTTTGTTCATGTTGCAGTCCAAATCAGAATTGGAGTTTATCTTAATAATTTGCACAAAAAGATTTGCATTTAAGATTAACATAGGTTACTGAGATAAAATTTTGATTTTGATTGACGAACAATACCAAAAGCACCTACTTACATTTATGTTTTGAACATCGATACATATATCCTTAAATTCACTATAGAAAACTAACACTTATTGAAATAATTCTGTAAATCCAAAACTTTCCGTAGGTGTGCATTCACCACCCATTTGATTCTTAACGAGATCTAATTGCCATGCATTAATCAACGGGCTTTGAACTTTAAACTGCCAATAGTTACAAACAACTTGACAGTGCTACTAATTGCAATCATCTATATGACACTGCTACTGTACTATGGTGACACATACATTAGGAATTTAGGATCTCGTCTAATAAGAACAAGAAGTTGTAAACTGTTGACATGAATTACAAGATACTATGCACTAAGTGGATGGCAGACATAAGCTGTATAACACAAATTTGCTTCCCTCTCCTCCATCTCTTGACAAAATTAGTAGGATAGTAAGAATATGTAGCATCAAGGCCAACATACCGTATCGAGAAATGTTCACATTTGCCTGCATCCCTCTTGCGAGTAGACTCGGCAAGATCTATGGAGATCGAGTCAATGTGAATATACGACCCCATAAACTCAGTGACAATATTTAAAAGCACCTTGAAAATGATTTTCCACAGCTATGCATGCACATCCTCAAAGTACAAGCAAGCAGCTAGAATCTCAGATTAAACGATGTTTCCTGCCAACACAACTTAAACTTATAAAACTTGAAACGGAAACAAAGGATCAAACAATTAAGTCAATAGACATCGTCAATTAAACGACAGTAACACTAGAACTTCAAGAAAAAACTAAAAAACGCTGCTTAATCAAGCTTTGTATAAAATTAGGGTTTATCCAAATCAGCTAACAAATGAAACGGAAAACGAAGGCAAACAAGGGCAAAGTCCACGAAAAAGTTATATACAACCAACCACGACCTCATACACAACGATTAATCACATAAAATAACAACCTCCAACATTATGAAAGTTCCTAAACCCTAGTTTTCCACTCGACAAACCAACCACAAAGATGCTCGAAGTCAACAATTGAACATTTGAAACGCAACGACAAAGAAAAGAAGCCATCCCGCCCATACAATCCCTTCACAGACTAAAACATTCACACACCAAACAGTACCAAGCATCTCGCTAGGGCTTTTCAAAATCAAAGGCCAAACTGGTAATCTCGCAGCTAAAATACTGACTCGGTGTATGAATTAATGCGATGTTAGAAAAAAATGCCCATCATAAACGCATGCAAGGAGCTGAAACCAAACGACGAACCGAAGCGCAACAATCCACAAAAGCCTAAATCCTAGGGTTCACCGACCAACACAAATCACCTCTTGTCGAGAGATAAACGAAAATTAGCGCGGCAAGAATTAACGAGCAACAAAAACGAGAGAGAGAAAAAAATTATAAAAAAAAGCGTGAAATGGCAGCAATAAAGCGAGACGAAGGAAAAAAAAAAAAAAGAAAAGCAAAGCAAAGCAAAAGCTGAAGTGGACACACCATAAACAGTACAGTGACCTTAATATCTAAAACAAATCAAAACACGCTCAAGAGCATCCAAGAACCGGTCCCCGATCAACACGGAATCAATCACCGAGTTGAAAACCGGGGTCGAAAAGGAATAATCTGGAGACGAAGGCCCACCCGAACTCACCTGCGGAGCACCACAGACGATCCCTCCCACCTCCTCGCCGATTCGAAACGGCTCCGCGACGAAACCGCACCAAAGGACAGCGCATTCAACGGCTGAGCTACCTGGAGGAGCTCGGAGCTCCGATTCCCTACCGTACGAGCATAATTTGACTGAGAAGGACTCAGAAACCCTAGAGAGAGAGGGCTTTCGATTCTTTCGGATGAGAGAGAGTGTGCGGTAGTAAGAGAGAGAGTGAGTGAGAGAGAGAATTTTTATCTTCTTGTCCTTGGAAGAAGGTGTGTTTGTTTTGTATATTAAAAAAACCCGTAGCGAGTCATGTTTATGTAGGATCCATATGCATAGAAATTGTAGATGTAGAGAGAGAGTGTTAGGAGAGAGACAGCTCCATCCAATAATAAATGACCACGTGGCGCGAATGTGCGGCTCTTATCGCTAACCATTTATAATGGGGTTTGTGGACGGCGAGGAAACCCTAGGCTGAAGGTGAAAAAAAAAAGCGGGTACAGTACTCGCGCGTGTGCCTCACGCTCTTCCTTTTTCAGCGTTTTCATTTATTAATTTGTGCCTGTCGTGTCATCCAAGGTTAAAAGTGCTGCTCATGCCCTTTGCACATTAAACGCTTCTCATTGGTGCGTGCTCTGCACCGTGCCTACGAGAGACTGGATTTGGGTGCGGACTCGGACAATATTTGAAACCCTAAGTTTTTGTTTTTTTATTTGTTTTTTTTTTATTTAATAAATACGGAGCGTTTATGTTTTAACCCTAAACATTTTGCAGCAGACACATCTCCACCCTGTCCCAAACCAGTAATGGTGTTGGTAGATGTAACGTTAGAGTTTGGCTTTTTGATTAAAAGAATGACACTCTCAACTTACGTATTCAAATACGAAGAAGAAATTCGAAATTTCGGCATTTACTATATACAATTTATAATGGGTACACGATGTTGTCCATAAATCATAAATACATAGTGACACGTTTCAAACTCATTTATAAAAATTAACTATGACGTGAGGTTTCTTTTCAATGAAAATAATATGATCTCTACATAGATAATAAATAAGCGAATAATTACAAAAACAGAAGTTAATTTTTGTATATCCATTTAGCTCTCACAATTACTGTTTAAGTTCACTTCAAAAATAATGCCTTAAAAGTGTTAAAATCAAGGAAACGTATTTAATGATGCGCAATTATTTATATTTTGACAGCACTGTATCAATTATTTATGGCAAAGTTGTTTAAGAAACACGCTGATAAATTTTTTTAGCTTGAACGTGAATATTTTGCCTTTATGGAAGTAGAATAATTTAACGAGTTATAAGATGCTGGTGATGAGATTTAATTTAATTAAAAATAAATAAATAAAAAAACAAAATAATGGTAATTATTATTCCCACTAAATCACACACACACACAGAAAAGAAATTCCAGTACTTTTGGTTTTAGTTTAGTTTTGATTCTTGAAATGACATGTAGAAGAGTTAAAAAATGATAGAAGGTATGAATCTGGAAATAAAAGTAACGTTTCCGAATTTCGGGCAATTCCATCTATATACGTCTCACTTTTTTCTTCCGAGGTTTCATTAATGTAGGGTGAATAGAGAGAACAACATTTCCTACAGAAAACACCTAGATCATAGTCTAGATTACCATTATTAAGTAAGGTCCCGTTTTATGCAATAGAGAAAACCCATTTCCCACATATGTGTATATACGTGGACTTTACTTCACCCCAAAACTTCTCTTCCTACACTGTTTTGCTACACGTTGATTAATTTGTAGCAAAAATAATACATAAATTATAGCTGGTATAATAATAATAATAATAATAATAATAATAATAATAATAATAATAAGTGATTTTGTTAAGAGAAAGTTATGGAAAAGAAACTGGACTGTATCTTACGTTTTTTTTTTCAATCTTTGTTATATATAAATTGGTAGGAATAGCTTGACCTTCTAATATTGGGGTAGAGGGCCCTATGTGCCACCATGCATGTATATATATACCAATAAATAAATAATGTTATAGGGAAGTGTCTGCATGACCCATGTGATCATATGAAATGAAACCAATAAAATTAAAGAAAGCTGTACAAAAATCACACTTGTCCAAAACCCTCTACCCACCTCACGTACCATCATCTTATTTTTACCCAAATAAAACGATCCATCCATATAACCCAAAAGTTCCATTTATTTTTTTCCTTCGTCATAATAAAATCTATATATTTATTAAAAATGTGGAATCTAGTGCTTTTCCTCGACCAACTTTAATGCGTACAACTTTGCATCTGATGATTCTCATTTAAACATCTCTCTCTCTCTCTCTCTCTTACTCACTCGTGTGTATATATATATATATATATATATATATATATATATATATATATATATATATATATATATCCAAATTAATTAGTACAAGCTAGTTTAATCATATCAATCTAAACCTACAAAAAGAAAGTCCTCCTTCACGGAATATTAATATTGTTCTTAGAACTGTGACATTGATTATCAGTACTATGAAGAACTGACACATTTTTTTTTACATAAGCATCTGTATATATAACTCAGATTCACGTATTCTTGGCTATCTAGGAACTTACTCGTACCTCTTCCACCTATTATACCTGATACGAATACTTCTCACTAGTTCACTTACTTGCATGCCAACTAATTTAATATACAATTTCAAAATTAACTTTTACTTTAATCAACATTTATATATATATATATATATATATATATA
>Ga0214544_1012348_pt1 | contig 11171 bp, 4 predicted proteins | sample CNSS3metaG_FD_160074 | JGI IMG/M metagenome (GOLD analysis project Ga0214544, IMG submission 160074) | Root nodule microbial communities from cowpea collected in UCLA plant growth center, Los Angeles, California, USA - CNSS3 | ecosystem: Host-associated > Plants > Roots > Nodule | place: USA...
TCCCTTGTGGATTTCAAGGGAGGTGTCTTCATCTCTTGTGTGATTCAAGAGAGGTGTTTTCTAAACCCTAATCTTTCTTATCATTGATTGTAAGTTTGGTTTATTTTAGTGATTGAGTTAATCTCGTGTTTTAGAGATTAACAACTGGACGTAGGATCTTTTGATCTGAACTAGTATAAATACTTGTGTTCAATCTTCTTCTCTATCTCCTTACTTCATCTCTTATTGTGTTTAACGAAATTAATTATTGATTTAATTGATAAATTTTGGAAAAATTTTAAAGTGTTAATTTTATTAAGAACCCAATTAACCCCCCTCTTGGTTTTGTCTGTACGCTCAAACATTCCGCTGCGCGATACCAACAGGATCTACGGTGTGGTTTGCATCTTCGTTTTCGGTAAGATAGAGTGTTGCAGGAAGTGGATCGGCTTCACCAAGTGGTCGTTGTGGCTGGTGGTTGATCTGCGCGGTGAAGGGCGATCTGTTCATGTATAGGTGGTGGTGCTCCGACGATTGCGTCGTGGTTGCGTGGTGACTTTGCGGAGGACCTGCGGTGGTTGGTGCAGATCTGGCGTGCGGATGGGCTGCAATTGTTTTTACGTTTCGCGTGGTGGGTTGACGATGCAAAAGCATGAAAATTTGTCAAAAAAATCATGCGTAAAAATTTACGTCTGACACTATGCACCAGACATAAATTTACATCTGTTAATGCATAGTCATATGTAAATTTAAAACTATCGTTACTATGTCTGACCTAAACCAAACAAGAAAAGCAAAAAAGCGCCGGACATAAAAAAAACCTTTTTTGTGTTAGTTAAAAGCGTGAGGAGGACGAGAAGGATAAGGGGGAGTTTTGGGGAGGGGGACGAGTTAGTGACAGTAGGGTCGGGGCATTTGACAACGACCACAATTACTAAGCTGGAGGAAGAGGGGAAGAAGAAGATCACACTAGTGCAACAGAGAGATTTTGGTCACGGTTATTTTGGTTATGTGACTACGGTTCTATACCCAATGCATATTAGGGATAGGTAAAAAAGGGTGGCCTTTTGACCTCAGTTAAAAATCGGGGCAAAAAGGTCCACATTATGCTTCAGTTCTACACAATCGAAGCATAATACCCTTTTTGATTTATAATTTTATTTAATCTTTTAGGACTTATTATCTCGGTTATAGGTATAAATGACGCCTAATATCCTTTAAAATTAAATAAAATTTTAAATAAGAGAAAAATATTGGGCCTCGATTGGTCTAAAACTGAAGCATAAAATTGTATAAATTATTCTACTCTTTTCTCATACTCAACACTGATGCGTGGTGGATTAATCGAATCTTTATTCATACATATATAAACTCAAATTGTGTGAACAATTTCAGTAATCTTTAAATAAATCACTTCGCTTTTATATTCAAGGTGTGACACCCATTCAAGAAGATTCAATTTTTTTAGTTTGCTGGTACATATTAATTCTAATCAACATATCTAAAATTTCATAAAATTTTGCTAGCATTTCGCATTGGTTTTCAGGTTACCCGAAATGAAAGTAATTATTAATCACAATAAAATATGCACCCAAATATCAATACAAAATACAGTTGGCAAAAAAATCATGAGATTTAAGACATGTATATTAAATTATATATGCATTAAACTCTAAAAAATGATTAATATTCTAGATTAAAATACCTTTTTGATCCCAATTTTTTGTTAAGTTTTGTCAAATCAGTCCTAATTTTATTTTTGTGCTCAAATATGTCTCAATTTTCGTCAAATTTGTTCAATTTGGTCTTTTTTTTCTAACACCATTTAAATCATTAACGACCATGTACAGTGACTATCACGTGTCACTTCGTGATTTTTTTTATTATTTTTTTATTTCTTTAAAAAAATTTAAATTTTTATTTTATTTTTTATTCATTTTTTATTTAAATATCCACATGTCCACAGATAGACCTTCTTATAGACATAGGGGAGCCATGGCTCCCCCAATTTTTTTTAATTAATTTTTAATATATCTTTTTAAAAATTATATATATATTATTTATATTAATTTTTTAAAATTTTTCTTAAAATCTCATACATAGTCTTTTATCTTTTATCTTTTATCTTTTGTATCTCCACCTTTTTTTCACCTCTCCCTTATATATCAATCTTCACCCTCCATTTCTCATCTTTTTAAAATAAAAATGCAACATGGTAAAATTAAGGAGTTAAGTAATATTTTGGACCGATCAATTTCTTCTGTTGAATATGTTTATATTGTACCTTGTTTTTTAAAACAATTTGTTTTCCTTTTACATGTGAGAATGTGTACCACTAGGTAGTGATAAAATTACTTTTTCCAAAATAGGCAAGTTGAGACAAGTTTATATTAGAAAAATTATGATGAAGAGTAAAATAATTTGATTTTTTTTTCAAAAGAAATGTTTGTGATGAAGATGAAAAAAATGCATCTATATCAATTAAACTTAAGAAATTTCATGAGAATCCAAGAATTAAAGACAATGAAAAACAATTCTCTAACATTCTTAGAGTTATATATAATGAATTTGAAAAAATCTAATTTGGCACCCCTGAATATTTTGTCCAAGTTCTGCCATTGCACGTGTCAACCCAGTACCGTACCACGTAAGGATGACAAAAATACTTGTGCCCATGGGTATCCACGAATAAAATCCGTGATGGATAGTTGGTATCTGCAGGTATTTGTTACCCGCGGGTAGCAGGTATCGGGTATTTTAATACCTACTTATAAACGGGTCGGGTGCGGATATCATACTATCAGTACTCGCAGATACCCGTTACCCGTAAAAAGTTAAAATTAAAATTAATTTTATATTTTATTAAGTTAAACTTAATGAAATTAAATTTATATTTATATTTTATTATATTAAACTAAATTTAAATTTAATATAATTTATATTTTATTTTACATTGGTTTTGTAATTTTATTTATATTTAAATTTAAATATTTATAATTTTTTTTTATATATTTGTGGGCATCCACAAGTAGCGGGGTGGGTAGCGGGTGGATTTTTTGTCGCGAGTCGGGTTGCGGGTAGGCATTATCCGTGCCCGACCCGACCAGTTGTCATCCCTAGGGCCACGTGTCTGAGTCAACGTTTTATATTCAATTTGGTCCCTATATTTATTATTTTTATTCAATTTAGTCCTAATTTTGTTTAAAATTAAGAAATTTTGTCCCTCTCGAAATTGAGACCAAATTTATTTTTTATATAAAAATTATAATGATGTGAATTTTAATATATTTAATAAAAAAATTAATTTTAATATAAAAATTAAATGTAGTCTCAATTTCTAGAGGGAAAAATTGGTTCGTGTTAAAGAAAATTAGGACTAAATTGGACAAAAATAACGAATATAGGAACCAAATTGAATATAAAACATTGACTCTTACACGTGGTACCCTACTGGGTTAACACGTGGACATTTAAAAAAAATAAAATTTTAAAAATTTTAAAAAAATTTAAAAAATAAAAAAACAACGAAGTGACACATGGTAGTCACTGTTCATGGTCATTTATGATTTAAACGATGTTAACAAAAGAGGACCAAATTGAACAAAATTGACAAAAATTGTGACCTATATGAGCATAAAAACAAAATTAGGATTGATTTGACAAAGTTGAAGAAAATTGGGACCAAAAGGGTATTTTAACCAATATTCTTAAACTATCCAACCGGACAATTTAAGATTCAATACTTATAAATTATTATTGCCTCCTCTTATATAAATTTTAAAAAGTATATATAATTTATTCAAAAATCCTAGAGACAGTTAATAATTTTTGTATTGAGTCTTAAACGGGAAACTAAGACTAACTCAATGCAACAATAACTTCAAATCAAATAAAATAAATCAATATATTTAAGCATTAGCACAATTTTTTCCATAAGTCGATATAATTAATCACTTATCAAACATACAAAAAAAAATATTTTCATTACAAAAAATAATTATAGACTCATTCAAAATAAATTTTGAAGATAAAAATAGGAACCTAAGATTGTGAAACGTGAGCAACAATAGAGAATGCAATCCTATGAATGCTTTCAGAAGCTGCACAAGCCAATGCAATAGTACTTGTACATCAATGCAACAGTACCTATATCAATGGCAACAAAAGACTCAAATTTTACTAATTATATGAACAAAGCACCCAAGGGAAGACACAAACTCAATCAAAATCGCAAAAAAAAAAAAAAAAAAAAAAAAAATAAAAAAAAAAAAAAAAAAAAAAAAAAAAAAAAAGAAAAAAAACACAAAAAAAAAAAAAAAAAAAAAAAAAAAAAAAAATTAAAAAAAAAAAAAAAAAAAAAAAAAAAAAAAAAAAAAAAAAAAAAAAAAAAAACAAAAAAAAAAAAAAAAAAAAAAAAAATCTTACATTGCCACAAATCCTAATAGCAAGGGAACATGAATAACTCACCCAAAAATCAAAAAATTCAAAACAAAAAAAAACATTCACAAGTGTCGATGGAGGTAGTAGTGGCAATTTTTGAAGAAATAGCAATTGTGTCAGCTGCAAGCATGACAGTGGTGCAACTACAACGGCCTTCCCTCCCTCTCGCTAGTGTTGACAGAGGTAGCAATGGTGGTTTTCGAAGAAGAGAAATTGTGGCGGTGGCAAGTGTAGTGGTGGCACAATAGCAATGGCCTTCTCCCATAATAGTAGTAGAAACGGTGGCAGTGAACGGAGAAAAAGAAATAGTAATGGAGAAGCTCAAGGAAGAAGAAGAAGACTCATAAAAGAATGACGCCTTCATGGCAAGTGCAGCGGTAGCGCAACAGCAGCGGCCTCCTCCCACAACAATAGTAGCGGCGATGGCAGTGAACAGAGAAGAAAAAATACCAACGAAGATGTGAAGAAGATTGACCTTAGTTATTAAACCGTAGAAAGAACTTATGGCCTCAATTATTAAAGAAAATTGAGGCAGATTCAGTTTTATGGTTCAGTTCTACATATAATTGACGTCAAAAATGAACTTTTAGGTTGTGGGTTTCCAAGATACGAAAGCCTAAAATGCTAGCTTTAGTGGCAAATTTGAAATTTAGGTCAGCTTTTAGGTATCGGTTGCTCAGTAACTGAAGCATAAGGGAAACATGCTTCGGTTCTTTTATAACCAAGGTCTATTCATCTTCCCCTAGATAAAATAATTATAAAAGTGAGGAATTTTGAATATCTGGCTAACTTTTAGGTCTCTGTTTCAAAGTAACCAAAGCATGAAGGTAAACATTCTTCGGTTATTTTGCAATTGAGGCCTATAAGTTTGCGATATTTTCAAAATTGCCACTGTGTTTTGATATGTCTTGTTTCTGTTGGAACCACTACATATAAGTCGAATTAAAAAGCAAAAAATGCACTAGTGTCAGTAGGCTATTAATAATTTTGATTTACTGACAAATTTTAGACATTTCTAACAAATTTTGACTCTCAAAAATATTACTTTTTGTAGTGAAACACTACAAGAAAATATCTTATCAACTACCAATTTTAGTGACAAAAAAGTTTTAGCTACTGTAGTGACCAATTTAGATACCAATATTGGTTATTAAATAATTACTATTATGAATAAAAAATTATAATTGGTCTATAATTTGGTTTCTAAAATTTAGCTACCAATATTTTGTCTACCAAAAGAAACTGGTCACAAACATTAGCTACCAAGGCTTTTGTTACCAAAAGAATTAGTTTCTAAATTAATATCTAATTAATTAGTGACTAATTATAATTTTTATTCATAATAGTTACTATTTTAGTAACCAATAATTTTTTATTTTATAAATTGGTATCTAGATTGGTCATTATAAAACTAACATTTTTTTATCACTAGAATTGATCATGGAGGATTTTCTTAAGTGAAAAGTATCTTATAATTTTGCTTATATTTTATCTTTTATATTTCTCTTTTATTTGTTTATATATTTTATTTCGTACAATTATTTAAATAAAATATTATAAAATATTACTATGCAATAAACAATATTAAGCTACAATTTTAAATAAAAACACATATTTGAAAACATCATACTTTTTTATAATTTATTTTGAAATACAAGCTAAGAAGATTATGTAATATAATGTCAATAGTAACATTTATAATGTTTAAAAAAATAGTAATACATTAATCAATGACTCACATTAAATCATATCAAGAAATAAAAGATGAGAGTAAAAAAATGAGAGTGATAATATTATTTTTCTATACTTTATACTTCATTGGTAACAGATAGAATATCCTTTAAAAGGCACTCACACCTATCACAGTAACAGTAATAACTAAAACATTTACAAAATTATTTGTTGTTTAAACAAAACATATTAGTTCAACTAGTATTAATTTTTATTGAGATTTAGTGACAAATTAGAAAAATATCAGTCTATTGTAAAATTTTATTAAATTCTAATAAAAGTTTATTAAATACTCAATATATTTATTTCACTTTATTGTTAGCCGGATTGGTCTGCTCTAATTCATGTGGAAACAAAGAAAGTGGAAGTGATGTGGAATTTGCGATGGATAGATATTATATGTTGGACAACTACCAGCTAGCCATCAAAACAAACATGAATTCCATATGATATCACATGCAATTAACTTTAGCATTTTCTTTTTCGCTTTCGGAAAGAATTAAGGGTAGGATCTAATCTCTTTTAATTTCCCATAAATATACCATTTAATATAAAATTATATACTTTATATTTTCATGAATTCGTATATGTGAGAAATTACATCATCAACCACAATCACTTTCTCTTTTTCGACAAATCCTTATTCTTACTCAATGTTACTTTAATATTTAGATTTTCTACAATTATATTAGTGAAAAATTTAAAAATCTTCGCGATAAAAAAAATTCATGAAAAATAGCCATTTTATTTTTGCAAAAGATGTAAGAAATAATTAATGTATTATTAGACTTCTTTGTATAGTTAATCTTAGTTTTTTTTTTATTGATAAAAAAGAATGAAATAAATATAACAAGATATTTAGGATATTCTAACCAATATACAAAACATAGAGTACATAATTGGATATCGTATTTGGTTTATAAGAATTGAAAATTAAACCCTACCTCTTTCTTAGGAGGTGAGACTTTTTACCACTAATAACCTGAATTCATATATTTATGTATGCATAATTGTTCTGACCTCAAGTTCAATTAGATAATATCGTTAGAGTCAATCATTGTATTTGAGGTATTTTTGCATTGAAGTCTGAAACTCATGTCACAATTTTGTCTTTAGAAAAGGCTTAAGAGGGTTAAAGATGTGTTGTTCCAACCTTAAGTCCATTTAGATAGTATCATTAGAATCAATCATTGCATCTGGTGTATTGTCTTCTTTGAAGCCTGATTTTATCCCTAAAAAGTGCTTCAGAGGATTGAAGAAGGAATGTATATTTAAAATACTCTTGATCTCAACTCTTAGGCGAGGTGGGACTATTGAGAAATTAGAATAAACCCCTAGTTAAGAGCTAAGGAGTTTTCATTTTCACATACGGTGCGTCCATGTTTCAATCTTAAGTTAATTGACATAGCATCGTTAGAATCAATCACCTCATCCGAGTTCTTGTCTGCTTTGGAGTCCGAAGCTCTTGTCATGGTTTTGTCCTCAAAATGTGTTTTGGGGGATTGAAGGAGGAAGATAAATATAAATTATCCTTTACCTCAACTCCTAAGCGATAAAGGTATATATCGGGATACTGGAACAAAACCCCCAATCGGGGCTAAGAGAGTTTTTGTTTCTACATATTGTTAATGTTCTGACTTCAAGTGTGTTAATGTAGCATCGCTAGGGTCAATCACCTCATCGAGATATTATCCGCTTTTGAGGCTAAAGTTCCTATCACAATTTTGTCCTTAAAATGTGTCTTAGGGAGTTGAAGGGGGAAAGTGTAATTCTCTTTGACCTTGACTACTAAATAATGCAGGACTATTAGTTGTATCGAAACAAACTTTTTGTCAAAGGGTGAAGGAAATTTTTATTCCCACGAATGATGACACCGTTCTAACCTTAAGTTCATTTAGATATAATCATTAGGATAAATCACTGCATTCGAAGTACTATCCACTTTCAATGATGAAACTTCTATCATGATTTTATCTTTAAAAGATATCCTGATGTTTGAAAGAGAAATATATATTTAAATTATATTAATTTGAAACAAAGAAAAGAAAAAGAAGGTACAAAATAAAAAGTCTCATTTATTTTAGTTTAGAATTCAAAAGGTCGGATAACCTAATAAGTACTAATATTAACATATATATATACTAACAAAAACAGAAAAAGGTAATTAAGTTTAAAACTTATTGGATACCCTAGAAACGAATTTTGAATTTCTTAATTTTTGAGATTAATGTGACAATGTTTTGCACGGTTTTTTTTATCTCACGAAAGAAGTTTTTGAATTTTTAATATGCTACATACAATACCTTCTTGTGCGTCACACAATTGTTGACGATTTTAGTACTCATACCATATGCAGCAGTGGCAGGGCAACAAAGGCTATGATCAATTTATGTAAAAGATATGTCTGGTGATTTCATAGGGAGCCAAAGAGGCAAAGAAGCATTGGTCGGCCAAAGATTGCGAATAGAAATACCATGTTAGAAAAGATAAAAGGATACGTCATATGACGTGTATGCATGCATGCATGCATGCTTTATTTGGGATAATGGAAACCACGTATTCATCCTCTAAATGGAAAATGGGGTTCAGTTCCGTTTCTCTTTTGTGTCAGATTTGCGTCGCTAATCCAAGTGATTATCGGAACATATTGGAATGAAAACGAAAGTTACCATGAATGAATACACAACTCTATAAAAAACTATCCACATTAGGGTTTGAGTGTTTATGCTTCATTTTTTTCCGAGTTTGATCATGGACAAAGTTGTGAGCCATAACCAAGATTGCGATACTTATCACGTGTCTTTTTCAGTAAATGAAAAATTATACTATTTTCCCTTAGTATACATTGTCTTTAATTTCCACTATCTTAAGAATATGAGATTGTTATCTATTAATTAGTATTACATTTTTGTACATTATATCTATGAAAAATAGTTATATGACTTCTATTTTTTACTTTCATCTTTTATTTTGTGACATGACTTAATATGGACCATTGATTCTTTCAAAGAAAAATATAGTAGTACATTAATCAATGATCAATACTAAATTATATTTAGTTGTAATGGTAACTAAATTTATTTAAATTAGTATATTATCTATTTAAATCTATTTGTGAAGTGAAGTTGAATTACTTCTTATTATTCATTGTAGTTTCATTTTCTTATTTGAGATAGTGTTGTTAACTCTCTCATTTCATTACCTTCCCACTTTTCACATTTTGATGAATGTCTTTTCCTTCCAAATATAATTACACTCTCATCGTTCTCTTCCACTTGCATGTCTCTAGTTCCACTCGAACCTCTTGCTATAACTACCACTATCAATTCAGCATGATGTTAGTTTCCTCAATTTTCAATTATTTCCGTTTTTAGGTTCTTACTCCGATCGTAGTTCACTTTTAATCTTTTATACAATTTATCTTTATTTTTTGTCTTCTTGAATCTTGTATGTAAACTTTGATTTGGGGTTTTTACTCTCTTAATTCCTAATTATTTCTTGTGTTAGTTAGATTTTGAACACTGAATCTTTTATTTTTGTATTCTGTTTTCAGATATAAAAATTTGATCTTGTTGACAGTATAAATTTGGATACAAGTTTTCTAATGTGACTATTTGTTTGTTCAAATTTTCAAAAATATTACATTTTTTTTATTAAAAAAACACCACATTCTATATTTGAAATAGTTTTAACCGATTAGATCAGTTGTAAATTATAATTGATATAAAAGGTTATACATTTCTACATCAATTATACTTTATAAATGATGTAGAAACTTGCTTTCAACATAAATTATCAACTCACATTGAAAGCTACTTTCTATATTGACTCATTTATCGATATAAAATATTTTGTAATTACATATTATGATAGTGATAATAAAAATTTAGATTATTATAATTAATAAAAATAAATAATAGTTTATTATGGACAAAATAATTATATATATGTATGAAATATTTAACTTCTTTCACTCATCACATAATCAAACTATATATACCGAAGATGAGGATGATTATAAATTATTTATGCTAATGGGAGCAAATACTTTATACTCATCTTTTACACTAAAACAAAGTTTATAGCCTAGTTAAAAAATATATATACTTCAGGATTGAGGAATAAATAAATTATGAAATTTATTAAAAATATGGTAATAATGTTTTAATAATATTAATTACATTGCCCATTTTCTCTTTGAAAAATAAACTACTTCCTCTATATATTAGCTATACTCGTATTCACACGAATATAAAAGGTTTTTACTCCTCCAAAAATTTATCAACCCTACTTAGAAAGTTTGCATATATACTAATTTATCGATAGTAATATAAATATTCATTTTATGATGTATGATACACGAAATAGAGAAGAAAGAAAAAGAAAATAGTACTATTTCGTAAAGAAAGTATCCCAAAGACGGGTTGAAATTTAGGGGTTTTGGAATTAATTCAAATAAAATTGTATGTATGAACTTATTGAAAATAATGGGTAAGAAAATGAGTGTGGGATTCTCCATATTCCTTGTACAGAAATGGGAGTTTTCAGTCGCGTATACACCAATCAAGATCAATCAAAGACGATGAAAATGGTAAAAAAAATTCCATAGCTATATCAGTTTGAGCTTACTTATACGTCTCAATCACCTAAAAACAGTAAAACTTAAACAGACATGGAGTTTAAGTTCTTATACGTTTAATAACTAAAACCAGATGTTATAGTTTCTATAAAATAAAAACTACACCAGAAATAGTTAAAAAAACAATTATTAATAATATTTCCAAAGTTATCTACTTTTTTTATTTTGACGAAAAAATGTATATGAGTGATATTTCTATTTAGCACAAGAAAGTACATGAGTGATAATATTAAAGAAAAAAAAAATAGTTCTTAGATTTAAATCAACTTTTGATACGTATCGTTTCGTGACTTTAATTGTAGATTTGATTCTTCAATTTTTTTTAAATATATAGTTTTACTAAGCTGATATTATATAAAATTGCTAAAAGAATATATATATA
>Ga0214544_1012352_pt1 | contig 11167 bp, 5 predicted proteins | sample CNSS3metaG_FD_160074 | JGI IMG/M metagenome (GOLD analysis project Ga0214544, IMG submission 160074) | Root nodule microbial communities from cowpea collected in UCLA plant growth center, Los Angeles, California, USA - CNSS3 | ecosystem: Host-associated > Plants > Roots > Nodule | place: USA...
ATATATATATATATATATATATATATATATATATATATATATATATATATATATATATATATATTCAAAACATTCAGAGTTATTTTTTCCCTTTTTCTTATTACCTCCTCTTATTATAAGGTCTCCTTTGAGTCCTCCAACTTTTGACCTGCCATTTCTCATTAAGGTCTTTCTTTAGTAATATTCTCTTTCTTTAATACTTCTTTTTAAGTCTGTAATCATTATTTTAATACTGATAGTTTCAAACCCTACCTGACCTTTCATGACCTATCAGTACTGGACTCGATGTCCAAATCAACTTTTGGCCTAATGATTCAATCGACATTAAGCCTAACATTACATAACTCCCTAGCCTTTAGTCTAAAAGATTGAAAATGCTATTAAATGTAAGGAAACCACTCACTTATCAATCAATATTAGGCCTAATGACCCAATTAGCATTGGGCCTAACACTACATACCTGCAGTTTCAAACCCTACTTGACCTTTCAACACCCATTAGTACTGGACTTGATTTCTAAATCGACTTTTGGCATAATGATCCAATCGGCATTGGGCCTAATACTACGTAACCCCTTAGCTTTAGACTAAAAGACTAAAAAGGCTATAAAATATAAGGAAACCACTCACTTATCAATAAATATTGGGCCTAATGATGTGATCGACATTTGGCCAACCACCATATTTACAAACAATGATAAAAAATTTGACTTGTAGTCGTGTTTTAAAATATCAGTAAAATTTCTTACTTGCATCTTACAAGTGGATGATCAGACTTGGGCCTTCGAGAACAAACCTATCACTACATATCACCGTTCAAAGAACACTATTATATTCTCTTTTACTTTCTAAGTGCTTACTTCTGATAACCAAGTCTCTACCTCGCGTAAATGTTACCATTGCCTTTTTTGCATAGATACATCGGTCAATTTGGCGATCATTATAAAATTATAATTAGATGTTGAACACTTACCTTAATTGGAGCTTAATCAAATGATACATTATCATCTTAAATTGATCAGATGATGCTTTATGGATGATACCCGATAATCTTTTTTCGATTAGATTAATATTTCTTCTTTAGGATGATACTTGATAATCTTTTTTCTGATTAGATTAATCTTTTTCCTTTAGGATGATACCTGATCATATGGATCTGATGATACTTGACCATCTTTCTCATTTAGGATAATACTTGATTTTTTTCCTGTAGAATGATATTTAATCACCTTTTCGTCGACCAAACAATGCTTGATCATCATTTAGGATGATGGTTGATCATCTTTCTCCCTTTACTATCATAGGTTGCTGATAACGCTGTCGTGAAGCGATCAAATTACCACTAATTAACTATAGCAACTTTAGTATTGCCAAGTTAGTAGTGCATAAACTAGATAAAGTTAAGCTAACCCTAAGTCGTATCCCAACGAATATGAAATTGATTTTCAATATTTGAATCTTATAAAAATTTGTCCTACAACAATTAAAATATGTGAATAATATGCAAATATTTAGTGAAGAATTTGAGAATAAATGAAACAGCAGATTAATAAAAGACTTTGAAACAATTGTAGTAAAACAAGCTAATTCCACTACTTTGAAAATAGATTCAGCAGCGGTTACTAAATATTATTGTTAAATTAATGATTGTGTAGATTTACAATTCAATCAGTGTAAAGTCTTAATTCATTTGTTAGCGTTCTCACTTTTAATCAAAGTACAATTTCAATTAAAAGTGAGAACTTTTAGATTATCCATAATAAATTCAACCAAATTACAGTCTCAATTAAATTTTACTATGCCTAATCATGTTAATTCCTTTGTTTCGTCACCAAATAGAAAACTTAATTAATCAAAGTAAAGTCTTGACTAATTTTAGTTAAAATGATTACTTATAATCAAAGTAAAGTATCAATTATTGGTAAAAACTTATTTAATCACATGAAAGTTTCTAAATAAAATCAAAGTAAAGTCTCAATTGAATTTAAAAACCCTTCAACTCATATGATTAGCATGCATGTAAATTAAAATTATTATTTTCTATTCGATTAAGAAGCAAAGGACATAGATAAATGAAAACTAGAACAATAATAAAAAAATAAAGAAATTATTTTAATTTAACCCGAGAATCCATGATGAAATTATAGTGGAACGAACCTTAAAAGCTTAGTCCTCCATGGATTAGATGGAATACATGATAAAGGATGAATGAGAGAAAAAAAATAAAAAGGATGGAAAAAAGAGAGATATGATGAATGGTAGCTGGCAAAACTAGAGAGTTGCTACGTGTCTCTCTTCTCCTCCCTTGGATCTTTTTATATATGCCTTGATTGGACTTGGATTTTATCTTTTTTGTTCTTTTATCTTTTAATATAATATCTTTCAAATAATTAACAAATTTTATCAGTTTAAAAAAATATCTAGAAGATATTATCATTTGATATTATTTGATTAATTATCTAAAAATATCTAAATATTTATCAAAAATTGAATCTTGTCCAAAATTCTAATTCAGCCCATGCGATCTTGCAGTCCAAATTTGTAGAGAAATCCAAAAAGAAAAATAATTGGATTTCAGCCCTCTTTTATACTAGACTTGCAATGTTTGACCAACTTTTACTTGTTGACTGTCCGTTGAGAGACTGCCACGTGGCATCTCTCTCTCTCTCACGTGAAGGTGTTATGTGTGGTGGTTGTCTCGTCTGTGGTCATGTTCTTGTTGGTCAGTTTAATTAGTTGAGGATTGTCACATGGCATAATCTGGTTGAGTTGAGTTTAAGTGATAGGAGGGGTGAAAATAGACAAAGGTAGGAGTGTAGAAGTAGGTTGTGAGTTACTATCTAAAAATGGTGGTGTATAAGTAAAAACCATATATGCATTTAGCTCCTGAATTATTTCTTTCCAGAATTTACAAATTTTTGACTTGTAACTCGGAACATTTCAATTAGACACTTTTAATGACCTAAATCAAATTTCAGTTGCATCAACAAACGTTAGAATATCCAATAATATTTTATGCAACAAATATCACTTTTTAAGCCATTTTTTTCTCAAAAACTTAATAATCCTAATTAACACAAATCCTGATTAAATCAATCCTTAAGCTCAAAAATTCAATTAAATACGCAAAATTAAACATTAAATGAGAGCAAAAATATGAACTCATCAGTTGTATTTTACCTTTTGTTAGTAGTGCAAATCGTTTTATGTCTCTTTATTTTTTCTTTATGTCCACTTTAACTAGGGGTGACAATGTGGCCCGACCCTGTCTGTTTAGGCCTGCCCCACACTTAGCCCGTCTCGCGTTGAAAATATGGGTTGAAAAGTCTAGATCGTCCCGTATAAGTTTGGCCCGTACGTTCGAGGGCCAATACCTTTTTTTTCTTTTTTAATTTCTTATGATAAAGCTTTCAATGTTCAACAAATTGGGAAACTTTAACAAGTTCCCAAAATTAAGCAAAGACTTTTGGGAGTTGAATGAAAATTTAATAATTCAAAATTTTCATCATATTCATATTCGTACTTTGACATGCACGATGTATTCTTCAAATTTTACCACATTTAAAAATACATAACACTTAACTTTTTCACTCATAGAAGAATTTAGAATGTCTGGAAGGAAATAACCAATATACACAAGTGCAAAGTTTTTTTTATTTGGGTTGTGGGCCACCCACGCGGGCTAAATGTTATACAGGCTAGCAAGCTCAATATCTTGGCCCACCCAATGTTTTTTTCCATGAGCCTACGGGTCGGCCCGCCGTGTCAAGCCCACATTGCCACCCCTAACTTTAATAAGTCACATTTCGTCTTCTTTAGGTGTTTTAAAAAGTCGTCATTTATTTATTCTTGGGCGCCTTCAAAGGTCATCAATACTTTTTAGTGCCTTAATAGATCACTAGGTGCCTTAAAAGGTCACCTTAACTTTTGGGTTCAATGCTTTGAAAGGTCACTGGGTGCCTTGAAAGGTCACTAGGTGCCTTGAAATGTAACCTTAATTTTTTTTTCTTCAGTTCCTTAAAAGGTCACTAGGCACCTTGAAATGTTACCTTAATTTTTTTGGTTTAGTGTCTTGAAAGGTCACCTTAATTTTTTGGTTCAATGCCTTGAAAGGTCACTAGGCACCTTAAAGGGTCACCCATTTTGTAAGAGCCTTGATAAATTGCCTTTGTTTCTTCGTGAGTGCGTTGATTAATTGTCTTTTGAAATCAATATTTAGATATTGTCGCAACCGAAATCACGACGGGACGACGAACCAAAAATATAAAATTTGTTAAAACAAAGTTTGGAGTCGCCACCATAGTTATTATAGGAAACTATGAAAAACCATAAAAAAAAATCAAGGTCTACGAAAAACCAGAATTTGGGTTCGGGAGTTAGTTACGCGTGGGGAAGGTATTAGCACCCCACAATGCCCGTCCTAAGACGGTACCTTTAATTAAATGTGCAAAAGTTATGTGGTTTTCCAAAATATTTAATTTTTCCCAAAATTAGTAATAAAAGAATGTACAAAAAAAAACTGAAATATTTTTTTGAATTTTTGGGCCCGATGAGGATTAATCCTCGCTCCTACATATCTACATGTGAATGGAAAATCAGGGTACGTAGTTCTTTATGAAAAGTCTATTTGGAAAATTATTTGAAAATGATTTAATTTGTTTTACAATTTTGAAAATATTTTTATTTAAATTTTAGTATTATTTTAAAATTGGTGTCATGCGACACGAGCGGTTGGATAGACACTTCAAGTAAATTATTTTTTTTTATCTTTTATTTTTTATTTTTTTAATCATTTATAAATTTTTAATATTTTTTTAAAGTTATTTTAGAGTAGTTGTGGATGTAATTGCTATCTGAGCAACCAAATAGATATAAAAGAGTAAACAAAGAAGGTTCTATTTTATTTTTAGATCATCTGTATATAAAGAAAGGGGAAAAAATATTTTTCATGATTAAAAAAAAATGAAAATTGAAAAAAACTAAATCAAAAGATAAAAGAATTGAGAGTGACGTACCTTAACAACTTTTCAATATCTCCTTACCTTTTCTCTTTTCTTTTTTCTTTTACTTCTTTTTCTAATATTTTGGTGTTTGTTTTTCCAATAGAGATAAAGATGAGAGATGTCTATGTGGGTGACAATGAGAGAAAAAGAGAGTGTAGAGAATGTTTTTTCTTCTTTTTTCTACCTCCTTCAATATGTTTTTTATAAAGAGAGATCAGAAAGGAGGTGTGTATGTGGGAGTGGTGATGGGAAAGAATTAGAGAAGTGTAGAGAATCTTTTTTCAGTTTCTTTTTCATATGACAAAATACGTATTTATATTCACATATTCCAATCTCAATGCAATCTTAGCCTTAATTGTAATGAACAATATAAGGAAGGAATTGGTTATGATAGCAACACATTATGGGAATCAAATCATAGTAAATCAGAGCACAAAATCAATCCTAAATTAGTAATATTGATTCTAACCATTAACAAATCAGAGCACAAAATCAATCCCAATTAGTAATATTGATTATAACCATTTGAAGAAATATTTCTTCTAATTATTAGAATCATATCACTAATTTCTCTTCCAAGAACAAGGGTAGAAAACAGGTTGAGTTGTTGGGCTCATGAGAAGGAGTGTGATAATTAATAACAAATTGGGCTCGTCCCTCTTTATTCCTTTTTTTTTCTTTTTTTTTCATCTCTCTTTTTTTTCTTTTTTTTTTTCTAAAATTAAAGTTTGAAAATCTTTGAAGAAAATAATGTTTCACATTTTTAATTTTTTTTTTTAATTTTTTGAAAATAAATTTATTTACCTGGACGAAATTGGGTATTGACAACTGCCTCTCTCTACTTAGATTTTACTAGATAATATGAAAATTTGATTTTTTTCATATTATTGTAATAAAAGATAAGTAAAGATAAAAACACTAATTTCGTTTGGGTTTCAAAGGAAGACAAATTTGAAGATAGACTTGACCATTCAAAAGGAGATGGTCTGTATCTGAAAGGAACTAGGTGACCATTACCAAGTAAAGGGTCCCAATCCGAAAAACCAAATTCTTTTTGTATTTTTTGTCTTTTTGAAAAAAAAGATTAGACCAATCCTGAGGAGAGGGTCTATATCTAAAGGATTCAACGACCATTACCATGTAGAGGGTGCCAATTAGAAAAACCAAATTCTTTTTGTATTTTGACTTTTTGAAAAAAATATTAGACCAATCCTGAGGAGATGGTCTATATCTAAAGGATTCAACGACCATTACCATGTAGAGGATCCCAATCCGAAAAACCAAATTCTTTTTGTATTTTAACTTTTTGAAAAAGAGATTAGACCAATCCCGAGGAGAGGGTCTATATCCAAAAGATTTAGTGACCATTACCAAGTAGAGGGTCACGATTTGACAAATCACTTTGTTTTATTATTTTCTTTTCTGACTTTTTGAAAAACATATTAGACCAATCCCGAGGAGAGGGTCTATATCGAAAGGTAAGAGATCGATGACCATTGCCTCGCAGAGGGTCTTGATGTAAAGAGATCGATGACAATTGCCTCGCAAAGGGCCTCAATGTGACATAAGAAATCAATGACCATTGTCTCACAAAGGGTCTTGATGTAAAGAGATCGATGACCATTGCCTCGCAGAGGGCCTCGATGTGACATAAGAAATCAATGACCATTGCCTCGTAGAGGGTCTTGATGTAAACAGATCGATGACCATTGCCTCGCAGACGGCCTTGATGTGACATAAGAAATCAATGACCATTACTTTGCAGAGGGTCTTGATGTAAAGAGATCGATGACAATTGCCTCGAAGAGGGCCTCGATGTGACATAAGAAATCAATGACCATTGCCTTGCAGAGGGTCTTGATGTATAAAAAGAGAACTTGAATTTTGCTTTTGAAGTGTCGACAAACATTGCGTGAATGCCTAACATTGGTGAGACTTACACAAAAAAATATCATTGTTGACTTTTTTTTTAAATGATTTTCAATGATTTTGTGGAGTATGATGGATGATTTGATGATGCATGAAATGTTATGATTTTGTTTTTGAAACTATATGATATGCTTGCATGGATGCGTGAATGCATCAGTGAAATTTGTTTTTTTTTTCCATTTTTTCATAAATCTAAGAAATGTTGGAGGAGTTATGCATATGCACACGTTATGAATCATTGATTATGAATGACATGCTATGATTTTCTTTTTAAACTTAGACGATGATGCATGCATGGATGCGTGGATGCATGTGTGAAATTTATTATTCAAAAAGATGAATTACTCATGTATGCATGACTTGGTATGATGTATGAATTATTCTTTTACATTTTTTTTGAAAACAAATTCGAATTGATTCCCATTTCATTGTTATTTCAAATTCATGGAATCATTCTACTTTGATTTTTTTTTACTTTTCGAAATCATTTTTTTGGTCTAATCAGCTACTAATGAATCATTTTTTTAATCATTTCTTTTGAAACACTATTTGAATGACATGCATAAAATTGCCAAGGGCTTGAAAAGGTTTGGATGAGGTGATAAAGATTAACTAGGGAGTTGTCCCAATTTGAATTGGTCTTGGGACGCAAAATGTGTTTGGGCTTTCCCAGTTATGGATGGTATAAAGAAAATGATGGGGATTTCAAAAAAAAAAAATTGCCCCTGGTGTGAGAGCCTAGGAGGGTCTTAGGGTACAAAAGTGTGCTTGACTTTTCCCAAATGAGGAGATTAAAAAATGACAGGGTCTTCACAAGTTGCCCCTAATGTGATCATAGTCTTCTATGTAAATTAATGCCCCAATTCAAAATGAATGATGGGAATATATGAATCACAAACAAAGTGACTGCCCTAGTTTGGGTTTGGGATTGATAAAGATGGACTATGTTAAGGTTGGTCAAGGTTTAGGCTAAGAGCGAAGGATACTGTATGACCAAAAATGGAATTTCATGAAGAATGAATTGAAAGGGGACAACCCAAATTTAACCAGATTGCTTGATTGCCCGTGCTGATTTTGGAGCTTTGAAAACAAGTCAATCAAACATAAACTGCCCCAGTGTTTAAAAGAAAATCTTTGAGCACACTTTTTTAATCCCTTTTTTTTATATTGTTTTTAGAATAAACCTTTTAGCAAATCAAAATTTTCCTCTAAATTAAAACCTTCGAAAGATAATAACCAATCTTTGATCTGTGTGGACTTTATTAGGCTTGTATTGTGGCCAAGGTTAGGGGTATGGAAGTAAATGATAGTAAAGGCCCAAACAAGTGATGTGAGGATTGTTTCAACAAGGATCTTTGAATAATATTTCATTCAGAATTTGTTTGACTTCTTGTTCACCTTTTTTTTTCTTTCTATATTTTGTTAGACTGTCCTTCAGAGTTTTCAATCTAACTGATTTTTCTTCATTTTTTTTTGTGTTCAAAGAATTTATGTTAATCCTTTTTAAGGTATGTGTCCCCTTTATTATAATTCTCCATGAAAAAGAAAACAAGGTTTATGGTGGAAGAGAGATGGAGAGGAAGATGAATTTGAGCAATTTCATGTATGCAAGACTATATGATGTTTCAAAAGACATGATAACAAATAAATTTTATTTCTTTATTCAATCCATTGATTTGACCAACGAATGTTTTATTATTTAGAAATATTCCAAGAAATTGGTGACAAGTAAAATGGGAAACAATTTGAATTAATTTTAGTGTATTTTTTTTTGTTTTGTTTAAATTATTCATATGCATGTTATGTGTTGAAACTATGATCATGGTACCATGGATGACCACAAAATGGAATGCAATGCATGCTTGTGCCTTGCAGGACACTTATTCACTGATATGCTAATGAAATGCATGCTTATACCTTAGGAGGCATTTTTTTTTATAATGGTGTGATTGTGATGAATTTATTATTATATACAAGGAAAAGTGAGGGTAAAGGACGCAAATAGTCTCCCTTTAGTGTCTTTATTTAACATGGGTTTGATGCTTAAAGTTCTAAGGGAAAGTATATGTGCTCACAAGGATAGTTCCCTAATACCTAAATATCAAGGTCACTAGAGTTATGGCCCACTTCATGGCATTTCCCACGATAGTTGGTAAACAACAAGAAGTGGGAGTACTAATGAAGCAAACAAACTCTAGCTGGGGTTCTCACAATGACCACTTGGGAAGTACATCCACTGTGACACTGCTACACAATCCCCTCTAATTCTAAGTAACTCAGACCCGAGTATAGGGCCTCACTCATGTAATGAATAAAATGTGTGTGTGTGTGTATGAAGGGAGAACACAATGTATACCTAAATCCACACATGGCAATTATTCCAAATACAAAAATAAAGAAGAATGTACACATACAACTATTCTAAATATAAAAAAAAAATAAAAAAACACATACCAAAAAATAATGAGAAAGAAAAAATATGAAGAAAAACAACATCAATTTTGCACATCCAAATAAATTGTCTGACTCTCTAGCTTCCCAGTGGAGTCGCAATCTGTTGCAACCGAAATCACGATGGGACGGCAAACCAAAAATTAAAATTTGTAAAAAGAGGTTTTGGAGTCGCCACCATAATTATTATAGGAAACTATGGAAAACCTTTAAAAAAAAAGCAAGGTCTACGAAAAACCAGAATTTGGGTCCGGGAGTCGGTTACGTGTGTGGAAGGTATTAGCACCCCACAACGCTTTTTGAATTTTTGGGCCCAACGATGATTAATCCTCGCTCCTACGTATCTCTATGTGAATGGCGAATCAGGGTTACATAGTTCTTTATGAAAAATCTATTCGGAAAATTATTTGAAAATGATTTAATTTGTTTTACAATTTTGAAAATCTTTTTATTTAAATTTTAATATTATTTTAAAATTGGTGTCATGCGACGCGAGCGATCGGATAGACACTTCAAGTAAATTCTTTTTTTTTCTAATCTTTTATTTTTAATTTTTTTAATCATTTATAAATTTTTAATATTTTTTTAAAGTTATTTTAGAGTAGTTGTGGATGTCATTGCGACGTGAGCAACCAAATAGATATAAAAAAGTAAACAAAAAAGGTTATATTTTATTTTTAGATCATCTGTATATATTTTTAGAAAAAAGCAAAAGTCTAAATTGGATATCATGCGACGCGAGCGGCCGAGCAGACAATAAAGAAAGGGGAAAAAATATTTTTTATGATTAAAAAAAATCAAAATTGAAAAAAACTAAATGAAAAGATAAAAGAATTGAGAGTGACGTACCTTAACAAATTTTCAATATCTCCTCACCTTTTCTCTTTTCTTTTTTCTTTTGCTTCTTTTTCTAATATTTTTGTGTTTTTTTTTCCAATAGAGATAAAGATGAGAGATGTCTATGTGCGTGACAATGAGAGAAAGAGAGTGTAGAGAATGTTTTTTTCTTCTTTTTTCTACCTCCTTCAATATGTTTTTTATTTAAAGAGAGATCAGAAAGGAGGTGTGTATGTGGGAGTGGTGATGGGAAAGAATTTGAGAAGTGTAGAGAATCTTTTTTTCGGTCCCTTTTTCATATGACAAAGTACGTATTTATATTCACATATTGCAATCTGAGCCTTAATTGTAATGAATAATATAAGGAAGGAATTGGTTATGATAGCAACACATTATGAGAATCAAATCATAGTAAATCAGAGCACAAAATCAATTCCAAATTAGTAATATTGATTCTAACCATTAACAAATTAGAGCACAAAATCAAACTCAAATAGTAATATTGATTATAACCATTTGAAGAAATATTTCTTCTAATTATTAGAATCATATCACTAATTTCTCTTCCAGGAACAAGGGTAGAAAACAGGTTGAGTTGTTGGGCTCATGAGAAGGAGTGCGATAATTAATAACAAATTAGGCTCTTTCTTCTTTATTCCTTTTGTTTTCTCTTTTTTTCATCTCTCTTTTTTTTCTTTTTTTTCTAAAATTAAAGTTTGAAAATCTTTGAAGAAAATAATGTTTCACATTTTTTTTTATTTTTTGAAAATAAATTTATTTACCCGGACAAAATTGGGTGTTGACAGATGTGATTGCAAAATCAAAGTTAGAAACCCATATATAACTATATATATATATATATATATATATATATATATATATATATATATATATATATATATATATATATATATATTAATATATATAAATAAATTATTTTATATATTT
>Ga0214544_1012353_pt1 | contig 11166 bp, 3 predicted proteins | sample CNSS3metaG_FD_160074 | JGI IMG/M metagenome (GOLD analysis project Ga0214544, IMG submission 160074) | Root nodule microbial communities from cowpea collected in UCLA plant growth center, Los Angeles, California, USA - CNSS3 | ecosystem: Host-associated > Plants > Roots > Nodule | place: USA...
TATTTTCTATTCGATTAAGAAGCAAAGGACATAGATAAACAAAAACCACAACAATAATCAAAATAACAAACACATAAATTCATCTAACCTCATAATCCATTTAAGAAATTACAGTGGAATCAACCCTAAAAGCTTAGCCCTCCATGGCTTTGATGGAATACATGATGATATGAAGGAAACAAAATAAAAGAAAGAATGAGAGATGTAGTGGAGAAGGTATCTGCCAAAACCAGAGAGTTTTAAGTGTCTAAGCTATAAGTTGTAAGTTGTAAGTTGTCCCGCTTCTGCTCCCTTAAGTCTCTTTATATAGGCTTCCACTGGACTTTGGGCTTCATCTGTCAGTTGCTAAAATCTTTTATTTTTATTTAATTAATTAGCAACTTAATTCCTGTCCAATTTCCAATTTTGTCCCTCTCATTTAACCATATTTGCAGTTTTGACCAGAGTTGACTGCTGACTTTGACCAGTTGACCAGAGTTGACTAGTTGACTAGAGTTGACCAGTTTGACTGTCCTATCAGATGCTAACACGAGGCGCAGAGTACTCTCTCTCCAGAATTAGGGTTTGCTGCTCCTTCCTCCTTCCTTCCTTGGCTAGCAGGTCCAATGACGGCGGCTGCTGCCGTTTTCAGGCGAGGTGGTTATTGCTGGCACGCGTTTCACTGGTGCAGGTTGGATGTTGAAGCTGCTGCAGAGATGGTGAAGTTGTCTCGCGTCTGCAATGGTTGACGCAAACTGGTGCAGGTTCGTCTTCTTCTCCGGTGAAGGCTGTTGTGCGTGACGGAGCTGCGCAGGTTCGCGCTAGCGGTGTGCGACGGTGTTGCGAACAGGTGTAGGTTTGTTTCTGGCTGCTGTGTGCTCACGGTGATGCAGGTTCTGTGTTTTCCGGCAAGTGGTGGAGGTGCGAACTGATGGAGGTGCTGGTGTTCCTGTGATTGACGAAGATGCTGCAGAGGTTGGATGCGGCTGCCATGGCTGGAACGCTGCAGGTGTGTGGAGCTGCGATGGAGATGCGCTAGTGGCCCGCGGTGGCTGTTGCTGCGCAGAACGTGGCGGAGTGCGTGACGGCGCTGGTTCGCGCGGATGGTGGTGCGTGGTGGCCGCAGAAATGGTGCACGATGGTGGCGAGAACGGTGGCGGCACTGCTGCAGCTGCGATGGAGATGGCATGGTGGCGCGGTGGCTGCACAGAACTGCTGGAACGGAGGCTCAAAAACGCGGAGAAGATGGTCGCGATTTGATGGAGGAAGATGGTGGCGCCGCCGCTGCTGCAGATTGGTGGTGGCTGGCAAGGAGATGGCGGCGACGGCTGCCATGGTGATGGAAGGAGATGGAGGCTAGGGTTTGGGAGGTTGAAGGTGATGACGTGGCAACATGTTATTGGCTGAATTTTGAGTTGCTAGATCATGACACATGTCTTTATCTGGTTGGTTAATTTAATAAGTGGAGGATTGCCACATGGCATGATATGAGTGAGTTAGGTTTAAGTGGTAGGAGGGGTGCAACTTAGTGAAAAATGGGGGTGCAGAACAGGTTTTTGTTGGTCCACTTTAGAAGGAGTGTGCAAATAAAATCTGGGGGTGCATTTAGCTCCTGATTTATTCTTTTCCAGAATTTCTTGATTTTGGACTTATTTTGTAACTTTGAATAATGATAATTTTTAATTTTTTTTTTAAATTAAAGGAAAGTTTTGTAATCTTGTTTTTCTTGATTGAAGTATAATTTTTAATCTCTCACATCTATGAAATCACTCACAAACTTTAACAAACTTTACTCTAAATCCACCATCTTTCACCTTTAATCCACTTAACGTGAACAACACAAACTTCACACTCTAATCAACTTGAATTCATCACCTCCCTCCCCCTCCAATCAACCTTGACCGAGAGAGGGGAAGCAAGATGGAAATTCCACTATTTTTCAATCATCTCTATTATGCAATGATTTAAGGGTGATATCAAGATTACAGTTATGTCCGTTATTTATTTTTCAGCTTAATTATGAAAATGATATAAAAATATGGCTTTTGAATATATTTTTACAAAAATAATTAATATTGAAATTTTTAAAATTGTTACAAAATAAGGTTTAAAAAGTAATTATAAGTTACAAAATTTTTTAATAAATTTTTTTATAAATAGAGGAAAATTTGGTAACCTTATTTTTTCTTGATTTAAATATAATTTTTAATCTATCACATCTACCGAATCACTCACAAACTTCAATAAACTGTGCTCTAAATCCACTCACTTTAACCTTTAATCCCCTTAAATTGAACAAAACAAGCTTCACACTCTAATCCACTTGAATTCATCCTCTCCCTCTTCCTCCAATTAACATTGAGGGAGAGAGATGGGAAGGAAGAGGGGAATTCCTTTATTTTTCAGTCATCTATGTTATGCAATGGTTTGAGGGTGATATCAAGATTACAATTATGTTCACGATTTATTTTTCAACTTAATTATGAAAATGATGTAAAAATATGGCTTTTGAAATGATTTTTAAAATAATAATTCATAACGAAAATTTGAAAATTATTATAAAATAAAATTTCAAAAGTAATTATTAATTTTAAAATTTTTTATTACATTATTTTAGAAATATTGTTTTAATGAAATATGTTATTTTTATTTGTGCATATTAATATTTTTTCTACAACAAATCAAATTATATAATGATAATTTCTAATAATATTTAAAATAAAGGACAAGTGGGTACTCTTGTTTTTCCTTGATTTAAATATACTTTCTAATCTATGAGATCCATCAAATCACTCACAAACTTTAACAAACTTTACTCTAAATCCACCCTCTTTCACCTTTAATCCACTTAAAGTAATAACACAAACTTCACACTCTAATCCACTTGAATTCATGATCCCCTCTCCCTCCAATGAACATCAACAGTGAGTGATGGGATGGAAGGTAGAAATTCCTCGATTTTTGAGTCATATTTGTTATGCAATGATTTGAGGGTGATAACAAGATTACAATTATATCCGCAATTTATTTTTCAGCTTAATTATGAAAATGATATAAAAATTTGGGTTTTGAAATTATTTTCACAATAATAATTCATAACCAAAATTTTAAAATTGTTATAAAATAAGATTTAAAAAGTAATTATTAATTTTAAAATTTTTTATTAAATTATTTTATAAATATTGTTTTAATGTAATATGTTATTGTCATTTGTGCATATTAATATTTTTTTCTACAAGAAATCAAATTATATAATGATAATTTCTAATCATATTTAAAATAAAGGACAATTTGGTATTCTTATTTTTCCTTGATTTAAATGTAATTTCTAATCTATCACATCCATCAAATCACTCACAAACTTTATCAAACTTTACTTTAAATCTAGCCTCTTTCACCTTTAATCCCTTTAAAGTGATAAAGACAAGCTTTACACTCTAATCCACTTGAATTAATCATCTCCCTCTCCTTCCCATCAACTTTGACAGAGAGATGTGAAGGAAGATGAAAATTCCTCTATTTTGCAATCATCTCTATTATGCAATGATTTGAAGGTGATATCAAGATTACAATAATATCTGCAATTCATTTTTCAGCTTAATTATAAAAATCATGAAAAAATATGGCTTTTGAAATTATTTTTACAAAAATAATTAATAACGAAAATTTGAAAATTGTTATAAAATAAGGATTAAAAAGTAATTATTAATTATAATATTCTCTATTACATTATTTTATAAATATTTTTTAATAAACTATTTTATATTCATTTATACATATTAATATTTTTTTTACACAAATCAAACTTATACAATGATAATTTTTAATAATTTTTAAAATAAAGGATAATTAGGTAATCTTGTTTTTCCTTGATTTAAATATAATTTTTAACCTATCACATCCATTAAATCACTCACAAACTTTAACAAACTTTACTCTAAATCCACCCTCTTTGACCTTTAATCCACTTAAAGTAACAACACAAACTTCACACTCTAATCCACTTGAATTCATCATCCCTCTCCCCCCAATCAACTTCGGCAGTGAGTGATGGGAAGGAAGATGGAAATTCCTCGATTTTTGAGTCATATCTGCTATGCAATGATTTGAGGGTGATATCAAGATTACAATTATATCCGCAATTTATTTTTCAGCTTAATTATGAAAATGATATAAAAATTTGGCTTTTGAAAGTATTTTTACAATAATAATTCATAACGAAAATTTTAAAATTGTTATAAAATAAGATTTAAAAAGTAATTATTAATTTTAAAATTTTTTTATTACATTATTTTATAAATATTGTTTTAATGAAATATGTTATTTTCATTTGTGCATATTAATATTTTTTCTACAACAAATCAAATTATATAATGATAATTTCTAATCATATTCAAAATAAAGGACAAGTTGGTAATCTTGTTTTTTCTTGATTTAAATATAATTTCTAATCTATCAGATCCATCAAGTTACTCACAAACCTTAACAAACTTTACTCTAAATCCATCCTCTTTAACCTTTAATCCAGTTAAAGTAAAAACACAAACTTCACACTCTCATCCACTTGAATTCATCATCCCCTCTCCCTCCAATGAACATCAGCAGTGAGTAATGGGAAGGAAGATGAAAATTTCTCGATTTTTGAGTCATATATGTTATGCAATGATTTGAGGGTGATATCAAGATAACAATTATATCCGGAATTCATTTTTAAGCTTAATTATCAAAATGATATAAAAATTTGGCTTTTGAAATTATTTTTACAATAATAATTCATAACGAAAATTTTAAAATTGTTATAAAATAAAATTTAAAAAGTAATTATTAATTTTAAAATTTTTTTATTACATTATTTTATAAATATTGTTTTAATGAAATATGTTATTTTCATTTGTGCATATTAATATTTTTTCTACAACAAATAAAATTATATAATGATATTTTCTAATCATATTGAAAACGAAGGGCAAATTGGTAATCTTGTTTTTCCATGTTTTTAATATAATTTCTAATCTATCATATCCATCAAATCACTCACAAACCTTAACAAACCTTACTCTAAATCAACCCTCTTTGACCTTTAATCCACTTAAGGTAACAACACAAACTTCACACTCTAATCCACTTGAATTCATCATCCCTCTCCCCCCAATCAACTTCGGCAGTGAGTGATGGGAAGGAAGATGAAAATTTCTCGATTTTTGAGTCATATATGTTATGCAATGATTTGAGGGTGATATCAAGATAACAATTATATCCAGAATTCATTTTTAAGCTTAATTATGAAAATCATATAAAAATTTGGCTTTTGAAATTATTTTTACAATAATAATTCATAACGAAAATTTTACAATTGTTATAAAGTAAAATTTAAAAAGTAATTATTAATTTTAAAATTTTTTTATTACATTATTTTATAAATATTATTTTAATGAAATATGTTATTTTTATTTGTGCATATTAATATTTTTTCTACGACAAATCAAATTATATAATGATAATTTCTAATAATATTTAAAATAAAGGACAATGGGGTAATCTTGTTTTTCCTTAATTTAAATATAATTTCTAATCTATCAGATCCATCAAATCACACACAAACTTTAACAAACTTTACTCTAAATCCACCCTCTTTCACCTTTAATCCACTTAAAGTAACAACACAAACTTCACACTCTAATCCACTTGAATTCATGATCCCCTCTCCCTCCAATCAACCTCGGCGGTGAGTGATGGGAAGGAAAATAGAAATTCCTCGATTTTTGAGTCATATTTGTTATGCAATGATTTGAGGGTGATAACAAGATTACAGTTATATCCGCAATTTATTTTTCAGCTTAATTATGAAAATGATATAAATATTTGGGTTTTGAAATTATTTTCACAATAATAATTCATAACGAAAATTTTAAAATTGTTATAAAATAAGATTTAAAAAGTAATTATTAATTTTAAAATTTTTAATCAAATTATATTATAAATATTGTTTTAATGTAATATGTTATTTTCATTTGTGCATATTATTTTTTTTTTCTACAAGAAATCGAATTATATAATGGTAATTTCTAATCATATTTAAAATAAAGGACAATTTGGTATTCTTGTTTTTCCTTGATTTAAATATAATTTATAATCTATCACATCCACCAAATCAATCACACACTTTATCAAACTTTATTCTAAATCCAACCTCTTTCACCTTTAATCCCCTTGAAGTGAAAAAGACAAGCTTCACACTCTATTCCACTTGAATTCATCATCTCCCCCTCCTTCCCATCAACTTGGAGAGAGAGGTGAAGGAAGATGAAAATTCCTCTATTTTACAATCATCTCTGTTATGCAACGATTTGAGGGTGATATCAAGATTAAAATTATGTCCTTTATTTACTTTTCAGCTTAATCATGATAATGATGTAAAAATATTGCTTTTGAAATTATTTTTACAAAAATAATTAAGAACGAAAATTTTTAAATTGTTATAAAAGAAGGCTAAAAAAGTAGTTATTAATTATAAAATTTTTTAATACATTATTTTATAAATATTTTTTTAATACATTATTTTATTTTCATTCATACATATTAATTTTTTTTCTACAACAAATCAGACTTTTATAATGACAATTTTAATCATATTTAAAATAAAGGAAAATTTGGTAACCTTATTTTTTCTTGATTTAAATATAATTTTTAATCTATCAATCTATCGAATCAATCACAAACTTCAATAAACTTTGCTCTAAATCCACTCACTTTAACCTTTAATCCCCTTAAATTGAACAAAACAAGCTTCACAATCTAATCCATTTGAATTCATCCTCTCCCTCTTCCTCCAATTCACATTGAGGGAGAGAGATGGGAAGGAAGAGGGGAATTCCTTTATTTTTCAGTCATCTATGTTATGCAATGGTGTGAGGGTGATATCAAGATTACAATTATGTTCACGATTTATTTTTCAACTTAATTATGAAAATGATGTAAAAATATGGCTTTTGAAATTATTTTTACAAAAATAATCAATAACGAAAATTTGAAAATTGTTCTAGATTAAGGTTTACAAAGTAATTATTAATTATAAAATTTTTAATTACATTATTTTATAAATATTTTTTTACTAAATTATTTTACTTTCATTTATACATTTTAATATTTTTTCTACGACAAATCAAACTTATATAATGATAATTTTTAATTATTTTCAAAATAAAGGACAATTTGGTAATCTTATTTTTCTTTGATTTAAATATAATTTTTAATCCATCACATCCAACAAATCACTCATAAACTTTAACAAACTTTACTCTAAATCTACCCACTTTCACCTTTAACCCACTTAAAGTGAATAACACAAACTTCACAATGTAATCCTCTTGATGTCATCTTCTCCCTCTCTCTTCAATCAACCTTGAGGGAGAAAGAGGGGACGAAAGAGGGAAATTCTTCTATTTTTAAATCATCTTTGTTATGTCTTTGTTTGAGGGTGATATCAGGATTACAATTATGTTCGCAATTTGTTTTTCATCTTAAGTATAAAAATGATGTTAAAATATGGCTTTAAAAATTATTTTTACAAAAATAATTAATAACGGAAATTTGAAAATTCTTCTGAAGTAAGGTTTAAAAATAATTTTTAATTATAAATTTTTTTATTACATTATTTTATAACTATTTTTTATTAAAATATTTTACTTTCATTTATACATTTTAATATTTTTTCTACGACAAATCATACTTGTATCTTGATAATTTTTAATTATTTTTAAAATAAAGGGCACTTTCGTAATCTTGTTTTTTCTTCATTTAAATATAACTTTTAATCTATAACATTCATCAAAACACTCATAAACTTCAACATTTTTTACACTAAATCCACACACTTTCACCTTTAATCCCCTTAAAGTGAACAACACAACCTTCACACTGTAATCTACTTTATGTCATCCTCTCCCTCTCCCTCCAATCAACTTTGAGGGAGAATGAGGGGAAGAAAGAGGGAAATTCTTCTATTTTTAAATCATCTATGTTATGTCTTTTTTTCAGGGTGATATGAAAATTATAATTATATCCGCAATTTATACTTCAGCTTAATTATGAAAATGATGTAAAAATATGGCTTTTAAAATTATTTTAACAAAAAGAATTAATAACAAAAATTTGAAAATTGTTCTAAAATAAGGTTTATAAAGTATTATTAATTATAAAAATTTTTATTACATTATTTTATAAATAGTTTTTTAAAAAATATTTTATTTTCATTCATACATATTAATATTTTTTTCTGCAACAAATCAAACTTATACAATGATAATTTTTAATCATTTTAAAATAAAGGACAATTTGGTAATCTTGTTTTTTCTTTGATTTAAATATTATTTTTAATCTATCACATTCATCCAATCACTCACAAACTCTAACAAATATTACTCTAACTCCACCATCTTTCACCTTTAATCCCCTTGAAGTGAAAAAGACAAGCTTCACACTCTAATCCACTTGAATTCATCCTCTCCTTCTCCCTCTAAAAAACGTTGAGGGAGACAAAGGGAAGGAAGTGGGAAATTCCTCTATTTTTTAATCATCTATGTTATGCAATGGTTTGAGGTTGATATCAAGATTACCATTATGTCCGCAGTTTATTTTTCAACTTTATTATGAAAATGATGTAAAAATATGACTTTTGAAATTATTTTTACAAAAATAATTAATAACGAAAATTTTAAAATTATTCTAAAATAAGGTTTAAAAAGTAATTATTAATTATTAAATTTTTTATTAAATTATTTTGTAAATATTTTTTTATTAAAATATGTTACTTTCATTTATACATTTTAATATTTTTTTCTTCGGCAAATCAAACTTGTGTAATGATAATTTTAAATTATTTTTAAAATAAAGGAAAATTTGGTAATCTTTTTTTTCGCTGATTTAAATATAATTTTGAATCTATCACATCCAACAAATCACTCATAAACTTTAAGAAACATTACTCTAAATCTACCCACTTTGACCTTTAATCCACTAAAAGTGAACAACACAAACTACACACTGTAATTCACTTGATGTCATCCTCTCCCTCTCCATCCAATCAAAGAAAGAGGGAAAGGAAGAGAGAAACTCTTCTATTTTTAAATCATATATGTTATGTCTTGGTTTGAGGGTGATATCAAGATTACAATTATGTCCACAATTTATTTTTCATCTTAATTATGAAAATGATGTAAAAATATGGCTGTTAAAATTATTTTTACAAAAATAATTAATAACGGAAATTTGAAAATTGTTCTAATAAGTTTTAAAAAGTAATTATTAATTATAATTTTTTTTATTACATTATTTTATAAATATGTTTATATTAAAATATGTCACTTTCATTTATACATTTTAATATTTTTTCTAGGACAACTCAAACTTTTATAATGATAATTTTTAATCATATTTAAAATAAAGGAGAATTTGGTAATCTTATTTTTTCTTGATTTAAATATAACTTTTAATCTATCACATCCATCAAATCACTTACGAACTTCAACAAACTTTACTTTAAATCCACTCACTTTCACCTTTAATCCCCTTAAAGTGAACAAGACAAGCTTCAGACTCTAATCCACTTGAATTCATTCTCTTCCTCTTCCTCCAATCAACGTTGAGGAGAGGACGGGAAGCAAGACGAAAATTCCTCTATTTTTCAATCATCTTTGTTATGCAATGATTTGAGGTTGATATCAAGATTACAATTATGTCCGCAATTTTTTTTTTCAACTTAATTATGAAAATGATGGAAAATATGACATTTGAAATAATTTTTACAAAAATAATTAATAACGAAAATTTGAAAATTTTCTAAATTTTTTTATTAAATTTTGTTAAAAATATTTTTTTTATTAAAATATGTTACTTTCATTTCTACATTTTAATATTTTTTTACGACAAATCAAACTTATATAACGATATTTTTAATTATTTTTAAAGTAAAGGAAAATTTGGTAATCTTGTTTTTCATTGATTTAAATATAATTTTAATACATCAAATCCAAGAAATCACTCATAAACTTTAAAAAATTTATTCTAAATCTACCCTCTTTCACCTTTAATCCACTTAAAGTGAATAATACAAACTTCAACCTGTAAACCACTTGATGTCATCCTCTCCCTCTACTCCAATCAACCTTGAGGGAGAAAGAGGCGAAGGAAGAGGGAAATTCGTCTATTTTTAAAATCATCTCTGTTATGTCTTAGTTTGAGGGTGATATCAAGATTACAATTATGTCCGCAATTTATTTTTCAGCTTAATTATGAAAATGATGTAAAAATATGGCTTCCAAAAGTATTTTTACAAAAATAATTATTAATGAAAATTTTAAAATTGTTATAAAATAATGTTTAAAAAATAATTATTAATTATAAAATTTTTTATTACATTATTTTATAAATTTTTTTATTGAAATATGTTATTTTAATTTATACATATTAATATTTTTTCTACAACAAATCAAACTTATATAATTATACTTTTTAATCATATTTATAATAAAGAACAATTTCGTAATCTTGTTTTTGCTTGATTTAAATATAATATTTAATATATCACATCGATCAAATCACTCACAAACTTCAACAAAATTTACTCTAAATCCACTCACTTTCACCTTTAATCCCCTTAAAGTGAACAAGACAAGCTTCACACTATAATCCACTTGATGTCCTCCTCTCCCTCTCTCTCGAATCAACCTTGAGGGAGAGAGGGGAAGGAAGGGAGAAATTTCTCTCTTTTCAATCATCTATGTTATGCCATGGTTTGAGGGTGATATCAAGATTACAATTATGTCTGCAATTTACTTTTCAACTTAATTATAAAAATGATGTAAAAATATGGCTTTTGAAATTATGTTTACAAAAATAATTAATAACGAAAATTTTAAAATTGTTATAAAATAAGGTTTAAAAAATAATTATTACTTATAAAATTTTATATTATATTATTTTATAAATGTTATTTATTAAAATATGTTACATAATGATTGATGAGTGTGTATTTTTGACCTCATTCAGTGTTTAATTCTGATTATTTAATTGAATTTGTGTGCGTAAAGAGTGATTTAATTAACAATTCTGATAATTAGGCTATTTGAACTTGTGTGATAAAAATGTCTTAAAAAGTGATTTTTAGTTGCATAAATTATTTTTTGGATA
>Ga0214544_1012354_pt1 | contig 11166 bp, 8 predicted proteins | sample CNSS3metaG_FD_160074 | JGI IMG/M metagenome (GOLD analysis project Ga0214544, IMG submission 160074) | Root nodule microbial communities from cowpea collected in UCLA plant growth center, Los Angeles, California, USA - CNSS3 | ecosystem: Host-associated > Plants > Roots > Nodule | place: USA...
TAAATGGGCTCCGCCAAAGGGTCGATTGTACGCTTGGGCTGACGAATTCCTTGTCGTCGACCACTTCTTCTCACTCTCGCATTGCCTGATAACGACCCACCACCACCACCAACCCAAATGGTTGCCGGAATCTCACTTTCCCCCCTTCTCTGTCTTGACTTTCTCAGTTCGAAACCACCCAGGCCTCACTTTCCCCCTTTTATCTCTTCACTTTCTAACTCCGGCCGCCCCACCCAGGCCTTACTTTCCCCCTTTTATCTCTTCACTTTCTAACTCCGACCGCAAGTTGGTATTTCCACCTTCTCTCTCTTCACTTCTCACTACGGAACGGACCTCCCCCCTTTTTTCTCTTCTCTTTCTCTCTCTAAAGGACATTTAATCTCATTTTTCTTTCCCTCTCAGCTGCACGTGCGAACAAAGATTTTCAGTGATTAAAAATTAAAAAAACTGCTGCCACGTAAGCTGTGTCAAAACCTTATCAGAAAATTTTGTTGGAATATCATTATCCCACTTTTTAACACCTATATAAATACTCACATACATGGCCCCATCTTCACGCTCACTCAACCAAAATCCATTTGCTTAGTTTCTCTTCTGTTCTCTCATAATTCTCATCATGGCCTCATCGTTATCATTATCTTCTTCTTCTCTAAAGTTTACGGTACGAAGGTGCGAACCCCAGCTGGTGCCTCCTGCTATCCCCACTCCTCATGAAGTTAAGCTACTTTCCGACATTGATGATCAAGAAGCTCTGCGTACCACGTTCCAATGGTACAAATTTATCGAAAGCAAGCATCAATGGCAGAGAAAGACCCAGTTCAAGTGATTCGACAAGCACTGTCACAAACACTTGTCTTCTATTACCCATTTGCGGGTAGGCTTAGGGAGGGTCCTCGCCGCAAATTGATGGTGGATTGCACCGGAGAAGGTGCCATGTTCATTGAGCCTGACGCTGACGTCACGCTTGACCAGTTCGGGGATGATCTCCACCATCCACTCCCATGCTTCCATCGCCTCACACCGATAGACAAAACAAAAGGTAAAAATTCACGTTCAATAACAAATTAACAATTGCAAACCCAATCAAAACAAACTTTCCAACAAAATAACAAAAGCTTTTACCCTTTGTTAATTAAATTATTAGATGTGTGTTAGACAGAATAAATATTATAGTATTTTAACATAATAATCTAATAATCGGACACTTCTAATATTTTTTATTTTAATTTTCAGGATGATTAGCGAAATAAAGAAGGCAAGAAACACAACTTTGAGATTATAATGCTTTTCTTGCCAAATAAAGAAGGCAAGAAACTCTTAATTTTTTAATTGAATTTGAATTTTGTTGTTTTATTTGAACCTTATTCATTAAAAAAGTTAATAGGTGTGCATTAATTTTTAATTTTTAATTAGGTGATATTGTTAATCGAGAAAACATAAGGAGGTCGATTTTTGATTGCATTAACTCTTAAAATTTATTTGAATTGAATCCATTTATATAAGAAATGAGTTAGTGGTATAGAGAAAAATTTAGAAAACGATGATCCACACAATTTTATGATTTAGTCTATTCTTCTTGGGAGTTTGATGTCTTGTGTTAGATTTGAATAGGAAATAATGTTTAAAATAATAAGATTTTACGAGTTAATCTTGATTTCAAGTATAATGTTTTCCACCAAAGAAATATATTAATAATTTAATTTTAAAAAGTTTGGACACAATGTGTATTCTATAATTAATATATTATTTATTATTGGTAAACAATATTAATAATTTAATTTTCAAAAATAAAAAAATATTTATCAAAGTGAATTTAATTTGTTACATTTTGTTTCTGTAAAAAAAAATACATTTCGAATTTTAGTGAAAAGTGAATTCAAATAATATAAAACAAAAGTTATAATATCATGAATGTGCTTTTTTTATTATTATTATTACAAATATATATTTCAAATCTTTAAAATGAACTATGATACTTTAGTCCTTAAACTTTGATGTGAAATTGGAATTCGTCTTTGTTTAAAACTTTGATACATTATAGTTCTTATACTTGAAAAATAAACGAGTCTTTTTAGTCCAATTACATTAAATTTTGTTGACGTGTCAAATGAATTTTTCAGCAGATATTGAACGAGAACATGTCAAACTATATAAACAACTCAAATACTAGCATGAAACGTCGTGTTATATGTAAAAAAAAATTAATGTAATTGAACTAAAAGGACTATATTCATTCATTTTTTAAGTTTAAGAACCAAAATATATCAAATTTTAAAGAGATACAAATTCCAATTTTACATCAAAGTTTCAGGGACTAAAAACATATTTAACCATATTTTTATTTATTATGTTACAAATATAATAATTTAAAACATTATACAAAGTTCCATATTACACATGATTAATTCTATATTTTTTATTAAATAATACCAATTTAATTTACAAACTAAAATTATAAAGAATATTCAACTATAAAAAATATTTATATTACTATAATTTAATATAAAAAAACGTAAATTTTTGTTGACAATTTTTTGTAAAACAAAAACATTGTAAGACAATTTTTTTATATGACAGTGTAAATAATTTGTATTATGAATAAATATATTTTATTTTTAAATAATATTATTTTAAGAAATAAAATTAAAACATATTTTTAAAATTTAATTTTATTAAATGATATTGTTACTTGATAATATAAATATATTATTAATATATTTTAAAACAAATAATTTATTAGTTTTTACTTTTTCTTTCGATCCTTCGATCTTATTAAAGTGAGAAGCTCTTGCTTTTTTAAGTCGTAAATAATAAAATATAAATTCAATTAATATAAAACAAAATTTATAATATTAGGATAATATTTTTTATCATAAATATATATATTTTAAACCTGAACTATTAATTATAATAAGAATTTTTTTTAAATATTATGAGTTTAATAATATTAATTTAATTAAAAAAATATAATATAAAATTGTAAAATTGTACGAATTAATCGTGATTTTAAGTGTAATGCTTAATACATATGTTAATAATATATATTAATAATTTAATGTAAAAGAGTTTGAGCAATTCATTCCGTATATTCTATAATTAATATATTAGTTATTATTGACAAAAAGATATTAATTATTTAATTTAAAATATATATATATATATATATATATATATGTAATCAAAATATCAATATAATTAATTGTAAGAGCATTATTTTATGTAAGATATGAATGCTAACATTAAATACATCCAACAACCCATTAAAACTTTAACTTTCGGCATGGAAATTTTGTAATGCAATGCCCTTCACTTAGCCACATAGGAAACTGTAAATCAAACTTCATTTATTTTTGGAAACAGTTATAATGCTTAATACATATGTTAATAATATATATTAATAATTTAATGTAAAAGAGTTTGAACAATTCATTCCGTATATTCTATAATTAATATATTAGTTATTATTGACAAAAAGATATTAATTATTTAATTTTAAAAAAATAAAAATATATGTAATCAAAATATCAATATAATTAATTGTAAAAGCATTATTTTATGTAAGATATGAATGCTAACATTAAATACATCCAACAACCCATTAAAACTTTAACTTTCGGCATGGAAATTTTGTAATGCAATGCCCTTCACTTAGCCACATAGGAAACTGTAAATCAAACTTCATTTATTTTTGGAAACAGTTATGATGCTTAATACATATGTTAATAATATATATTAATAATTTAATGTAAAAGAGTTTGAGCAATTTATTCCGTATATTCTTGTTCCGGTTTGGAATTAGGGATCGAACCAGAACCGAGAATCAACTCTATTGTAAAGAATTTCTTCTCTTTCACCCGTCCAAAAAACTCTCCTCTTTCCTTAATCCCTCATGTATATATATAGGGTCTTTCAATCTTAAAACTGCTATCTTACTGTCAGATATTTAGCTAACCAACCTATCCACTTCTCCACTATTCTCTCCTGAAATCTCGCATGGGGGGTGGTTATTCCTAAAATCTAGGGATATTTGCTCGTCACCTCGGCCTAAATGATCGTCACATCGGCCACGTCGGCTTAAATGATCGTCACCTCGGCTACATCGGCCTAAATGCTCGTCACCTCAGCCACCTCGGCCCAAATGTTCGTCACCTCGGCCTGTGACTGAGACTCGTTTTATGATAAATATTTATCGAGTCGAAATCCAAATGAGCATGTTGAGGTCGGCCATTCCCTGGACAGTACATAGTCCTCCAACCTTGAGTCCTCAACTTGCTGGGATGAACGGTTGTCATAAACCGTCCATATATTCTAGTATAGGACAAGTAAATATATAACATGATAAAGTTGAGGTCAGTGCAAGGGAGACCTCGACATAGATAAGTAAAACGATCAAGCTGAGGTCGGCATGAGGGAGACCTCAACATACGAGGTCGGCCCGAGGGAGACCTTGACATAAGATGAGTAAAACGATCAAGTTGAGGTCGGCTTGAGGGAGACCTCAACATATGAGGTAGGCCCGAGGGAGACCTCGACATAAGATAAGTAAAACGATCAAGCTGAGGTTGGCCTGAGGGAGACCTCAAAATATGAGGTCGGCCTGAGGGAGACCTCGACATAAGATAAGTATAACGATCAAGCTGAGGTTGGCATTAGGGAGACCTCAACATATGAGGTCGGCCCGAGGGGGACCTCAACATAAGATAACTAAAACGATAAAGCCAAGGTCGGCCTGAGGGAGACCTCAACATATGAGGTCGGTCCGAGGGAGACCTCGACATAAGATAAGTAAAACGATCAAGCATAGGTCGGCCTAAGGGAGAGCTAAAAATATGATAAGTAAAATGATCAAGCATAGGTCGGCCTGAAGGAGACCTCAACATATGAGGTCGGCCCGAGGGAGACCTCGACGTACAAAAGATAAACTGAGTTGAGGTCATTCTACTAAAGCTCTCAACGTACTATGGTATTCTCTCGCTCGTAGCTAGGTCGGATCCGAGTTTAGCCCTCAATGTACTAAGGTATTCTCTTGCTTGTAGCGAGGTCAGATACGAGTTTAGTCCTCAGCGTACTGAGGTATTCTCTCACACGTAGCGAGGTCAGATCCAAGTTTAGTCCTCAGCGTACTGAGGTATTCTCTCGCACGTAGCGAGGTCGGAACCAAGTTGAGTCCTCAACGTACTGAGATATTCTCTCGCACGTAGCGAGGTCGAATCCGAGTTAAATCCTCAGCATACTGAGATATTTTCTCACATGTAGCGAGGTCGAATCCGAGTTTAGTCCTTAGCATACTGAGGTATGCTCTCGCACGTAGCGAGGTCGGATCCGAGTTTAGTCCTCAGCGTACTGAGGTATTCTTTCGCTCGTAGCGAGGTCGGATCCGAGTTTAGTCCTCAGTGTACTGAGGTATTCTCTTGCACGTACCGAGGTCGGATCTGAGTTTAGTCCTCAACGTAATGAGATATTCTCTCGCACGTAGCGAGGTCGGATCCGAGTTGTCATACATTTTTGTTTTGCGCGGGCATACCTGCTTTTTAGTCGAGTTTGAGTGTCTTTTGGTTCTTTGTAAAATTGGTAATTCATGAGCTCTTAATGTTACGTAAAATAATACAACTAAAAAGTTTATAAAGAGGATACAATTGAGATCGACAAAGAGCATACATCTCCGTTCAACTTCGTGCTTGAGGGGATATTTTTGGCTAACTGACGTCAGCCCACTTCCTGCTACGAGGTCGGTCCCGAGCCTACCTCTCTGTCCAGCATCGTGCTTGTGGAGGAGACCCAGAGCTGACTGTCGTCGAACCCCTTCTTGCTTCGAGGTCGGCCTAGAGCTCACCTCTCTATTTAGCTTCGTCAAGACTGCCATCGCTGAAACATCATCAGGGATCATCGCAAGCCCTCGTCGTCGAGAATCAAAAGACCTTTGTCGTCTCTTCTATGTTGCCAACTCCGCCATAGATGCTTTCTTTGTGGAGTACTTTATCATCGTGATTTTTTCACATTATTGTGGTTGGGACCTCATTTTACTAGGGCCCCACGGTGGGCGCCAATGTTCCGGTCTGGAATTAGGGACCGAACCAGAACTGAGAATCAACTCTGCCGTAAATAATTTCTTCTCTTTCACCCGTCCGAAAAACTCTCCTCTTTCCTTAATCCCTCATGTATATATATAGGGTCTTTCAATCTTAAAACTACTATCTTACTGCCAGATCTTTAGCTAACCAACCTATCCACTTCTCCATTATTCTCTCCTGAAATCTCACATGGGGGGAGGGTGGTTATTCCTAAAATCTAGGGATATTTGCTCGTCACCTCGGTCACCTCGGCCTAAATGATCGTCATATCGGCCACATCGGCCACATCGGCCTAAATGATTGTCACCTCGGCCACATCGGCCTAAATGATCGTCACCTTGGCCACATCGGCCTAAATGCTCGTCACCTCAGCCACCTCGGCCCAAATGCTCGTCACCTCGGTCTGTAACTGAGACTCGTTTTATGATAAATATTTATCGAGTCGGAATCCAAATGAGCATGTTGAGATCGACCATTCTCTGGATGGTACAATTCTATAATTAATATATTAGTTATTATTGACAAAAAGATATTAATTATTTTAATTTTAAAAAAATAAAAATATATGTAATCAAAATATCAATATAATTAATTGTAAAAGCATTATTTTATGTAAGATATGAATGCTAACCTTAGATACATCCAACAACCCATTAAAACTTTAACTTTCGGCATGGAAATTTTGTAATGCAATGCCCTTCACTTAGCCACATAGGAAACTGTAAATCAAACTTCATTTATTTTTGGAAACAGTTATAGTTATATTTATAAAATTTAATTCGCTGATTGAAAGAAAAAGCCCTTCATAAAGTCTAGCCGTTCTTGCTCCATTTGGATCCACCATCATAGCTTGGACATCAACCACTCATCAATATACAGTTATTTTAATGTAACTTTGACATAAATCTTGGACAAGTGGGGACACAAAAAGTCTTCCAAACTCGCACATCATTATAAGAACCGTTTTTGTTCGTTCCTAAACGAGCAAGAACATCCTCAGAGATCGATAACATGGCTTCATCATCTCCCTCTCCACCGTTTACGATGCATAAGTGCAAACCTGAGCTTGTGGCTCCTTCAATACCCACTCCCGACGAAACTAAACTACTATCTGAAATAGATGATCAAAACTACCTCCGTTTCCATTATTCAATCATACAAATCTATCAAAATGAATCATCAATGGCGAATAAAGACCCGGTAAGAGTGATTCGGCAGGCACTGGCACAAGCACTTGTTTTCTATTACCCATTTGCGGGTAGGCTCAGGGAGGGTCGTGCCCACAAATTAATGGTGGATTGCACCGGAGAAGGTGTCATGTTCGTTGAGGCTGATGCTGACGTAACACTCGATCAGTTTGGTGATAATCTTCAACCTCCATTCATACACTCTAAGTCATTTATGTGTGATGTTGCAGAATCCGAAGATATTAAAAATCTGCCTCTTCTACTCATCCAGGTCCTACTTTCACTTATCGTGCATGGAATTCTCTAACGTGTGCATGGAATTCTCTAACATGAAACTATGAATAAGCTACAGGTGACAAGACTCAAGTGTGGTGGTTTCGTGGTGTCGACAGGGTGGAACCACGTGATGGCAGACGGAGCTGGTTTGTCACAGTTCATGCAAGCATGGGCTGAAATGGCACGAGGTATAAAGACTCCTTCGATCTCACCTCTCTGGAGAAGGGAGCTCCTAATGGCAAGAGATCCACCTCGCATTACATGCAACCATCGTGAATACGACCAAATCCAAGACAACCTCAGTTCCTCCGACCTCGACCTGGTTCATCGATCATTCTTCTTCGGACCTACTCAGATGGCTGCCCTTCGTGGCTCGCTTCCCCGTGAGCTTCGACAGTGCACCGCATTCGATCTCATCACGGCGTGCTTCTGGCGTTGCCGCACAAGAGCACTGCAAATAGACCCAAACGAGGATGTTCGCATGATGTGCATCGTGAACGCGCGTAACAGGTTCCGTCCTCCGTTACCTGTTGGTTACTACGGCAACGCTTTTGCATACCCCGCCGCAATGGCCACCGCCGGGAAGCTCTGCGCAAATCCATACGCGTATGCGGTGGAGTTGATTCACAATGTGAAGGGTGCGGTGACGGAGGAGTATATGCATTCGGTGGCGGATCTGATGGTGCTTAAGGGACGGTGCATGCCCACAACGGTAAGGTCTTGTTTGGTGTCGGATCTGACTCGTGCTAGGTTCAGGGACGTGGATTTTGGGTGGGGCAAGGCTTTGTCTGGTGCACCAGCCAAAGGTAGCACTGGACCCTTTTACGGAGGAACACACATTGTGTCGTATAAGAATTCGAACGGAGTAGATGGGTTGGTGTTACCGGTTTGGATGCCCGCAAAAGCCATGCCCATGTTTGTGAAAGAGATGGAAGATCTGATGAGTGGCAACCAAAAACAGCTGAACCACCCTACAAAAACTGCTGCTTTTATCAGGTCTACCATGTAGCTATACTATGAAACTCTCTGTATTTTCTCTCTTTAAGCTCTGTTTGGATTGATGGTTGGTGGTACAACGGAGAAGAAGAGAATCGAAGGGAAAAATATTCCATTGGATTGTAACAGTAAAGAGGAAACACAAAGGAAAATGATGATCCATGATCCATTGTATTACCTATCCCTTTGTGTTCCTGTCTATTATTGATGGATAATTCTAAATTACTGAATGAAAAATAACACTTTTATCATTGTCGTAAGCTGTAATAAGTTAAGTTAATATCGTTGTTGATAAAATCCAAAGGAAAATAAAGTTTTTACAAATTTTTTTTAACAAAGTTGAGAAACTTTCTATATTAAAGTAGTTTAATTAATTTTTTTCTCAAGTTATTTGAATTTTAAAATCGAAAAAAAAATTGAAATCGCTTAACACTAGGATTAGAAATAAATCCATCACGTGGGTATTATCCCAACTTGTTTTTATTTTTGATGGGAAATTTCCGCATGAGTATAAGTATGAGCAATACTCGACTTTTCAATTAGATTTGAGAATGAGATGTATATAGAAATGTCAAAAAAATCCGTACACACGGGTATCCGTAGATAAAATCCGCAACGGATAAGAAACAAATATTAAAAATGGATACTCATTACCCGCGGGTATGGGTATTTCCATACCCGTAAATACTCGTACCCGTTAAACTTTAATTCATAAAAATACACTTACATATAAGTGTGTATATAATTTTGTCTTGTCTGGACGTTTATGGCATGCTTGTTGTCAAATGATGGAGTTAACACAATAAGAATACTTGGCACGTGGTGGTAGGTTTACAGCGGGGATTTCACTGGAGAGATACAACACCGAATGAGATCTGAGCCCAACCATATAAGGCATTGACACCACTCTCAACCCAAAATCTTAAGGCAATGGGTTTATGAGTCTTTATTCTTATATAGTGCTCTACTTTCTCATCTCTAGTCAATGTGGGACTTAGACTCACACTTGGATTCCTACCAACATAAATCCATTGCCTTAAGGTTTTGGATTGAGAGTGGTGTCGGTGCCTGCCTTATATGGTTGGAAATATTTGGCACGTGGCAGTTGAAGTTTATTAATTTTTAAGAATTGAATTTTATTAACTTCTGATAATTGAAAAATTGGTTTCGTATGTGTTTTCTTATTTAACTGGTTTTTTGGTCTATTATTTTTAAATTTCATGAGTTCCATATGAATTGAAAATTACTATGGCACGACTTCTATCATTTTAATAGCATTTTGGTTTATTATTTTATTATTTCAATTATTGCTTCTCGGTCTTCATTGAGTAATAATGGTGGTCGAGTTCTTACCCCACATCGCAGTAGATTACTTTCAAATACTATGAAGGCATTGATGTGTCTCTAAGATTGGTTATGGACCAACATGGAATGTAATGAAATTAACACTTTTACTTAGATATTTTAATTAAGTGATTGTTAGAAATTTTTAATGAACTTCTTATGTTTTCAGGCTCTTCTAGATTAAAATTGGACAAAATGACACTTTATACAATGTTGCATGATGTGGACATTGATGAAGTTAGTAATTTCTTTAATATTTTATTCAAAAATAAACTACAATATAAATTGTTAATGATTTTTTATTTGTTGTTTTTCAGGAATCAATCAAAGAGAGTGGACTTGTTGATCCAATAACTAATTAAAGAATTTCTATTGTGTTGAACTCATTTTATATTTACTTTTATAATTATTTTGACTTTTATGAACTTGAGTTTATTTGAATTATATTTAAAATTTAGGATAGTGATGTATTTTATTTTATTTTTAAATTTATGGTTAAATATTTTTGTAAATACCCGTGGGTACCCGTGGATACCGGCAGATATGAAAAAAATAGATGGGTACCCGCATAACGGATTCCCGACAAATATAGGAACGGGTACATGGCATATATTTATCCAACGGGTAGGGTACATGCAGTGGCGGAACTAGGAGAAAAAATTTAGGGGTGCCAAATTAAATTTGTTATATATAAATTTTTTTAGTTAGATTTTTTTTTTCATTTCTTCTGCTTAAAACAAACACGCATAATAGTATAATTCAAAAAAATATGACTATTATTTGTTATTATATCATGTTATTATATCATGATACTAACCATGAATATCATTTTAGATCAACCCTTTGTATCTTATCAATTTGATTTGATGGGTATTGTCAAATTTGAAGACGCTTTTTCCGGATCGCGTTCTAATGAATTTTTAAATTCATTATATATAACTCTAGGAACTTTAGAGATTTGATTTTCATTATCTTGAATTTTTGGTTCTCATGAAAAGTTTAGTTAACATATATGCAGTTTTTTCATCTTTATCACAAACCTCCTTTTTTAAAAAAGAATTAATTTTTTTACTCTTTATCATAATTTTTCTAATATAAATTTATCACATCTCACCTATTTAGAAAAAAATAAAATTTATATTCAAAAGTCACAGTTATCACAATCCAAGACATAACAAAACTTATACCACTTTAATTAAATAAGCAACAAGGTATAAATTTAAAACTTAAAAAAAAATTACCATAGGCAGCCGAAAACACAAAATCCATAAATTTCATAATTAAGGGTTATA
>Ga0214544_1012356_pt1 | contig 11164 bp, 4 predicted proteins | sample CNSS3metaG_FD_160074 | JGI IMG/M metagenome (GOLD analysis project Ga0214544, IMG submission 160074) | Root nodule microbial communities from cowpea collected in UCLA plant growth center, Los Angeles, California, USA - CNSS3 | ecosystem: Host-associated > Plants > Roots > Nodule | place: USA...
TCTAAGTCATTAGAAGTATAAACCTTCTTTCACATGCTTCCTAGCTTACATAAAAGATAGACAAAGTGTATACAAATGAAACGTTTTAACCTATTAGAGAAGTCATTAGCATACACTTTTAAATACATTTTTTTTAATTTAGATCTAAACCCGAACAATTTATATTATCATGTTTTTGCAAAAACTGCAAAGATAAAAAGAAAATATGTTATAAAAATAAATTTATAAATATTTAAATTTATTTGATATGAAATGTTAATCATTTCTGGCTTAGGTGTGACATTAATTACCTACAAAAGGTGTTGGAAGATGAAAAAAAATTATTGAGCAATGTAAATTATCATATACATTGTAATACAAAACAATTTATCATTGCTACAAATTAAATTTCTTCATTAATTTTCAAATTATATTTAAAAAATTTTGAAATGCAAAAAAAGTGTGTTGTAATTGATATGACGGTTTTATGTGACATTAATTACATAAGTTAAATTACAAATATTATTAAGTGCTATTTCAAAAGTAATTACTTTTCAAATTTTAAATAGAAAGAGATTCCATGAGTTGAAATTAGAAAAGATTTCATAATACAAAGAGATTTTGCAAATGTTTCTTGAGAGTGTGAAATGTCAGCTTATCTTGGAATACGTTTACATTAAATGTAATTGTAATCTTGGAATATGAAAAGCATTAATGATGGTAAAACATTTAATTTCTAATATTTTTTTAATTTAATTTAATTCAATTTATTTAATTTGTAATATTTATTCAATTTAAATTAATTTATTTAATTTGTAATAATTAATTTTATCCATTAATTTCATACATAGATTTTTATTTCATATTATTAAAGAATATATTGTGATACAAAAAAATCATATTAACATGATATCTTTAAAAGTTGAACAATATTTTAAAAAGTTCTTATTATTTATTTTTGTCCATTACTTTCATTAAAGTTCTTAACAATTTAACTAATGACTCTTCTGAAAGTACATAAAATATAAAATAACAAAAAAATGACAGGTTACTTAATATTTTTGAGAAGATAGTAAACTACAAATATTAAAGATATGGTAGATTATAAAGAACTTTTACATGCATGCTTGTTTTTTCACTCTCAACTTCAAAAATAACATAACCCTTCTCCTTTAGTGAGTGAAAGGCACAAAACTTTTTCCAGCCATGACCTATCTTCACAGACGTTGTTATCACAAAATTGCATTGGACTTGGTCTAGTGGTCCATGGAACACAATAGTTGAAAGTCCACTGTTGCGAAAATACCTCACTAAATTTTTTTTTTCGCGAAACAACCAACCTGTATTCTTCAAACAAATCATTCATCTAAAAAAAAGGAATTATATTTAGTAGAAGAAGACAAGATTCGATAGAAGTTGAAAGATAAACAGCTTGTACCTTTCTGGTGTTCTTCAAAGATCCTACCTTTGTATGGAAGACGAAAAAATTGTACCTTTGTTGTCTTCTTCGAGCAATTCATTGATCTGAAAGAAAACCTTCATTACTATAATGTTCTATATGCAAAAAAAAATTCTACAGACGAAGAAAACATTCATTCATTAAAGAGAAAATACATAAGAAAGTACATAAAAATGGTAGAAGTAGAAAAGATCCGAGAGAAGAAAAAAGGTTGTACCTTTGTTGTCTTCTTCAAACATGTCATCCATCTCGAATAAAAACTTCATTCATCACAGCAAAAAAAGACATGCAGAAGTACTTAAATATGGTAGAAGTAGAAAACATCAAAGAAAAGACGAAAAAATTGTATCTTTGATGTCTCAAACAGATGAATGATCTACCAGATTTAAAAATATGTTGAGGAATTTAAAATTTAAATCAAAACTGAAGAATAAAACTTAAAAAAAATAAAATAAAAAATTAGATCTTAGAGAAGAAGAGAATATCAGCCAAAGTATAAAACTTACCAAAGTATAAAACTTACGTACCTTTATTGTCGTCGTCAAATAGTTAAAGGTTGAAAGATTCAACCTTTACTATGTTCTTCAAATATTTGATTTGATCCACCTTGCAAAAAATATACATTCATCAGTTTAAAAAATAAAAAATCATTCAAATCTTACAGAAGAACAAAGGATTCAGCACGGTATAAAACTTGTGTACCTTTATTGTCGTAGTCAAAGAGTGAAAGGTTCAAAGATTCAACCTTTATTGTGTTTTCCAAATATTTGATTCACCGGACAAAAATAAGTAGATCTTAGATAAAAATATCCATGAGAAACAAAAATAAAAATAATAGAAAACAAAGTAGGTCTGAGAAGATGGTAGAAGAACGAAAAAAACAGAATTCTTGTTACCTTTTTTGTATTCGTCAAGTTGCTCAAGGTTCTCAGAGAAAAACATCAACCAAAATAAAGGTAGATCTAAGAAGAAAAAATCCATTGAACAATATACATGGAAAAGAAAATCTGAGAGCAAAGAAACCATTCAAAGAGAAATAGATCTGAGAGAAAAAAGTCGAAGATGGTAGAAGAACGAAAAAAAAACAGAATTCTTGTTACCTTTTTTGTATTCGTCAAGTTGCTCAAGGTTCTCATAGCAAAACATCAACCAAAATAAAGGTAGATCTGAGAAAAACAATCCATCGAACAGTATACATGGAAAAGAAAATCTGAGAGCAACGAAACCATTCAAAAGAGAAATAGATCTGAGAGAAAAACCCAAATCTAACACATCTCGTACCAAAAGAAAAGTAGATCTGAGAACATGGTAGAAGAACAATAAAATGAGAAGTGGTTACCTTATTTTAAGTCTCGTGAAGGTGCTCAAGAATATCAGAGGAAAAAATCAACCAAAACAAAAGTAGATTTGAGAATAACAAATCCATACAACAGTAGATCTTAGACAAAAACCTCGATCCAACACATTTGGTCAACAAAGAAAAGTAGATCTGAAAAATTCACCCAACCAAAATATGTAGATCTCAGAGAAAAATAACACTTGAAAATCATCAAGAACAAAGAAAGAACCCAGAAAATGTCTGATGTTTCTTTAAGACTCTTGCATGTCTTCGACCTCTTCATTTCAAGCATTTAAACAAAAAAAAAGTTAGCATCAACACAAAAATCACATAGATAAAAGAAAATATAAGAAGAAGATGAACTCTTTGCTTGAGAAGAAGATGAACTCTTTGCCATGATGTTATCTGTGAGTGAGAAGAATATGAAGTTTATCTGGAAACCATGATGTTGCGTGCGACTGAGAAAGAGAGAGAAGAAGATGAAGAGGTTTGAATATGTGTGAGTTAGAAAGAGAGAGAAGAAACTGTGGTTTGAATGTGTGTGAGTGAGAAAGAGAGAGAAGAAGCTGAAGAGGTTTGAATGTGAGAAAGAGAAAGAAGAAGCTAAAGAGGTTTGAAAGAGGCTGAGAAAGAGGAATTGTGTATGGGACACGTTAGGTCAGAAAAAAATAGTGAGAGTGTTTGATTTTTGATTTAAATTTTAATGTTCAAAATTCTGAGAGATTGACACGTATCCATTGTTTCCTCTTGTAGAAATTTTTTTTTTAATGGAAGTGATTCAGAAATATTAAAAAATTAAAGAACTTGCCATTTGTTAGTTTAGAATTGTATATAGTATTAGATGTATCGTTTTGAACTGTTGTATGATTAAATGTGTTTGGGGTTCTCATGTTAGATAATTTTGGGTTTGTCGTTGATGTGCTCAACCTTTCTCTTTCCCTTTATTTTTATCTTGATAAATAAAAAGGTTTCTTTCGTAGGCTTTAATTCTCTCTAAACAAAAAAATAAATAAATAAATAAAATAAAAAATAAAAATATTATATTATTTCTTTGATATAAGTATTGCATATCATGTCAAGTTTCGAACTTGCTTGGTAATCAAAAATTCTTCGTAGGCTTTTAATTCTTTTTTGTTCTTAAAAGGAAATTAATAACAATAAAAAATAAAAATATAAAATTATTTTTAATATCATGTCAAATCTCGGATTTGCTTGATAACTAAATCTTTTATCATGTAAAATCTCGAGTTCTCTTGATATTAATAATATATATATATATATATATATATCTAAAATTAAAAAAAATAATAATAATATGAAACAACAAATATTTGTACAAAGAACTATGTTATCCCTAATTTTCCAAATGAAAATACGTAGGAGCGAGGTACAATCCTCGTCGGGCCCAAAAAATAAAAAAAATAATTTTGTTTTAATCTTTAATATTTTTGTATGTGTTTTTTTATTTTGTTTGATTTTTTGGGGAATAAAAAATATTTTAAGCATCAAATTCTACTTTGCACACTTAATTAAAGAGAGAACAGTCTTAAGACAGGCGTTGTGGGTGCTAATACCTTCCCCACACGTAACCGACTCCCGAATCCAAATTTGGTTTCGAAGATCATTCTTTTTTAAGGTTTTTCTATAGTTTTTCATAATAAATTATGGTGGCGACTCCTCTGTACCTTTTTAATTTATTTGGGTCGTCCCGCCCCGATCTCGGTTGCGACAGAACTAACCAAATTTTTCTAAGGGCAGACCTTTTACATTTGATCCAAAAGCGAATCTAGAATTCCATTGTACATTTAGTTTTTCTCTCTAGAGTCTCTCTCTTCCATTTCTATTGTAAAATCTTAAGTTAGAGGAGACATGAGGAAGATGCAACTTCTCCTAGGATCATTTGTCAGAATCATCATGAGTTGTTGAACTTTCAATTGATGAGATTGGATGTGGCTCTTCTGAACTTATGAATGGTACTATTTTACTGTTTTATTCAACTTCGTTCATGTTTAAGTGATTCAGTTTGTGTTTCAAGTGTGATGAATTGATCAATCATCCATTGCATATATAACTTGAGTTAGGCGAAAGCTAGCTTATCTTACAGATCCAATTGAGTCATCTAAGGCTATTATGAGGCAAAGATGTCCATATATGACTTAGTTAGAGTAAAGAGTCTTAATCAATAATGCAAAGTGTTCCTTCGTCAAGATTAAGACATCACACTGAGTTTGAATGTCTTTACATCTTGGTGATCGAGGCATAGGCCAAGGATTACATTAGTGTACTTCTAGGAACAATGAATGAATGTTGATAATTCAATGAAATGATAATCTTGCATAAGAATATGAGAGTGAAATCTAATCCCAACACACTTTATTTTATCTGTGTCACATTATTTTATCTTTATTTTAAGTTCTGGATCATTATCATTCTAAAAGCCAAACATTTCTATCTTTTACAAATATTAAATACATCACGAATTTTTGATAAGAAGTTGATCAAATTCCTGTGGATACAACACTTGGTACTATAGTCGAACCAGTACACATACTGGTATGATTGATCCCGAACTAGGCCATCATCACACACACATCAATGTTCCAACCCTAACGATCATATCTCAATGGACTTGGGATTGGAACACTCATCATTTGTGGGATGAAAACTTCTTAAGCCTTCGATTGGGGTGCTTGTTCCAATACACACTCAATAATATCATATCGCCTAGTAGTTGAGACCAATGGCAGTTTAAATACCCTTTCCCCCTTCAACTCTCTGAGACACTGTGTAAGGATAAAATCATTATGGAGTTCTAGGTTCCAAAGCGAATAATATCTCGGATGTGGTGATTAACCCTAATGATTAACCCTTAGCCCTCGATTGAGGGGCTTGTTCCAGTACACCCAATAGTCTCGCATCGCATAGGATTTGAGGCCAAGGGCAGTTTAAAGACCCTTCATACTTCAACCCTTTAAGATGTCTTTGAAGGACAAAACTGTGACGGAACTCCAAGTTCCAAGGCAAACAATACTTTTGATGTAGTGATTGATCCTAGCAATGTTATCTCAACAAACTTGAGGTTGAAATATTGACGCCTACCATGGGGACAAAACTTCCTTAGCCCTCAATTGGAGGTTTTATTACAATACATCTAATAATCTCACATCGCTTAGGAATCGAGGCCAATGAGAGTTCAATTACACCTTCCTCTTATAGGCAAAATCGTGACGAAACTCCAAATTCTAAAATAGATAATACCTCAATCATGATGATTGATCCTAGCACCGATGCTACCTTGATGCATCGCTTGTCCTACTTGAAAAATAAAACAAAATTATAACTTTTATATTTTCTTTATCATATCAAAATAATTTTTTTATCAGCATAATATTCAAAATAACTAATAATTTTTTAAACTCTTCTTTTAAATTAAATGCCTTTAAAATAATGTAAAAAGTTTTGTTTTTTCACATAACCAATTGTATTTTATTTTTAATTTAGCATGTACAAATTTAGCAACCCACTTTAATGGCTAAACTAATATAAATAAATAATATTACACAATGAACTTGTGAATAAAATTAATATAAAATTACTATTATATAATCAAGGGTTTTATATTTGACAAGATATGCAATTACATTTAAATACTCAAAACAAAAAAATTTCGTTGGATAAATAGTTAATTTTGTTAGAAAAATTATTACTCAATTAATACTAATAATAATACAAATATAAAACGATATAATAATAATTATTAAATCAATAGTAATACTAAAACATATATATAAATCAATGAATATTAATAAGAGATCAACAATTATAATAAAAATAATAAATAAAAATAAACAAGGAAAGGAATAGAAATATCCTGGGTTGAGGCACGCATAACGCTATCCTTAGAGAGAAAACGTCCCTACTACACAGGGCTAAACAAATACACACTCATATGTGTTTCAAATCATGTGTTTTTCTCCCAAGATACAACAACCTGTCAGATCGATCGAGTGCAGCGAAGGATCTCCGAACCTTATGAACACCACTGTCTTAAAGATAATATAAAGAATAAAGAATAACACTTTTAAGAAAAAGTCTAGTGTTTGTTGTCTCTGTTTGTTGTTGTGTCTTTCCCCATACACCTAGGTGGTATTTATAGGTAGAAAAGGGAGACAAAGAAGTAAATAGTAATAAGAATATAGTCGTTAGCCATAAAAAATATTAACCCATAAATTAAAGGTCTATAAAAACATGAGTAACAGTAGAATTTTTATTTTAATTATTTTACTTTTTTAAATTATATTAAAATATTTCTAACAATCCCCCACATAATTTAAAAAAAATAAAATAAAACAAAAAATATATTATCTTTTAAAACAAAATATTGTAGTTTAGTGTAAGGAACCTTCCGGGTCTGACCCTTACACCTAGTGCTTATAAACTTTCACTTGAGAAAATGCAGAGACTTGATTGTCTTGAACTACATCCCCTGTGGTCGAATTTTAGTAAATAACACATACAATATCGGTGTTCATTATAGGTTCTAATCAGTGGGTGCACGTTACGGTCTTGTGCATGTATCTTGTTTCATGAGTGTCACTTAGAGACTTGCCAATGTCTCACAATGGCGGCCCCACCATCACACTCACTAGGTAAACCCTCAAAGGGTGGTTTGTGACTCACACCCCTACAATAATTGTCATTGGGTTTATTAAGAGGTATTTTATAAAATAAGCATAATAATGCACATACCTCAACCATTGGGTTTATTAAGAGGTATTTTAGAAAATAAGCATAATAATGCACATTCCTCAACCTTATTATTGCCACAATTTATAGTACACCTCGCCATAGGAATGAGACATAAAATTTAATCAAATTATTTGGTGTACTTTAGTCAACAACAACTTCGTTGTTACCCATTGAACTCCATTCCATGGGATCATCATTCATGTGGAGATGGGTGTCCATTGTTGCAACTAATTTATAGGCTATAGTCTCATTCCCCTCAATGACTCAAATACTTGTTGTTGATGCATCAACTCTTTGATAAGCAGATCTGCAATATTTCTTTTTTACCTGACAAAGTCAAGAGAGATAACCATGAGTAATTAAGTTTCTAATACATTTGTCTCTCATTCTAATATGTCAATTTTTCATTGACATTTTTACTAGAAACTTTAAATATAACAATTTAATTGTCAGGATGCATTGGAAAAAGAAATAATTTATTCTTGCTTAGTAGACCATGACAACAACTTTTTAACATATTTTCATGATAGGACACCTTCATCCAAGGTTAAAATATAACCATAACTAATAGGTGATTTTGTGTCACCAAAATCAATATCCAATCTACATTAAAAATATCATTCAATAATCTCAAGAAATTGGACATATTGCCATAATATAAGAAACACAAATAATATTACACTAGATGGCAAAATAGTTCTGGAGGTATCACAAACAAATTATTCAATGAGCAGGAATATCATTTATCCATAATTTTATTTATTGTTACCAATAAGAGTAGAACAATTATACACATAAACTTTTAGGCTTAGTTGAAATTGATTTAATTATAACTATATCAAACACATTAGTTCATAAAATGTGCTTTCAGTATTGAGCTCTATATTATTTTTAATTTTAGAAATGAATACAAATAAGTAATAAAAAAAGAAATAATAATAATTTTTCTCTCTAAGAATGTTAGAAAAATGATTACTCAAATAATACTAATAATAATACAAATATAAAATGATATAATAATAATTATTAAATCAATAGTAATACTAAAACATATATATAAATCAATGAATATTAATAAGAGATCAACAATTATAATAACAATAATAAATAAAAATAAACAAGGAAAGGAATAGAAATATCCTGGGTTGAGGCACGCATAGCGCTATCCTTAGAGAGAAAACGCCCCTACTGCACAGGGCTAAACAAATACACACTCATATGTGTTTCAAATCATATGCGTTTCTCTCCCAAGATACAACAACCCGTCAGATCGATCGAGTGCAGCGAAGGATCTCCGAACCTTATGAACACCACTGTCTTAAAGATAATATAGAGAATAAAGAATAAAACTTTTAAGAAAAACTTAGTGTTTGTTGTCTCTGTTTGTTGTTGTGTCTTTCCCCATACACCTAGGTGGTATTTATAAGTAGAAAAGGGAGACAAAGAAGTAAATAGTAATAAGAATATAACCGTTAGCCATAAAAAACATTAACCCATAAATTAAAGGTCTATAAAAACATGAGTAACAATAGAATTTTTATTTTAGTTATTTTATTTTTTCAAATTATATTAAAATATTTCTAACAAATTTAACGTATTTTTAATATAATAATAATAAATTACAATTTAAAAAAACAACTTTAATTTTATTAATTAGTTTTGTTTGAAGTATGTTATTGGTTAATATAATTAAACATATATTTAATTTTTAGTAATCTTTATATATGTTTATTAAAAGAAGAATTAATATTAATATACAATTAATATTTTAAAAATTTTAAATTTATAAAATTAAAAAATAAAAGTAAGAAGCTCATTTTAAGATTAATTATATTTTATTTTTAATAAACACACGAGACAAGGCTAAGATGTTTAATTGTCTCGCTCATTAATAAAGTTCAAATGAAATTAATAAAATTGCACAAATTTTATTTATTCAATAAAATTTGTATAATTATATTCTTTTATATCATTTAGATTTACCAATCATTTTACTAATTGGCTTTTCAAACACTTCTAATCAAACAAGATAGTTTATAATTTATTAATTAGAAACCCAAGGTTATTAACTAACTTATTAATTGAAAACTAACTTTATAGTCATTAGCTAACTTATTAACTACTTTTGTTAAACCTGAGTCTTACTTCATCAAATCCAAATAAAATATTTCTATTTTATTTTTCAAAATGTTTCGGTTCCTTGTATTGTTTTTCTTAATATAATAATAAATGCAACTCGTAAATCTCCTACCAAAAGCATTGCCCCATGTTCATTAAGCTTCTGTGATATAATTCAAAAGGGTTGAAAATGGAACCCACAAATCCATCTCTTCTTAGACAACTACACTTCTGTGTTAGGTTTTCAGTTTAGGAGCTCAAATTCACCCAAATTTATTTTGTATTGAAAGTCACAAATGAATTTTGGCAGACTTTTGTTCTGTTTCATTAAACTGTAAATGTGAATTGTTTTCAAAACAAAACCATAAAATTTTTGGTTTAATGAGATTTTCAGTTATATTCAACCAAATTTAATTTTTCTAACCTCAATTCAAACTTATACCATTACAAGAAAATCTTCAATTAGGAATAGAAAACAAACATTCAATTTAGATACCAATTTATAAAATTAAAGTTAATAGTTATTAAAATAATCACTATTATAAATAAAAAATTATAAATTGATATCTGATTAATTAGAGACCAATTTAAAAAGTAATTCATTTTGATAATCAAAACCTAAATAGCTAATTTTTAGTAACCAATTTCCTTTGATAGTCAAAACCATAATAGTTAATTTGAAAGACTAATCTAGTGACCAATTATAATTTTTTATTCATAATAGTAATTATTTTAATAACCAATAAATTTTAGTTTAGAAAATTTTATTTAAATCGATCATTATAGTTATTAATAATTATTGATCAATATTTATAAGTTTTCTTACCTCATTGACATTTCTATGCTTTTTTTTCTTAACATTAATCTTTCCCTCTATTTTATTTTTGTGCTCCAATTCTTTTTGTTTTCAATTATTGCTCACTCTCTCCTTACAGGAAAATCAAAGTAACATCTAAATAATTATTTAAAAAAAAATATCACTTTTAACTTTGACTGATTTTTCCAATTTTTATCTATATTATGATTTTTTTTCTCTACTTTTATCTATTATGATTTATTTTTTTTCAATTGTTATCAAACTAACTGGTTGCATAGTCAAAATGGAACAAACATTATACCAGTTTACCAATTTTTCAGTTGATATAGTTGATTCGCCTCTTACAACATATATGCATAATTTTTTTATTGCTTTAATAAAACCAATTTATGCAAAAATAACGATTCCATTTTACATCGAAAATAAATTTGTCAAATGGATTGATCGACTTAAGTCAAATTTGTCATCTCATGACAAACTCCAATTAGAGATGGCAAATAAACCCGTGCCCGTGGGTATCACCCGAACCCGTCCCCGTTTTGACGGAGAATCCCCGCTTTGACTGGGTATGGGTATGGGTATGGGTAATACCCGAAATTTTCAACTGGGGATGGGATGGGGATGGGGATATATATATACCCGCCCAAATACCCGTCCCCGCTTAAATTACTAAACTATTTATAATTTATTAAATAATCTAAAA
>Ga0214544_1012358_pt1 | contig 11162 bp, 6 predicted proteins | sample CNSS3metaG_FD_160074 | JGI IMG/M metagenome (GOLD analysis project Ga0214544, IMG submission 160074) | Root nodule microbial communities from cowpea collected in UCLA plant growth center, Los Angeles, California, USA - CNSS3 | ecosystem: Host-associated > Plants > Roots > Nodule | place: USA...
ATGGGTGTTCAGAAACAAGCTGGATGAAGATGGAAACATCACTAAAAACAAAGCCAGACTTGTAGCAAAGGGATACAGACAAGAAGAAGGTATAGACTATGATGAGACATATGCTCCAGTTGCCAGGCTTTGCAAGCATAATGCAGGAAGAATTTGAAATGTCAATGATGGGAGAATTGACATTCTTTTTGGGTCTACAAATTAAGCAAATGGAAAATGGAACCTTCATTTCTCAATCTAAGTACTGTAAAGAAGTACTTAAGAAATTTGGAATGGATACTACTAAGGAAGCAAGTACTCCTATGGGAACCTCCTGCTACTTAGACAAAGATGAATCATGAATAGAGGTAAATCAGACTATGTTTAGAGGCATGATAGGTTCTTTGTTATATCTTACTGCAAGTAGGCCTGACATTATGCAATCTGTATATGTGTGTGCTTGTTTTCAAGCCAATCCAAAAGAATCACATCTTACTACTGTAAAAAGAATTTTAAAATACTTAAAAGGAACTGCATGTTTTGGACTTTGGTATCCTTCAAGAGCATCTCCTAATTTGATAGGCTATTCAGATGCTGATTATAGTGGTTGTAAAATAGATAGAAAAAGTACTAGTGGTACTTGTCACCTCTTAGGTAGTTCATTAGTCTCTTGGTACTCTAAGAAACAAGCTTGTGTGACTTTGTCAACTACAGAGGCTGAATACATAGCAGCTAGAAACTGTTGTGCTCAAATTCTTTGGATGAAACAATAATTAGAAGACTATAATATCTTTCTAAATCATATACCTCTGAAATGTGATAATACCAGTGCTATTAACTTAACCAAAAATCCCATAATGCACTCTAGGACAAAGCACATTGAAATAAGGCATCATTTCCTAAGAGATCACATAAATAAAGGGAATTGTGAAATAGAATATGTAGATACAAAGCATCAATTAGCTAATATCTTCACCAAACCTTTAGCTAAAGATAGATTTTATGAACTAAGAAGAGAGTTAGGCATATTAGAGATCTCTTAAATTGCCAAAAACTCAATTCCCTTAAAAAACCGAAAAATAGCGTCAATAATCGATTATCAGTGTCAATAATCGATTATTAGCCACCCTTAAGAATTCAAAAAACAATCTGGAATACTCGATTATTTGGGGAAATAATCGATTATCCTTAATTCTGAGCCAAAAATCAAAACTCTATGGAATACTCTATTATCACTAAGGATAATCGATTATCAGCTCGTCAGGATTCACATTTTACCCAGTTTTTGAAACAATAATCGATTATCACCTTCTGATAATCGATTATTACACGTCGTTGAACCAAATAAATTTAAAAACTAGTCGTTGCAACAGCTAGATTTGCATTAAAATGCGTGTATATGGCCGTTGGAGACTCTTCTCTATAAATACTAGCCATTTTGGTCGCTATAACACTCTTTTCTCTCATTCAAAACTCAAGAACCTCTCATTTTCTCAAAAACTCTCAAAGCTTCCCTCTCCTTTACCTCAACCATGGCTGAACCCTATCGTAGGAAGATTCCTACCCGCAGAAGGACTACATCTCGTGCCTCTCAACCCTCAACTGCACCTAGGACTGCCTCCATTGAAGGATGGATTTCAGATGAAGATAGAAGATCTGAATTCATCACATTGTGGAAAGACAAGCCCCTCATCACTCTGAAATTCATCCAGTCTCAATGGTTTGTCAATTGCCATTTCACAATTCCTATTTTTCTTGCTGAACAAAGGGTCAAATTCTTCACAGAGATATGAGGCACCTACTACCCCGATTTGGTACGAGCCTTCTACTTCAATTACAAATTCAGAGATAGAGTGGGTTTTACAAAGGTGAAAGGTGTTGACATTATTCTGGATGATGATATTTGGGAAAATGTTGCTCAATTTCCCATTCATGATGGCACATCTCCAATCCTCACTACTGGCATTGAAGGGTTCAACAGAATATTCGCTTATAGATCTTTTATGCAACGCCCGAAACAAGAAATAGGCCACCAATTGCTAGCAGGACCTCTCAAAGTTGATGAGCGTCTATTTCACTATCTCATTGTTTGGATTTTATGTCCACGCGGTACAAATCACGCACAGTGCAGTGAAGTAGATCTTATGATCATATATGCTATGCTCAACCACATTCCTATCCATTGGCCAAGCATCATTCTTGACACCATGCTCAAAGTCAAGAGATTGCCTCAATATCCACTCCCGTATTCCTTGCTCATCTCTCGTATTTGTGAGTACAAAGGGGTAAATGTCTCTGATGAACAATCTCATAAAACCACTGAGGCAAACAAAATTGCAGAAAACTCCCTGAAGCAGATGAAATTTATTCCTATTGGGAATACCTACATTCACAAGGATGATATGCCTTCCTCGGACAATGAAGAAGAAGAGAATCCTCCCACTGCTCTTATTCCTCCTGTTGACACAAATATTGGATCATCCAGTGGTGTTGGTGGCTCATCCTCTTCTTTAGAGGATCACATTTTAAACCTAAACCAGAGGCTTGAAGAATTCTTTCTTCTCTCCACTCACCGACATGAAGAAGTCACTGGCTTAATTAGAGGCCTAGATTCTAGGATTTCTAATTTAGAACATAAGTTTGATAAATATGATGAAGGTGATGACATGAGTCAAGACTTTTAAAGGTCTACATCATAGTTATTTTTTATTGCTATTGTAATATGTTTTCCAGTTTTATTATTTCTTAATAAAAGTCTATTTTTTGTTATTCTTTACCATTGTCAAATTGAGGGGGAGCTTCTCTATTAAAACTTTTTTTTCATATGATCAAAAAAGGGGGAGAAAAAGTTTAAAAGTTTAAACCAAACAGTGCTACTAACAAATCTACTTGTAAGATATTTTGATTGCAGATACTTTAAACATATTGTTTTGATCATCATCAAAAAGGGGGAGATTGTTGGCAAAAAGCAATACAAGTCTAAATGCTGAAGCAAGATTTTGATGATGATAAAAGAAGCCTAAAAGCCATCTGGAAGTCAATATGAAGAACATGTGTTGTTGTGTTTAAAGTTATCTTGTAAAGTGTAATTAGATTTGTTAGAATCAATATTGTACAAGAAAATTATGGTATTTCTAGAAAAATCAAAGTGATAATCGATTATCACTTAGGATAATCGATTATCCTGAGCTGAACCATTTTTTTCAAGAAAGCACTGGAATAATCGATTATCACCTCTGATAATCGATTATCTGTTCAAAAATTTGTTTTTCATAAACCACACTGGAATAATCGATTATCACTAATGATAATCGATTATCCTGGTCAGTTGGGCGCGACTGTTCAGCTTTTTGACCTAATTTTTGGAACCCCTATTTAAGGAACCTCAGAGTTACTTCTCACTTACCTTTTTGAGAAGCTAGAGTGCTAGTGTTGTGACTGCAAGAGAGTTCTATGAGTGTTCTCAATAGAAGCTTTGAAAAACCTAGTGTGGGTAGAGTGATAACCTTTCCTGATAAGTGTTCTAGGAGATTGAGTGTTGCTGCTGTTGCTAGGAAAGCTAAAGTCAAGGTTCTCTGTGTGATTCAGAGAAAGGTGTTCATCTCTTGTGTGTTCAATAGAGGTGTTTTCTTTCCTTACTCTTTTACTATCTGATTGTAAATCTGTTATTTGTTAGTGATTTAGTTAATCTCGTTTTTGAGAGATTAACAACGGGACGTAGGGTCTTTTGATCCGAACCAGTATAAATACTTGTGTTCAATCTTCTTCTCTATCTCTTTATTTCATCTATTATTGTGTTTAAAGAAATTAATACTTGATTTAATTGATAAATTTTGGAAAAATTTTAAAGTATTAATTTTATTACTTAAAACCAATTCACCCCCCCTCTTGGTTTTTGTCCAAACTATTAAACATTTTGCTGCGCGATACCAACAATAACGAATACCCGCACAAATATGGATATGGGTACGGGGTAGTACTACTCGTATCCTACCCATTTGACATCCTTATGTATAACACATGAACTTTACATTTTACTTCTATATTAAAATTGAAAATCTTTCAGAAAACTAAGTTTGTAAAAGTTAATTATTTTTGTGCCTAATTTGAAAATAAAATATTATAAAAGAAAAATGAAGAATTAGAATAACATTCATGTATATTTCCATACTAGTAATTTCCATACCGATCCATATAAATCCATTTAGAATTTATAATTAGTTCTATCGGTTTGTATACAAATTTTTATGGTTTAATTACTTAGATGGTACCCACTTTGGTACATGTGTGTCAATCTGGTACCCGGTTTTAAAAAAGTATCAATTGTATCCTAACTTTTGAAAAAGTGCTTCATTTAGGTCCCTTTTAGACGGAGTTGACTAATGCCGTTAACGACGTGCCACGTGTCAATCTGTGGTTTTTTTTTATTTTTTTATAAATTTTTTTAACTTTTTTATTTTTATTTTTATTTTTTAATTTTTTTGAAAAAGAAATTAAAAAAATGCCACGTGTCAGGTCCCTTGTGTGACACGTGGCATTGTCAGTGCCACGTGGCATTGTCAGTGCCACATGGCATTGCAATGCCACGTGTCGGTGTCACTATCAGATGTCATTGTGTTGATTTCGATTTAATCCTCATATATGTTTTTTTGTTTCAATTTAGTACCTACTTATGTGTATCTTATTCAATTTTGACCTAACTTTTTTTAATAATTAAAATCCATTTTTTATAAAAATTAAAAGTAATTAAGTATAATTTTTTTACAAAAATTAAGTATTTGATATTTATATTACAATTTAGTGGTAAAAGCCATTTTATTAAGTCATTTTTAATAAAAAAATATTAGCATAACATTCATACAAATAGAAATTTTGGTTTAAAATTAGTAAGAGACAGTATTATTCTATTTTGGAAAAATCATAATAATTAACAAAACATAAGTACTGTTATGGTATCGTAGCATACGGAAGCACAAGATCGTGACAATTGAAAATTAAAAAAAAGTAAGTGAAAGAGCAAGAAAAATAACACCCAAGGATTTATGTGGAAAACCTCTTTTGAATGTAAGAGGAAAAATCACAGGACGATAATGAACAAAGTTCCACTATGAAAAAAAGAGTACAAAGCTCTTGAATGAGAACAAGAATCCTTACCAAAATACACTCAGGTGTATATTACAAAGTGTGTCTCTGTAAATGTTTTTCTATATTTTTCTTCAAGTCATGGAGATGTTATTTATAGGCTTCAAAATTGAACCAGTCAATAAGCCATATGAAGAGTCTTCAGAAACTGCACTAATAAATAGGTCATATGAAGAGTCTTCAAAACTGAACTAGTAAATAGGCCATATGAAGAGTCTTCAAAACTAAACCAGTAAATAGGCCATATGAAGAGCCTTCAAAACTTAAGCAGTAAATAGGTCATATTAAGAGTATTCAAAACTTAAGCAGAGTAATGATTAATAATTAGTGCTTAAATAACGTGTGGTATTAGGAATTGAATGAGAACCACATATTCTAACAAGTACTTAATAAAAAAGTAATTAATAAAGTAATATGTTAAAAAATCATTTTTAATAAAAAATATTAGTAAAACATTTATACAAATAATAAATTTGGTCTGAAATTGAGAAAAACAATATAAATATTAGTACTTAATTTTGTAAAAATATTTATACTTAATTAGTTTTAATCTTATAAAAATGGATTACAAAAATATTTTAATTATTAAAAAAGTTGGGACAAAATTGAATCAGACACACATAAGTACTAAATTGAAACAAAAAGACATATATGAGGACTAAATCGAAATCAACACCATGACATCTAATAGTGACACTGACATGTGGCATTGCAATGCCACGTGACACTAACAATGCCACGTGTCACACACAAGTACCTGACACGTGGCATTTTTAAATTTTTTTTCACAAATTTTAAAAAATAAAAATAAATTAAATTAAATTAAAAATTTAAAAAAATTTAAAAGAAAAATAAAAAAAACATCGACGTGGCACGTCGTTAACCGCGTTAGTCAACTCCGTTTGAAAGGGATCTAATTGAAGCGGTAATTAACTCCGTCTGAAAAGAATCTAATTGAATCACTTTTTTAAAAATTGGGATACAATTAACATTTTTTAAAAATTAGATACCACATTAATACACTTGTACCAAAATAAGTAACATCGGAGTAATTAAACCGATCTTTATTCTTCTTATTGTAATGGTTAATGAGAGAACATTAAACATTCACATTCCTTAGTCCATGTTTCATGCATGGTCAAGTTTGGTTTTTCTCGTACCAGTTTCTTGCGTGTGTGTGCTTTTGCGCCCACCAGTTTTCCTTTTCGAAATTGCAATCTCTGGCTTCTCCAAAAACCCACTTGCAAAATGACCACTTTTCGGATGGCAAAAGAACAATTTGCTACCTTGTGTTCAAGAGGGCACGTAAGAGAAGCTTTTGAAAGCTTTGTATCAGAGATATGGGCAGAACCCCATTTGTTCTCAAACCTCCTCCAAGCGTGCATTGGGTTAAAGTCTGTTTCTTTGGGGAAGCAGCTTCACTCTTTGATATTAACTTCTGGCTGTTCCTCAGACAAGTTCATTTCCAACCATCTCCTCAATCTCTACTCAAAATTTGGGGAGCTTAGAGCCGCTGTTGCTTTGTTTGATCGAATGCCTAGGAGGAACATCATGTCATGTAACATTATGATCAAGGCCTATCTTGAAATGGGCGACATCGAGAGTGCCAGGAACCTGTTTGATGAAATGCCTGAGAGAAATATTGCCACGTGGAACGCCATGGTAACGGGTTTGGCCAAGTTTGAAATAAATGAGGAGTCTTTAGTCTTCTTTTCGAGAATGAATGAATTAGGGTTAATGCCAGATGAGTACTCTTTGGGTAGCGTGCTCAGGGGATGTGCTCATCTAGGAGCTTTGTTTGCTGGCCAACAGGTTCATGCCTATGTTATGAAATGTGGGTTTGAGTTTAATTTGGTTGTTGGATGCTCTTTAGCTCATATGTATATGAAAGCTAGCAGCATGGACGATGGGGAGAGAGTTATCAATTGGATGCCGGATTACAATTTGGTTGCTTGGAATACACTTATGGCTGGAAAAGCTCAAAAGGGATCCTTTGAGGGAGTTCTGGATCAATATTGTATGATGAAAAAGGCAGGTTTTAGACCAGACAAGATTACTTTTGTGAGTGTGATCAGCTCGTGTTCGGAGTTAGCTATCCTTGGTCAAGGGAAGCAAATTCATGCTGAAGCAATCAAAGCAGGAGCTAGTTATGAAGTTTCGGTAGTTAGTTCATTGGTTAGTATGTACTCTAGATGTGGATGTTTGCAAGAGTCTTTCAAATCTTTTCTGGAATGCAAAGAGCGAGATGTTGTGTTATGGAGTTCAATGATTGCTGCTTATGGATTTCATGGTCAAGGAGAAGAAGCCATCAAACTTTTCAATCAAATGGAACAAGAAAATCTGCCAGTAAACGAGGTCACTTTCTTGAGCTTGCTTTATGCTTGTAGCCATTGCGGAATGAAGGACAAAGGACTTGATTTCTTTGATATGATGGTGAAAAAGTATGGACTCAAGGCTAGACTAGAACATTATACTTGTGTGGTTGACCTACTAGGCAGGTCTGGCTGTTTGGAGGAGGCAGAGGCCATGATACGATCCATGCCTGTAAAAGCAGACGCAATTATATGGAAGACATTATTATCTGCGTGTAAACTCCACAAGAATGCTGAAATTGGAAGAAGAGTTGCTGCAGAAGTTCTTGCGATTGATCCACAAGATTCTGCTTCATATGTTCTACTTGCCAACATTTATTCTTCAGCTAAGAGATGGCAAAATGTTTCTGAGGTAAGGAGAGCCATGAAAGACAAGATGGTGAAGAAAGAACCAGGCGTAAGTTGGGTAGAAGTGAAGAATCAGGTTCACCAGTTTCATATGGGTGGTGAATGCCACCCAAAACATCTGGAAATTAATCAGTACCTGGAACAATTAACTTCAGAAATGAAGAAGCGGGGCTATGTACCTGATACTAACTCTGTTTTGCATGACATGGACAACGAGGAAAAAGAACACAACTTGAGGCACCATAGTGAGAAATTGGCAATTGCTTTCGCTTTAATGAGCACCCCAGCGGGAGTGCCAATAAGAGTGATGAAAAACTTGCGGGTTTGCAGTGATTGTCATGTTGCCATCAAGTACATATCAGAGATAAAAAATTTAGAAATTATTGTGCGAGATTCTAGCAGGTTTCACCATTTCAAAAATGGTACATGCTCTTGTGGAGATTATTGGTAATAGTTACCCTTGATTTCCGTTTGAGATTGTTGTTCATGATGTTGCGTAGCTTACAGGTAAGAGGGACTAAGTTCTTGCTAGTTTCTATCACATCCTTACTGCAATACATACTTAGGGCTTTCATATCATAATTTCCACAATCATAAGTGAGACATAAAGTTTAAAGGGATACTTTATGGTCAAATTTCAATAAAGGATATTGATTAGTGGTGGCTTCTAACCTCTGATGTTAGCTATTGTTGGTTATCAAGTACAATTACCTGAACTGCATTGATAGCTAAATGATTATTTTTGGCCAACTAATCGTACTGTTGTTATTTCATATTAGTCAATAGTCCCTCAAAATGGCATGTGCAGTGGTCAAAGCAGAGGGAATCAAGAGTTACGTTCACATGGCTTTGGAAGTTGCAATTTCATTGGTCTATTTGGGTCATGGATCGTTAATCAGCCAAAATTCACAGTTGGCTTTCTTCTCGCACCCGATGGGGGGCATGAAATGACTAAAACGCCCTTAAGTAAAAGTTAAAAGCCAATCCCTACTCATCTAATATTCACATAGTGGTGCACCTCCATACTTCCATATCCTCTACACCTTCCAGTCCACAAAGAGCCTTCCGCCGCTGCCAAGGAGCTTCCATTCCACCACTGCAACCGCTGTCGTCCTTCATTGGTGGATCATCATCTAAGAGGTAACCTTTTCCCTTGTTCTTATGTTCTACATTATTGATTCAGAATGAGAAATCTGGAAATATATTCCAAAGTGATCAATTTGGAAGATAGATATAGGTAATAGTTTTTGGGTATGCTATTCAAAAGTGGGTAATCCGGAAAGCTATTTGGGATATCACCTATCCATAAGCCAATATTGGATATTATCTATAATAATATGGATTAGCCAATTTATAGCAGACTTTTGGATTGAAGAATCCGGAACTATTATTAGATTAAAAAATCTAGAGTGCAATTTCAAATTAATTAATCTAGATTGGATTGTTTATTATCCTTTATTAGTTACTTTTGTGGATTACTATGACTAGGACTAGGGATAGTTATTCTCAACTTGCTAAACGTTTGAGACCAACTGTATCAATACAGAGGAGAAAGCGGGGAACCGAGCAACGTCAACGATAACATTAAACAAAATGTGCATTGAAAGGATGTAGGAGTAGCTGTTAATGGACCATTTTCGTGGGCGCTTCAGGATACTTCGGTGCTAAGAATGTATGAAGATGATGTGACTGATCTATGGGATGGTGTGTTGAAACTTAAAATTTGCATATTTATACATATTTTTATTTTCTTTGCAATAGATAGTGAGCATGGGTATTTATAAGATCATGAATAAGTTAGGGCCTTGCATCACTCCGTTGGGGCTACACTTTAATTGCATGGATTGTCACTTTGCACTTTATTTTATGAGACAACAAATAGATCCGGTACATCCAATAGATCCACCTTACTCAAGAGTCAAGATCAAAGACACATTCCATTTTAACTCTTTGAGATACTTTTAAAGGATAAAATTATGGTGGAACCATTAAACTCCAGAGCGACAATACTTTGAATGCAGTAATTAACTCACGATGTTATCTTGATATACTTGACATCAACACATTAGCATTGTCTATAGAATAAAAAAGGTAAATTTACCTAAACGGTGAAATGACACTAATTTTATAGAAATGGACAATTTAAAAAAATAATACAATTATAAGTAAGTTGTGCCAGGTGGGCACGACTTCTTTGTTATTTCTATTTTGACTAAAGTCATTAGTTCCTAGCACAACTTTATTGGGGAGCTGTGACATCGGACTGGCTGCCACGGGAGGGAATTTTGAGGTTGGCAGCACCGATGCACCAATGAGCTAAGCTACAACGACGAGTGCCAATACTATGACACGAAGAGTTATGGGGACATGTTCTTGGGGAGATTTTATGCACAATACTCCACTAACGAGGCTCACAATAAGTCTAAGGCCCACTATAAGGTCCATCATCATGATTTCATGCTTGTTCTTCTCTTATTACCTCTCATGGGTTTTGAGTTATGAACTCTATGAAAAGTTTAATTTTGTATGTTCACCAATATTAGATGTAAAAGGTATAATTTTCTTTCACAAAGTGTAAGAATCAAAATCTAAAGTAGTGTTTAATCACTCATTTACACATTTTAACTTGTTTACATCTAATTTTTAATGGATTTTAGTTTTAACTATTTTAGAGGACAAAGATCGATGTAAAACTAGGGATGGCAACGGGGCGGGGACGGGTTTCGCTATTCCATATTCATCCCCACATAAAAAAATCATCCACATCCCCATACCTAAACCCAACGGATATCAAATTTTTGTCTCATCCTCATCCCCACCGGGTAACGGGTATAATCTCGTACCCATACCCGTACCCATGTTCTAACTATTTCAATATTAATTTTTATAAAAGAAAAAAAAATTACGGTAAAGAAAACATAATATTATCAAATATTCAATATTAGGAGGATGATTGTTTTTTCCATATCAAATACTTTGAAATAAATTATAATTGTCTACATTTTAGATTAGAATATCAAATAAAATTTCATGACAACCAAAACATTTATTAAATTTGCAAACTACAACATTGATGAAACTTAATTGATAAAATTAAAAAATATTTCAAAAAAATATAAAAGGAAACAAATATTCAAATTAAAATATATTTTAAATGTTTGTTTACTTCAATTTTTTAAATTCTAATAAATATCTTTTTTATACACTAATAAAAATTATAATACATCACTTGATCAAAATGACACAAAGAACAAATAATAAACATAATAATAAAATTTTGACATAGATTTTGTATCTTTTGAACTTCAATATATGTTGGAT
>Ga0214544_1012363_pt1 | contig 11155 bp, 3 predicted proteins | sample CNSS3metaG_FD_160074 | JGI IMG/M metagenome (GOLD analysis project Ga0214544, IMG submission 160074) | Root nodule microbial communities from cowpea collected in UCLA plant growth center, Los Angeles, California, USA - CNSS3 | ecosystem: Host-associated > Plants > Roots > Nodule | place: USA...
TATTGTTAAAATCAATACACATGGTTTTAGTTCACTTTCTTAATTATATGTTAATGATAATAATAATTTATTATAGTTATAATGAAAAATTATTACTTCTAAAATTACTATTAAAAAGAAAAAAAAAATTTATATAAATTAATTATTTTCCACCTTATATATTAAATTTATTTTTATACAAAATATATTGTATCATTCATTTTTTATAAATATTTTTTTATATTTTCAATAAAATTTATAAATAATTTTAAATTATTTATATATAAGTTATATTATCTATAACAATAGAAACACTTGGTAATCTAACTTTTTTTGTCAAACAATACAAACTTTACTTTCTAATCCTTTCGATTTCTTCCTCTCCCTCTGATCCTTCTTCTAAAAAAACACAACCTAACAGAAAATGTTCTTCCACATCACCAATTTCATTTTACCTTGATCACTGTCATATGTTTACTAATACATAATCATACATATATAATCATACCTAGTCATGTTCCCTCGACTACAATTAACCTAATTTAAAACAAAGTATGATTGATACCATTTGTTCCTTAATTACGTTTAACTCAATTTAACAAAAAAAATCTATGGTTGATACCATTTTTTAAAATAAAAACCTAATTAAAATATATAAAAAAATCAAATCAATATTTTCTTACAAAAAAAGAAATCACAGATATAATTTAACTTTAATTTTAAGTTTAATTATGCCTTTGTTTCCCATTTTGAAGTCAAAATCTCAAAATGGTACCCAAATTTTTAAAAGTCTCAAAATGATCATTTTTTTTGTTAAAACGTCTCACGTTTTCCCTTTCCGTTAAGTCAAGGTTGACGCCGTTAGAGGGAGTGCCACGTGTCAGTTCCTCGATTTTTTGAATTTTTTTATTTTTTTATTTTTTTGAATTTTTTTTAAAAAATCAAAAAATTGCCACGTGTCAAGCTGTCATCGTGCCACGTGGCAATGACAGAGTGATGTGGCAGTGACAGTGACACGTGTCAGTATTATGCCATATGTCATTTTCTTAGTCTCAATTTGGTCCCTTTATTTTAATTTGTCTCAATTTAGTCCCAATTTTTGTAAAAAATTTGCAATTTTGTCCCTCTCCAAATTGAAATCAAATTTGATTTCTATATAAATGTACACAAATATTTCCATAAAATTTGATATTACAGGTAAATATTTTTAACCAAATTAAGTTCATTTAATTAATATTTTACATTGAACTCTATTTAAAATAGTTTAAAAGTTGTTAATAGAAAATAATGTTAATAGAAAAAAATTCATAAATTAACTAGTTCATGTATCAATAAAACACATATAAATTTAAAATTTGAAAACAATTTTAAGTAAAGTTGAATGTAAAACAGAATTTTAAATAATCTTAGCTATGTTAATAATAAAAATATCAATTTGAATAAAAATATCAAATTTAATAAAAATATTTGTATAACATTTATATAAAATTAAATTTGATTTCAATTTGGAGAGGGACAAAATTGCTCATTTTTACGAAAATTAGAATTAAATTGAGACAAATTAAAATAAAGGGACCAAATTGAGACTAAGGAAATGACACCTGACATAATACTCACACTGTCATTATCACATCACTCTGTCACTACCACATGGCACGATGACAGCTTGACACGTGACAATTTTATGATTTTTTTTAAAAAAATAAAAAAAAATAAAAAAATAAAAAATAATAATAAAATAATAATAAAATTCAAAAAATCGAAGAACTGACACATGGCACTCTCTGGCGTCAACCTTGACTTAACAGAAAGGACAAACATGAAACGTTTTAACAAAAAAGAAGACCATGTTGAGACTTTTAAAAATTTGAGTACCATTTTGAGATTTTAACTCCAAAATGGAGACCAAAGGCATAATTAAACCTTAATTTTAATACCTAAAATGAGTAATTATTTTAGTTTTTGGTCTCAATGCATTTATGCGATTTTATTTCACCAACTTTTGAAATTACAATATATATAAATTGATTTCTAAAATGTAGAAAATAATATTTAGATATTACATGTGAATATATTATATATATCACAAACACCAGTTGGTCAATTAACATTCTATAAAACACACAAGTCATTAACAACTATCATCATTTGTATCAATTTAAAGAACGAATGTGATTGTATTTCCTATATGAGGCGTCATCACCCCTGCAAAATTGAGAAAACTGCAAATGTTGGGGTCAAAACAAGTCTTGACCCTGCAAAAGCCTTGGCTCTTCAGTGGGATCTCTCAATCTGATTCTTCACTATTACCATTCTGCTTGAAGAAAAAGGAGAGGCCAAATTGGTTATAATTTTGAAGCATTGCACATTATTAGCATTTAGAAAATGTCAGTCAACATGTTTGCTGTGTCAGAATAAACCAGTTCGTCTTCTGGCATCTCTAGGCACATCTTTTCCTGCGGATGGAAATGGGTTTACGGAGGTTGAGCATTCCTCAAACTGATGATTTTCGTCGTAATCAATTTAATGCATGTATTTTCCTTGAAAAAAAAATGTGCGCAAGTGATTAGCAAGATGAGAACAATAATATCAATATTACTGTCCATCCGGAAAAAAAAGAGGCATTTTCTAATAAGAAACAAAATCTTCACATATTTTATAGTCCATTAACCTATTATCTGCTGTAGATTTTGGGGGGAATGAACGGGAGAGACTACTAATAGATACAATTAAGATATGAATAACAACAATGATCTACGATTCTATGAAGCAAAAGCGCTTCAATTATAACACCAATTACCGACAGCCATTTTCAATCAGTTGTTAGCATTTAGTGACAAGAAGTCAACAAAAACTTATCCTTCAAGCGAGAGATGAGCTTGAACTTCTCCTCGGCCTCAACCTGTGCACGAACGTCAGTTTTTGAAGCACGATCAGGATGAAACTTAAACAAGGCACGTTTATAGGCTGCTTGAACCTGAAATTTCCATCAACAGACAAATATTAGCATCAAATACAGCAAAGGGCTTTGGGTAAATCAGAAGTCGGAACCCCAATTATCTGACATCCATCATCCTCATAAGACTAAAAGATTAAACTAAACATTGGGAAGGGGCTGACTTAAGATGTTAAACATGTCAAGGTTTGTACGTCACATATTATTTTGAAGTCAAATGTGTAAAAATGAAGCTACATATGTATACGTGTACACATAATATATAGGTGGTTTCATTCTATCTAAAGGGTAAATGGTCAATTAAGTCATTAGTGCGCTGTACTGCCAATTTAGTTATTAATCAGATAGTTTCAGGTTATGTAACATAATACAAATATTATAGCATGAATACATGAATTAGCATCTAATCAGTCCTGAAAACTACACTTAAAGACAATAATCCCGTGAAACTTAAGAGCATGAAGGATATTTTAAACATCAAATTGACCATTGATCCAGTACGAGAAAGTTGGACAGCAGGCACTGAACTTCAAAATATCACCATCACTAAATTCACTCCTGTTTCTCAATTTGCATTTTAGGGAAGGCCCGAAAATTTTTCTTCAATGGATAAGAATCCGGTCACAAAATCATCCATACAGCGACCACATTACCATAGCATTAAAAGGTGTTGGTCCCTTTTCTTTTCCCGAATTTGATGGGCTTTTAATTTTAAATTGAGTTGGTTAACCGTTATTCAAAATATGGGGTATCTATTATTATGGCCAATCTTATATTGTTTAGCTATCAATAGTTCAACTAACTGCTAGTGTAATCCTTCACGTGTACCCTCCCAGGTTTAGGTCAAGCAATGTCAATCATATTTTTCTTATATAGTCTTTTAAGCGATATTTGCCTCCTTGGCTAGCGATCGAATGACTGTATACCTTCCCGATTTTAGAACAAACCATAACCAAGATCCTACTACTTTATTACCATATAATGTCTGACCCAGACCCCATTGGGACTCTAACCCATGACCAAGTACACCAGTCATTATCTAAAGAGTTAATAACTAAGATCAACCATAAGAAGAGAACCCCCAATATTCAAATAACCATAAACAACTCAAATTCAAAAGCTGCTTAGATATGAATAAAGAAGACAAACACTCTTGAATGCTCATCTCCACGTCATCCTCTGGCTAGTTTTCATGATAGAAACAGATAAGAATGCCAAAAAAGGATCGCGATAATGGAATTTGTCAATTATAGTACAACTGTTTTAAGGACAGGGTTAGCTTAAATTTGAATGCATCCACAGTGCTAGTGAAGCAAAAAACAATGTAACTTCCATAAAGATGAGCACCTTTGTATAAATGTTGCCAGGGGAGTATTAAATGACCAGCTTTTTCTTAATAGAAAATATCTAACAGCAACCATGATCTCAAGAACTTATTTACGTATTTAAGTGATTTCATTTGAACAATGCATAGTATAAATATACTAAATAATTGAAAAAGTGTATAGCATAGCATTGAAACAATACGGACTTTAAATTGTCAAGTTTGATAAAGAATGATATATTATTAAAAAATATATAAACATAACTTGCCTCATTAGGCGAAGGGATAAAGCTTCCTCCCACATGTATTCCTAGGCCACGAAGCAATGAGGTCATATCATGGCATTGCATCTCCAAATGATTAAGCCCCTTCCGTATTTCAACCCGCAGTTGCTCTTTCAGGTTCATAAATTCTTCATCCTGAATTCAGTATTATTTGCCACAGATTAGAAAGAAAAATAATCGGTTAGTAAACAAATTCCAAGATTTATATTATGTCCACAGTGAGCATCAAAGGAGACATTCAAATGGTCGTGCATAATTAAAAGGAGAAGGAATTTCTAAAAGGTAAAGTGAAGGATAATTAGCAGAAGAAATAGTTTCAGTGCAAATTAAAAAAATAATTGCAACCTTCTTTTGAGACTCTCTCACTTCTTCAATGCGTTCCTTTTGCCTTCTTTGCATATCCAGTTCGCGCTTTTCAGCCTTTCTTCTTTTGCGTAACATCTGTGCTTCCTCTGCCTGAAATGAAAAGCACACGTAATCTCAATATAAGGAATCACATGACAACATCATATTCATACTTGAGAAAGATACAAAGGGATTAGAATGAATTTGAGAGAGTATGTTTCCCTCTCTTAGGATTTCATATTTATAATCATTTGGGATACATCAATACCCATTCTAGAGATGAGATTATTCTAGGAAAACACGTGATGGCTCTTCCAGAAAGCTTTTCAGCTTATTTGTAAAGCTTACGTAAAGGTAGCACAACCAATTTTCCTGTCTCAAAGACTGAGATCACGAAGCACACGCATTTGAAGAGACAATATATCTAAGATCATAAAATGAAAGACCTTCCCCCAAGATTATTTGGCTCATCTTATCATAATCGAAAGAACTTCGTCTATTAAATAGAGTGCTTATAAAAATGGTACTACAGTCATCAGCTCTTAACTGTTAATAAGCCTCTTAGTCAAACAAGTGCATAAAACATTTAAATAATGAGATGTGCGTATTACCTGAATTTGCAATTGGAGCTGCCTAGATGCCCATTCCTCCTCCATTGCTTGCTTATATTCATCAGTCTCCTTAAGCTTTTCTCTTTCATTAATTATATCTCTCTCATTTGAAGTAGTGTTAGTAAGCTCACAATCATGATCATTTAAAGCAGGCCCATCACAATTAACATGTCTTTCGTCAGCAGAGGCACACTTAGAATTCGTATCAAATAAAGAGTCGTCTTTACTCTTTGGTTCAGGATTGGTAACTCGATTTTTATGTGCCTCTTGACTCAAGTTCGATAAGCCACACTCCTCACCACTGAGTTCTTTATCGAACCTTGAAACACCAGTAACATCAGTATAGAAGTCGGTGCTCTCATTCTGGGCGCCGGGAGAAAAATCTTTGCTTCTTGTACTTCTTCCGTGCTCAACTTCGCAGCTTTGATGCAACGATTGCCTTTCCTTCTCTGTGAATTCAAACAAAGAAGATTTAAAAGCCTCCCACTCAGAAGGAAAGGAAGATTGATTCTTCTCAACATTTTCATCATTAGTGGGACAAAAATGAGTTGTACTCCCAGCATTCTCCCGATTCCTATTTTCCTCATCCATATCAGTGTATACATTATTATTAAAATGTAATCCAGAAGAACTAGCATGCTCATCATAACAAGGTTGGTCATTAAACCCAGTGCGCTTTCTCTTAATCGACATCTTTTCCCACTGTTCCCGATCCATGAGTTCGCAATCAGAGCAATCACTATCTGATGACTCACTTTCAGACCCATCCAAACCGTAGCGATTTCTTGAAGTACCCTCTCCAGGCCCTGCTTTCCTATTTTTTAGCCCGTCAAATTCAGACTCCTTTTCACGGACACCATTTTCATCAACATCTATGTCAATAGAATCTCGCACACCACTTGAGTCTGGAGAAGACCTTTTGCTAGATGAGGCATCGCTATCCAAATCCGCAACACCTCCAGCAACAACTCCCGCAATCTCCGCATCATCACTTTCCTCATCATCGTCATCATCAATGCTTATAACACTCTGCGGCGTACATACCCGCTCTCTACTCGGTGCACCAGATACATGCGACTTAGAGATGAACTCAGGGTAATCTATGATCACCACCTCATCAGCTTGATCACTGTCTACATCAATAAACACAATTTTTCTAAAATCCTCTCTCTTCCCAGAACAAGTCTTGGGCTGAAAGTGCTCTCTTGAGACGCCTTTTCCCGTCATCTATCTATATCTGCAAACCAAGAATCACACCGACAACACAGATAGTTATCTAGCAAGAATTTCCAATATCAAATATCTCACAACAGAAAAATAAAATAAAATAAAATAAAAGCATGAAAATACTTCATCAAATCAAAATTGAACTCAGAACACACTACCCGTAACCCTAGAGCCAATAATCCACCCTAACATTCTAACAACCGAACAAGAACCCTAATTAAAGTTCAAGAAATTGCTAAAGTGAAAAGGAAAACATGCGTGGAATCGACCACATTCGAGAAAATTGGGGAAAATAAATTGGGAAACGGAACCCTACCTCCATAAAACAATCGAATCGAAACCGAGGCCGTAGAAGCCGACGAGAGAGGAAGATTGTGAAATTGGAATGGAATTGGACGAAAGAGATAAAAGGAAGAAATAGAGCCTAAAAATTGCTGAAAACTGAAGGAGGGTAGGTCAACTCAGAACACGAAAACTTTTGGTTGTTTGAAATTTTGGATTTGGTTTTTCAAGCACGCATCCGTTTTGCCTCTTAGTCCCGCACGCCCCCAATCTTAGTTGTGTGTATTTTATTCCAAGGCTCCTCTTCGCACAGTTATGTCTGCACCATCATTTCCAGCCCTTGGATATATTATTACAAACATGAGATTCGATGATAAATAAATAATCATATTGTTATAGATACAGAAAAATCTCAAAAATCGTTTTAAAATTATACTTTATTGATTTAAAACTCATTGTCATTATTATTATTAAATCATTAAAAAAACTACATTTAATTAATTACAAAATGGTATCCGATTCATTTTTCTATCTTAAAATATAACGATGGTTAATATATAATTTTTATCATTTTATTTTAAAATAAACACTATTAATGTTATGTGAATTAGAAATATGTCACATTAATTATTTTTTATTTTAAAATTTAAAAAGGTGATATAATACACCATTATAATTGATGCGGACTTATGAAATTTTAAGAATCATATTATAATATGAAATATTATGGATCATATAATTACATTATGAAATATTACGAGTGTTAAGAATTGTTAGAGATCGTAAAGATATGAGAAATATAAGATATATGATAGATATAAGAGATATATTACAAGAAGAAAGTTTTATTCATATATTTTTTTATCTCTTTCACTATATATATAACAATATATAAAGTTAAATGGCTTTACATGATTTCTTCTTAAAATTAAGTCACAAAATTATTAATGTAAAAAATTTTGTTCCAAATGCAAATTGAAACAAGTGTAAATTTAAGAGAATGTTTACTATACGCAATATCTCAATTAAGAAGAATCACCCTACTAAATAAAGCATTATAAATAAAATATTAAATCGGACTTAACATATATAATCTACATATAGAGTCCTCCATCAGACATAATAGTTCCAAAAATATATAAAGAAATCTCATAAACCAGAGAAGATATACAATACAAAGTTATATAACTAAGTGACACCTACTCTCTAAAGTTATTAGCAGTATCATCTAAAGTTATACAATACAAAAATATAGGATAAGCCGGTGATCAAACAACTAAGATCTTTAAGAATTATAAGAGAAGATTCATCTTAAATAAATTTTATATATAGCTTAACTTTTAAAATAATAAAATAATTGAGTGTCATCTTGTAAGATTATAAGATCACTGTTGTTTTTCGCTATCTTTTATGTTTTTAAAGTTACATCCATATCAACCAATTTAACTAAATTTTCTTAATACAATATTATTATTTTTGTGAATATATTTTCTGTTTATAATCTAATGTAGACATGGATTTTGAAATTCTAATGGACATACACAAATTTAGATTTAATTTTATTTAGGCTTAAATACCTTTTTCATCTTATTTTTCGTATTATTTGTTGTGGATTATCCTTATTCTTATCGAATGTTTAAAATGATTTTCATGTATAAAAATAGAAACACTTACAGTTAATCTATGAGTACTTACATTTTTCTTTGATAAAAAATAAAATATTATTTTTGTTTTATAAAAATTAGTTTTAAAATAAATAATTTTTATAATTTTACTAGTGAACACACCGATAATGTCATGCCTGTATGTTTGATTTTTTTAATTTTTATAAAAAATTTAAGTTAAGATCAAATATATAATTAATTTTTAAAATAGTTATTAAATGTAAAATTAAAAAAATAAAATATGTACGAACAAAAAGTTTTTAAAATAACAATTTAAGACAAAAAAAATTTAAAATAACGGTTAAAAAAAATTATTTATAAAATAATTAATTTTTAAATAATTAAGGATAAAACTGAAATAATGAGATGTGAATAAAAAAAAGGATATCATCTTTATATATTCTTTATATTTATATATCGTTATAAATATGATATAATGTTTTATTGAAATAACTAATTAAGTGTAAAAGATATTTATGGAATTTAAAAGATTATACATATAAAACAAAACAACGGTAACAAATGATTATAAAAAAATATTTTTTTCACTAATACCAGTGAAAATATATGGTCCACTTTTACCTTATAACAATGAATAAGAATTCATTTTTCTATTTATTATTAAAATAATAATGTTATTAAATTTATAAAAAGTATATTTTAAAAAAATAATGATAAAAATGAGTTATAAAATAGTAGAATCTATAACTATATATATAGATGTTCTTACTGTAACGTCCCATTTAATTATTAAACGAAATTAAAGGAAACGTCATGCGATAAATTATAGCAGCGTAGTCTTGGGGTCCTTAACGCAACCCCTACAACCTGGCACACCACGATGCCAACATAAAACAGATACAATTCTAATAAGGTGTGTAGAGTAAGAAAATCATAAGACGATACAGGGGCCGTAGCCCTAAGAAAATCATGGATAAAATGACTCCAGCCCAGATGGCTAAGCTACTGAATCACCACTCCCTTGTTGACCATGAGAACCTCGCCCATCTGCTCTCATCAACCAAGTTGATGATCATCACAAGGAAGAACAACCACATACAACACAACCATGCAACAAAACGGGTAAGCTAGAGCCAACACATACTCATCATACAGTCAAATATATTTTCATCATCTCACATCCATATAACAACCAAACATGTTATGACTCTTCATTCAATACACTACGACTCGACTCGACTCATCCGGATACGTATAACTTGGTCGGATTCAGCGGATGCTTGCACTTGTGATGGATACCTTTGCTCGACCCTGAGCTGCTCGATCCTGAGCTATGTGTTACAAGTGTTACGATGAATCAAATCTCCCTCACCACAAGGTTAGCCCTTACTGGATTTCAGGCCTCCTGCTACTCTCACCACAGGAGTCAGTCCGCTCTAGGTGAGACTAACTGGCTCCTCAGAGTGTCAGGATGCAACCTTACCTTGAATCCTTACCTAGTTATACAGATGGGGCACCACCATGGACACCCACTAACAGGGGTCATGGGATTACGTCCCGACCACTGAAGCGTAACCCCGGAGATCTCACCTAGAGACCCCAAGGAATTACACGCTGACACGGACCAACATTCATAAAACAACATTAGGAGAACATCAAAAGCATGTTTACAATTCCATACCCATCCATGAGATTTATTCCTCATACGCATCACATTTTGAATCCATACCACTGATCATCACCATCCCATGAGTCTAGGGTCTCATCTCATGTCAATACCATGTTCCTTAAATTTCAAACCACACATTCATTTCGCATGCTAAGTCTCATACCAACCCATCATCCACAATTCATGAATCATGCCAAAAATATACTTCATGCTCCATTATATACAGATCACTCCTCATACAATCATACTCAACCAAAACAGATCATTCAGGGACCAATAGACATTCAAACACAGCACAGTCTCGCCCAGCACCTCGCTCAGGCTGAGGGGTCTCGCTCAAGCGAGCCACCCCCTCCGCCTAGGCGAGGGCACAAGAACAAGAGCATAAGCAACGCGGGATCTCGCTTAAGCGAGATCCCTCTCGCTTGAGCGAGTTGCCTGCTCGCCCAGAAGTCACAGCAGGTCGCCTGGGCGACCATTCGTGGAGGAAAAGGCTTAGGCGAACCTCTGTTAATCTCGCCTAGGCAAGACTAGCTCGCTTGGGCGAGTTTATCAGTGCCTGCCACTGTTTTCACCTGCAACAGATGCAAAGACATACCGCAAGCAACAATCCCACCGTATCATACATCCAAATCAACAGGTAAACACAAAAGAGAATCACCAAGCACACAAAACAGCATACTCGCACCAAACAAACAGAGGATTCTAGCTTCCTGTACCTGGAATAAGCTAGCAAACGACCCAACACGCCCCCAACACCGAACGCACGAGCACAACAGCTCAAGGAGCGAATGAAAGAACTGAAAAGATAGCGAAACAGAAGCACGATATGGGTTACTTGGAACCCTAGCTG
>Ga0214544_1012364_pt1 | contig 11153 bp, 8 predicted proteins | sample CNSS3metaG_FD_160074 | JGI IMG/M metagenome (GOLD analysis project Ga0214544, IMG submission 160074) | Root nodule microbial communities from cowpea collected in UCLA plant growth center, Los Angeles, California, USA - CNSS3 | ecosystem: Host-associated > Plants > Roots > Nodule | place: USA...
AATTAATATTGAAGTAGTTAGAACACAGGTACGGGTATGGGTACGAGATTATACCCGTTACCCGGTGGGGATGGGGATGGGAAAAAAGTTTGATACCCGTTGGGTTTGGGTATGGGGATGGGGATGAATTTTTTATGCGGGGATGGGTATGGGATAGCGAAACCCGTCCCCGCCCCGCCCCGTTGCCATCCCTACTTGTCATCTCTTAGGATGTTCACTAGTTTCTTGGCATTCCAAGATACAAGTTTGTGTGGCTTTATCAACCACTGAAGCTGAATACATTATTACATGCAATTGTTGTGCTCAAATTCTATGGATGAAACAACAATTAGAGGATTATAATATCTATCTAAATCATATACCTCTAAAATGTGATAATACAAGTTCCATAAATCTAACTAAAAGTCCTATAATGCACTCTAGAGATAAGCACATAGAAATTAGACATCATTTCTTGAGGGATCATATACGTAAAGGCAATTGTGTGATATAATATGTAGACACTAAGAACTAATTAGCTGATATATTCACTAAACCTCTTGCCAGAGATAGGTTTTATGAACTTAGGAGAGATTTGGGGATACTAGAAGTGTCTTAAGAGAGCTAACACTTGAATTTTCCAAATTTTCGAAAAACAACACGTCAATAATTGATTATCATGAGGATAATCGATTATCAACTTTCATAAACAATTTCTAAATCCTACTAGAATAATTGATTATCGTGGAAGATAATCGATTATCTCGACCTCTATCGAAAAACTACAAAATCTCTCTAGAATAATCGATTATCACTTAAGATAATCGATTATTAGGTTCTCATTAATTCTGATTCTCAACAGTCTTTAAACAATAATCGATTATCAGGTTCTCGTTAATTCTGATTCTCAATAGTCTTTAAACAATAATCGATTATCTCCTTTAGATAATCTTTTATCTCGCGTTGTTGGGCATTTTTTTTTTTGGAAACTAGTCGTTGTAACGACTAGATTTGCATTGCAACTTGTAATTTGACCGTTGGGCAATCTTTCTCTATAAATCTTGGCAAAAATTTCCACTATAACTTCCTTACAACAACAGATTTGCTAAATACTTTTTCTTTTCAGAACCCCAACCACTCTTTTTCCCTCAAAAACTTCCAAGCTTCTTTGCTCCAAAACTATGCTGAAATTAATGGCAAAAGAATCTTGTAGCAAAATTCCTACCCGCAAAAGAATTGCCTCACGTCTAACTTAACCTACCACACGAAATGCATCAATTGAGGGGTGGGTTTTTGATGAAGAACGCAGATCAGAGTTTATAACTCTTTGGAAAGACAAGCCTCTTATCACCCCAAAGTTCATCAAATCCTAATGGTTTACCAATCGTGGATTTATGATTCCTACTTGTCTCGCTAAACAGGGAGTAAAATTCTTTGCAGAAATGTAGGGGGAATTCTATCCTAATTTGGTTTAGGTTTTCTATTACAACTATAGATTCAGAGATGGAGTTGGTTTCACAAAAGTAAAAGGAGTGGATATCATCCTAGATGATGATATCTAGGAAAATTTTGACAAGTTTCCCATTCATGACGACATTTTTCCAATTCTAGCTGCTAGAATTGATGGGTTTAACATAATCTTTCTATATAGGTCCTTACTCCGAAAACTTGACCAAGAGATAGGCAAACAGTTGCTTATAGACCTCTGGAAGTGGATGAACGTCTTCTCCATTATCTAATTGTTTGGATCTTATGTCCTCGAGGGATAAAGCATGCTTAGTGTAGTGAAGCTGACCTAATGATCATATATGATTTGCTGAACCACATTCCTATTAACTGGCCAAGCATCATCTTAGATACAATGCTCAAATCAAAATGTATCCCTCAGTATCCATTACCATACTCCTTGCTTATCTATCAAACTTGTGAGTACAAAGGCGTAAACACATCTGATGAACAATTTCATCACACCACGGATGCAAACAAAATTTCATAAACCTCCTTGAAACAGATGAAGTTCATTTGCCTTGGTGACTCATACATTCACATATATGAGATGCCATAGTATGATAATGAAGAAGAAGAAAATCCTCCCATTAATTCTATCCCTCTTGTTGACACCAATATTGATTCTTCTAGTGTGACTGGTGACTCATCATGTAACATCCATAATTTTACAATTCAATACTTATAATATACAATATATTATAGTCACGTGATTTATAAATATTTTAATTGTGTAATATATAAAATTATTATTATTATTATTATAAGTAAAAATGGCCCTAAGACATACAAGAATAAATTATAAATAATAAAAATGATAGTACTGGAACAAATAATAAGTACTAATAATAATGATAACAAATATTTAAATAGAATAATATAAATATGTTAACAAAGTGTGAATATTTAAATATTATATAAAGTATCTATTGTAATAAATTATGAATATATAAATAAGGATGGTACGATTACCATAAATGAACAGTTATATTGAGGTTACCTATACAATTGGGTGGATGTAGTTTAGCATACATGAATTTTGTGAAATAATTACATAAGGTTAATTATGAATGGTTTACGTTATAAAATATGTATGTGAGATTATTTGAGTATAATTTGTGTTAATATTATGTGAATAACTTTTATTTGTTTTCTTATGGTATATTATAATTTTGCTAGCTTACTCTTGCGTTTATGTGGATGTGGTTTCCACCTACGATGATCGTATATTTATGTTGATATGCATGAGTAGAGGGTCTTGTAGGTAGTATTGAGGATCAATAATGAGATTGTGAGTAGAGATGGCAACGGGGCAGGATGGGGATGGGTTTCACTATCTCATACCCATCCCCGTAAAAAAATTTCATCCTCATCCCCATACCCAAATCCAACGGGTATCAAACTTTTGTCCCATCCCCATCCCCACCGGGTAACGGGTATAATCTCGTACCCATACCCGTACCCGTTTTCTTACTACAGTAATATTAATTTTAATTAATTTTTATAAAATAATAAAAAATTACGGTAAAGGAAACATAATATGATCAAATATTCAATATTAAGAGGATGGTTGTTTCTTCGATATCAAATACTTTGAAATAAATTATAATTATTTACATTTTATATTAGAATACCAAATAAAATTTCATGAGAACCAAAACATTTATTAAATTTGCAAACATTAATGAAACATAGTTGATAAAATCTAATTTTTTTTTAAAATATAAAAAAAACAAATATTCAAATTAAAATATATTTTAAATGTTTGTTTACTTATATTTTTTAAATTATAATGAATCTCTTTTTTATACACTAATAAAAGTTATAATACATCACTTGATCAAAATGACGCAAAGAACAAGTAATAAACAAAATAATAAAATTTTAAGATAGATATTGTATCTTTTGAACTTCAATATATGTTGGATGATGATAAAAAAAATATTCATGATAATTACATTAAATTTTTATATTGTAGTAAATAAAAATTATTTATACAATTATAGTGAAAAAATTAAAGTATGATTGTAATGAGTTATAAAATAAAAAGTAATTAGATAAAATTTATCGAAATAGTATTCTACATAATGAAAATAAACAAAAAATAAAAATATTAAAAACTTAATAAATGTTTGTCTTATAAACAATTTGGAGACTATTGAAAGAAATCGCACAAAGGAAAACAAATGTATAATTAAGGGTATGATAAGATGAAAAATATCTAGAGATCTAAGAAAACTTTTCAAATATCAACATATATACTCAATGGTTGAGAAATAACAAAAAATATTTTAGCGAAACAAAAATAGTTATTCAAATGAAACAAAAATTAATAATAATAAGTAAGTAATTTATTTTATATTACCTAGTAAATGAAAGGTTTATGCTATTAAACACTTAAATTGAGAGTATTAAACATTCTCATGTGAAACGAAAATATATAATAAATAAAAATATTAAAAAATAATAGAAATATTCAAATGTTAGACATAATTTTTTTTAATTGACATACATCATTTTAACATAATTACATATAAAGGTTATGATAAGATAAAAAATATATTGGAGATGCGAATGAGTTTCACAAACCAAATAATTAGAAAAAATAAAAAATAAAAAGTGTGTGTGTGTGTGTGTGTGTGTGTATATATATATATATATATATATATATATATATATATGTGTGTGTGTGTGTGTGTGTGTGTGTTTGTGTATCTAGGGTTACTTAATTAATTGTAAATATTTTAATAATTTAAACGAGGATGGAGATATGGCTAGGACGAGTAATGTAACATCCCGTCAGGATATTACGAATTTATAAATAAATAAAGAAAATACATAATAATGTCACATTTAATAATACCTCATTTCTCAAAACGTGGGAAATTTAAGTCTTTATTTTGTATATCGATAATGAAAATTCAGAACAAGTATTCGTCAATCATAAAATAAAATCCCCAAGCTATCCCCTCTCCACGGCTAAGCTTCACCAGAGCCACCTGCATCAACAACATCTGCTCTCGTGTACCGCGTACACGATCATCGCCAAACACACGCAGATAGGGTGAGCTTAATAGATAAAACATATATAATTATACAGTTTCATATACATATTCACATATCACTAGGAATACTTAAACATTCTACTTTTGTTCTATACTTTAATTCCTACTATCTGACCCCCAATCAGATTATTCGTGTTCTACATCGTCTAATGATTACTTCAAGGTGACTTGCTGCCATACCTATCGGCCACAACCGATAGAGCACGTGCTGGAAACAATGCTACGGATCATACATCGTAATGCTAGGTAGAGTTCCCATATACGAACATAGTCCGTATCGTCCCAAGACTACCAAACTCGTCAGGCAACAACTGAGGAGGGCAATCTATCTGGACCCATCCGTACTAGCTACAACCAGCACACTCATACCGGCAACACTCGCCAACCCGAGCCACAACTCAAGGGTTTCTCGTGTTCATCCGCCATCTCGAGCCACAACTCAAGAGATGCTATTCCGAGCCACAACTCAAGGAATACCACGTGCTTAACCCCTATCCCGAGCCACAACTCAAGGGACACGTTCCGAGCCACAACTCAAGGAACACCAGCAAACCCATCTTTAAAGCACCGCTATACACCTTGTAGATCACAATTACACAACCAAATTCTAAGCTGCAGCAGTACGAATCGCCTGGTGGGAGACACGTGTCGCCAGGCGCTGCCATCTCCCAGACCGCCTGACAGGGGTCGCGTACCGCCAGGCGCACAGCGCCTCAAAACACACAGACTTAACAGCCACCACCTGGCGGGTCAGCCCCCACCGCCAAGCGCCAATGGTACAGACTCCACTGTTGCTCTCACTACCGCCTGGTGAAATGCCTCTCATCGCTAGGCGCATCCAGCTAGGCAGCTTCCCTGTTCCGCTGCTATCGCCTGGTGGATTAGACCCCGCCGCTAGGCGCCATATCAGAACCCCGCCAGGTACTGATTTCTCTACACCACTCCGTTGTTAAGACCTCATACATGCATTTGTACTACCCGGAATACTCGTTTTCACTGAATATTGTAACACCAAGATTGGTTTATATCAGTATGAACCCTCTCATCCTATCTTGCCTGTGAGTTACTCTAATTAAGATTATTTAGCAATTCCCCAACAGCCAATTATCACACATTGTCGCAACCGGAATCGCGACGAAAAGGCGAACCGAAAAAGAAAACGAGTTTTAAAAAGAGATTTGGAGTCGCCACCACAATTATTTTTGGAAAACTATGGAAACCCATAAAAATAAAGCAAGTATGCGAAAAACCAGATTTTTGGATCCGGGAGTCGGTTACGCGTAGGAAAGGTGTTAGCAACCTACAGCGCCCGCCCGAAGGCGGTACCTTTAATTAAAAGTGCACAGTTGATGTGGGTTTCGAAATATTAATTTTTCCCAAAAATAATGAGACAAATAATACTAAAAAGAAAGAAAAATATTTTTTTGATTTTTGGGCTCGACAAGGATTGACCTTGGTCCTACGTATTCTCATTAAAGATGAGAAATTAGGGTTACATAGTTCTTTAAAAAAAATGATTTGGAAAACTATTTGAAAAAAAAAAGATTTAAATTTTTTTGTGGTGAACCTGACAAGGACTGGTCTTGCTCCTACGTATCCCACGGTGGAGAATCAAGGATCACGTAGTTCTAAAAAAAAGACTCTTTGTTTGAAAATGTTGATGTTTTTCTATTTTGAAAATTTTATATTTTTTGGGTAATTTTGAATTACTTGAAAATATGTGTCACACGACGCGAGCGGTCGGACAGACTCTAAAAGAGAAAGAATTTTTTTTGTATTTTTGAAAATCAGTGTCACACGGTGCGGGCGACCGGACAAACACAATAAAGCAAAACGAACATTTTTCATATTTTTATGTTTTTTACTTTTTTTTTGTAATTTTTTTTATATTTTAAAAATATTTTTGTTTTATTTTTTTTAGAAAATTATAAAGGTAGAATTTAATATAAAAAAAGGATAAAAGTGGAAAAACAAAATGTGAGGGTGCATGGATAATGTGTTAGGTGCATGAAGTAAATGAGGTGTGTTTATTAAAAGGTGGGGTGCAGCGAGTAAAAGCTAAAAGTAAAGTGAACCTAGAAGGAGGGGTGTGAACTGTGAAAAGTGGGGTGCAATCAACAAATGGGGACTAATGACATAAGGAGTGTGAAACATAAACGGCAGGGGTGCAATGAGTAAACATAAATAGAAACATCACAGGAGGTGCAAGGCTAGTAAACATACGGGTATACACAACATAATAATAAAACAGGTCCAAACAAACAAAACACAGGGGTGCAGAGTTATCAGAATATGGAGGTGCACGAAGTAAACAGGTGGGGTGCTTAAAGTGAGACATGAGTGTGAGAAATTAAATGAAGTGGAGTGCGTGCAAAGATTAAAAAAGGGGTGGTGTGAGAGTAAGTATGAATCTAGCTGCTAGCCCAACCTCTTCCTTTCTCAAATCAGAAAACCCTAAAAGCTTATTCCTCTTCTCCTCTCACGCAGACCATGTCCTCGCTGAATCTGCAGCCGTTGCACCTTCATCGCACGACTGCGTGACTGGCTCGCCGGCGACATCGACCATCGTCGGCGTGGACGTCGACGTTAACGCCTCCTCGACCCACGACCTCCTTCTTCCGCAAGAGAGAAAGGAATCATGATCCTGGCAACTCACCACCGCCGCACCTGCCACCGCGATTGGGTCGCGCGAGCCCTGCAGAAACTGACCCCTTGGCCATCGTGACCCAGTCCGTCTTCGCAGTCTCGTCGCCGTTCACCGAGAGGGTTGTCAGTGGTGTTTGTCCGTTCTTTCTTCTCCAATGCGCGAGCCACACTGGGTTTGGAAGCTACGCCACCAAGCTTTACCGTCGCGCCCCCAATCGGAGCCGCCGTCACTCAGCCTGTTCGCACTCCGACTTGCAGGCGACAATGCCGCCGATAATTTTTGTTCTTCTCTGCTTTACTATTCTGTTATGGTGGTTTTGTGCAGGTTCAAGATCAAAGTGATAATGGAGGGATTGAGAGGAGGTGAATTTGTTGAATGAATCAAGGGGAACAATGGGTTATGGTATTTTAGTTGGAATCAAGAGGGTGAAGGTGTTGTTTTTCATCTTGCAGAGAACAGAATGAGAAAAAGCCTCTCAGTGAAGAAGGTGAAGGTCCCCTTGAATTAAGGGACCTTGATGATATTTGTTGTGCATCTGCCTTGCTCCTTTCCCACCTCGAGACATGGGATAAGGCTAAATGCAGATGTTGCTTCCTACTCCTTCCTTCTTCAGCCATCATGACCATGGCCAGCTAGCTACCACCCATAGCTATCAGAGACCTTACGTTAACCTCTTGGTCTTCTCTTTTTTTTTCATTTCATTTTTTTCCTTAAATAATAAAAAGTAAAAAGGAAAATAAAGTAAATAAAATAAGATTAAAACGAAAAAAAATAAAAATAAAATAATAAAAAAATAGAATAATAATAAAAATAAAAAATAAAATAAAAGTAAAATAAGATCAAAAGAAAAAAACAAAATAAAAGTAAAATAAGATTATGAGAAAAAAAGGTAAAATACATTATAACCCGGACAAAATTGGGTGTTGACAACTGCCCCTCTTTAATTAGATTTTATTAGATAATATGAAAATATGATATTTTCAAATTATCGCAGTAAAAGTTAAGTAAAGATAAAGACACTAATTTTGTCCGGATTTTCAAGAGGAAAAAGATGAGTAAAAATCGATTCACACGGGTCTGACGACCAATTCCGTGAAAAGAGTCATGATATGGAAAGTTAAAAAAGACTCAACCATTCCATAGGAGAGGGTCTTAATGTGACAAAAATCAATGACCATTCCATTGGAGAGGGCCTTGATGTGACAAAGAAATTAATGACCATTCCATTGGAGAGGGTCTTAATGTGACAAAGAAATCAATGACCATTCCATTGGAGAGGGCCTTGATGTGAAGAAATAAATAAATGACCATTCCATTGGAGAGGGTCTTGTTGTAAACATAAGAAAATCAATGACCATTCCATCGGAGAGGGCCTTGATGTAAATATAAGAAAATCAATGACCATTCCATCGGAGAGGGTCTTGATGTAAACATAAGAAAATCAATGACCATTCCATCAAAGAGGGCCTTGATGTAAACATAAGAAAATCAATGACCACTCCATTGGAGAGGGCCTTGATGTGAAGAAATAAATAAATGACCATTCCATTGGAGAGGGCCTTGATGTAAACATAAGAAAATCAATGACCATTCCATCGGAGAGGGCCTTGATGTAAACATAAGAAAATCAATGACCATTCCATTGGAGAGGGCCTTGATGTAAAGAAAGAAATCAATGACCATTCCATCGGAGAGGGTCTTGATGTAAAAAAAGAAATCAATGACCATTCCATCGGAGAGGGTCTTGATGTAAAAAAGAAATCAATGACCATTTCATCGGAGAAGGTCTTGATGTAAAGAAAGAAAACAATGACCATTCCATCGGAGAGGGCCTTGATGAAAGGAGGATCTGGACTTGACCAATCCCAACGAGATGGTTGTTGTCCGAAAGGGGAACACAAGAGTTGACCATTCCTAAGGAGAGGGTCACGAGATAGGCTTAGCGGGCCAAGTAAGATGGGCTTTGTGGGCCAGATTAAGCTAGGATTGGAGGCCAATACGAAACTGGACTTGGTGGAGCAGTACGAATTTGAGCTTGGTGGGCCAGACAAAACTGGACTTGGTGGCCAGTATGAAATTGGGCTTGGTGGGCCAGACAAAATTGGGCTTGATGGGCTAGTACGGAACTAGGCTTGGTGGGCCAGTATGAAACTAGGCTTGGTGGGCTAGACAAAACTGGACTTGGTGGCCAGTACGAAACTAGGCTTGGTGGGCCAGTACGAAACTGGGGTTGGTGGGCCAGTACGAAACAGGGCTTAGAGGATATATAGGTCTTTGAAGATGATCCTCAATTTGAGAAATCTCAAGATGATTTTTGTAGATTGATTCCTTCAGAAGAAACAATGGTTGAAGATGTATGATGCATGAAAATGTTCGCTTGTTCATGATGTTAAGGTTTTTGCTTTTCGAATCTGGTGTCAATACATGAACAGTGATATATCATGCAAATGGTTATTCATGATAAAAAGCATGTTTTCTTATTTCAAGCACAAGGGATCAAAACATTATTGTAGAGATCAAGATCCTGAAATGTATGAATGCATGATGAAAAACTTGTTATGCTCTGCCTTTTGAAAATTTTTGCTAGAGTCAATTGTTCTCTTTTCAATCATCAAACTCATTGTTGTGGAGATATGTAGGATGAAAATCAACCTATTTTGAAATGGAGTAATGATTGCAAGAGATAGTTGACAAGGCGTTCAAACATTGGTAGCCATATCTTCAAAGAGAAGAAACAAGTTGTTGAAACTTTGACAGAATGATGAAACCCCAACTTAATAAGGAGAAAAACAAGATGTAGAACCTTGGCAAAGCGTAGGAACCCTAACTAAGACAAGAGAGACAAGATGTCGAAACCTTAGTGCAGGGATCAGGGTGTAGTAACCCTGATATGTAGGAGAAACAAGGTGTCAAAACCTTGGTGTAGGGATCAGGGTGTCGTAACCCCGATATGTAGGAGAAACAAGGCATCATAACCTTAGCGCAGGGATCAGGGTGTCGTAACCCCGATATGCATCAGAAACAAGGTGTCAAAACCTTAGTGCAGGGATTAGGGTGTTGTAACCCAGATATGCAGGAGAAAACAAGGTGTCAAAACCTTGGTGCAGGGATCAGGGTGTCGTAACCCCGATATGCAAAAGAAACAAGGTGTCAAAACCTTAGTGCAGGGATCAGGGTGTTGTAACCCCGATATGCAAGAGAAACAAGGTATCAAAAGCTTGATGCAAGGATGAGGGTGTCGAAACCCATATATGCATGAAAAGTTGAATGCCTGATGAAAACAATGTTGGTTGTGTTTTGTCCTTTGATTATTCTATGCAAGTATGAGCCAATTGTTTCATTTGCAATCATCAAACTCATTTATTTTCAATGTTTCATGAAAGTGAGGAATGTCACATTTATCGAGGTCTGACATCTTAAATGAGTATATCTTTGACTTTCTCTTTTATGATATTAGTGCACGCATGTTTGAATTCACAAGTGAGTGAAAGCTAGAAATGTTTGGGAAGAGTTTGAAGGAGACTGAGATAGTCGTGCGGGCACGTTGTCTCCACACACCCTTCAAAGGAGAAGCAATATGTGAATATCAGGTTGAAAAACACAAGAATCCCAAAACATGCCTAGTTATGGTGTATGAGAAAATTTTGAATGAACGAGGGATATTGTTTCAAAAGGGGAAGTAGAAATGGAAAGGATTGGGTGAAAAGGATTGCCCCAGTTGGTCTATTTTTCTTTCACTTGCCTTCGGTCAGTTAAATAGGGTGTTCCCTTCTTCATGACACATTATTTTTCTTTCACTTTTTCTTCACTTTTGAAATCAACTCTTTGGTCTGATCAATTTATTGAAAAACTTTTTATTTTATTTCTTTTGAAGCATTATCTAAACAACATGTATGAAATTTTTGATGGCTTAGAAGGGGTTGGATGAGATGACGAGGACCGACTAGGGAGCTGAC
>Ga0214544_1012367_pt1:0-7500 | contig 11152 bp, 6 predicted proteins | sample CNSS3metaG_FD_160074 | JGI IMG/M metagenome (GOLD analysis project Ga0214544, IMG submission 160074) | Root nodule microbial communities from cowpea collected in UCLA plant growth center, Los Angeles, California, USA - CNSS3 | ecosystem: Host-associated > Plants > Roots > Nodule | place...
ATAATAATAATTATAATAATGATAACTAGATATATAAATAATAATAATAATAAAAATAATTATAATTATAATTATAATAACTAGTAATAACAATATATATATATATATATAATAAAAAAATTAATTATAATAATAATAGTAATAATTATAATAATAAAAAATAATAATAATAATAATAATAGTAAAAATAATAATAATAATAATAATAATATGATAACAATAATGACTAATAATAATAATAATAACATATAAATAATAATAATAATAATAATAATAATGGAAATTATAAGTAATATTATTATGTTTAATAATTTTACAAGTATTATTATTTGTAATTATTAATAATATTATTATAAATATTATTTGTAGTTTATTACATATTAAGAAAAGAAGATAGTTACATATTAAGAAAAGAAGATAGTACCAAAATTACTACATTAGCCATTTTCTTTTATTGACACGTGTTATAAAAATTAGTTTTTTCGTCATTTTAAAGCTCTAGTACAAAAGGACCTGAGTTCAAATCCTACAAGAGTCAATTTTTATTTTATTTTTTCATTTATTTATGATTTCAACTATAATATTAATTATAAATAATATTATTATTTGTAATATTTTTATAAGTATTAGTATTTCTAATTATTAATAATATTATTATTATAAATATTATTTATAGTGATAGTAGTAAGATTATAACAAATATTAGTATTATTATTATTATTTTTATATGTTACTATTATATATTATTACTATTAGTATTATTAACATTATTAGTAGTAAAGTTATTACTCTTATTTGTAATATATAATATTATTACTATTATATATTTTTGTTATTAATTACGTCTCAATTTTTATTAGATTATGATAAATTAATTTTTTATCTTAAACTTAAAAAAAATAGGTATATTGATAAATATATGATTAGTTTAAAATTTCACTCTAACATTTCATTGTTGATGTTCATACCCATTCAAATTTGAAGGATTTGTCGACCATTATTGAATTATGTCAATCTTTGATAAAAACAAACAAATTAAAGATATTTTACTTGATTGATTATTTAATTCATTTTATTTAACTCTAAATATTTCATTTTCTACCATGAAAATTATCAAAACAAAATTCGAAATAAGATGAAAGATGAATTTCTTGAATGCAATATGGTTATTTACATTCAAAAAGGAATAACTGGAGATTTTTATTCCGAATAAATTATTGATGAGTTCAAAATTTTTTACTATAAATTATTTTGGCTACACCAAAATTATTGGTCAAGATCCGTCATGGGTTATTATTATCAATTATAATTAATAATCATTATTACTATCAACTATAAATGTTATTATTATTATTATTAATTATAATTATTTCTATTATTATATTACTATTATTATTAATAAGAACTATAATTATTATAATAGTTATTATTATTATTATTGTTAGATACACATTTTACTTTTACTTACTAGGTAGGAATCATGTTTCAATTATTTGTCATTTTTATTTGTTTTATTGTTCATTTATCTCTAGATTTGAACAATTGTTTCAATTTTAAAAAATAGTTACTAAAATTAGTAAAATAATAAAACTGAAAAATATTTTTTTATTATAAATAATTATTTAAATTTAAAATATAACACTTAAGAGGATAAAATTGATAAAATAAAAAGGACACCAAAGATGTTTATCTCTTTATATATGTAGTTGTATTAATATTAATATTATTAGTAGTAGTATTAGTATTTTTTTTTTATCACTACGCGACATTATTATAGTGGTATTATTATCATTATCATTATCATTATTATTATTATTATTATTATTATTATTATTATTATTATTATAGTTAGACAATATTTTTTTTATTTACTACGAGATCATATTTCAGTTACATGCTTGTATTTGTTCTATTCTTCATTTTATCTCTATATCTTGGTATTTTTTGTATTGAAAAAAAATAGCTACTAAAATTAGTAAAATGATAAAGTTGACAAATAATTTTTTATTATGAATAATTATTTAAATTTAATAAATAATAATTAAGATGATAAAATTGTAAAAAACAAAAAAAGGCATAAAAATGTGTATATCTTTATATATTTAGTTAGTGTATTATTATCATTATTACTACTGGCGTACACGCATTTTTTAAATATACATGATATTATATTAATAGGTGATGTAATGTAATGTTATTATGTTAATATATATATAATAAAATTATATTTATTAAAAATAAAGTAATAGGTGATGATAATGTAATGTTATTAAGTTAATATATAAAATAAAATTATATTTATTAAAAATAAAGTGAAATATATCAGAAAAGATAAGAGAATAATGGTTGATAAAATAGAGAAAAAAATAATAGCAGAGATAGACGATTTTATAAAAAAGTTTGTAAAAATAACGGTCAATTTTCAAAAATTTAATAAATAATTATATTTTAAAGGGTAAAATTGGTATTTTGAAATGTGGACACAAAAGAGAGAATTCTCTTTATATATTGTTATATATTACTATTATTATTATAACTACGAGATATTATTATAATGGTATTGTTATTATTATTATTATCACTACGGGATATTATTATAATGGTATTATTATTATTATTATTATTATAGTTAGACACACATCTTAATTTTATTTACTACGACATCATATTTCAATTAGTTGTTCTTCTTAATTGTTTTGTTGTTGATGTATAGCTTTATATATAATTATAGATTATTAGTATGTCAATATTAACCTTGGTATTTGCATTGACATTAATATTTATAGCATGAAAATTATTATTATTATCATTTGTTTGTTATTATTAGTATCATCATTATTATTTGTTATTACTATTATTACTATTCATGGTGATGTTATTAGTATAAGTGTTTTTTTAATTATAAAATACATTATTATACTAAATACTTTTACTAAATACTTTTTTTATAATTTATAATTTATATTAATATTATTATTATTATTATTATTTTTAATGGTTAAATAAATATAATAACAATTATATTATTATTCTAAACAAATTTGAAATAAATAAAAAAACGTGCGCACATGTACAGGTCATATACTATTATAATTGTAACGTCCCATTTATTTAATGATCCAAATTAAAAGAAACGTCACATAGAATAATATAGTAGTGTGGTCTTGGAGTATAGATACAACTCCGTACAATAACCAAGGCACACCACGATGCAAAAAGAAAGCATGAAGGAGTAATGACAATGTATTCAAAAATAAAGCCGAAAGGCCAAACAGTACATGGGCCATTGCCCTAAAAGAAAAGCCTAAAAGCAGAAGCCAGTCCAGAGGCTAAGTAGCGGAACCATCACCTCCCTCTTCACCACGGGTGTTTCTCGCATTTGCTCACATCAATAAATTGATGATCATCGCAAAAGGAGAAGAACCACACACAAAGCAATCAAACAAGCAAAAGGGTAAGCTAGAGCCAAAAATATTTTTATCAAACAATCATATATATTCTCGCAGTCAATTATACATACGTCACCCAAACATGTTATGACCTTCCAAACAATACACTAAGACTCGACGCAGCTCATCCGGATACGTATAATTTAGTCGGATTCAACGGATGCTTGCACTTGTGGTGGATTGTCTCTGCTCACCCCCGAGCTAAGTGTTACAATGTCTCGATCCCCACACACAAGGTTAGCACTTAATGAGTTTTAGGCCTCCTGCTACTCTCACCACAAGAGTCAGTCCGCTCTATGTGAGACTAATTGACTCCTTAGAGCGTCAAGATGCAACCTTACCTTGAATCATTTCTAAATTATATAGATGGGGCACCACCATGAACTCCCACTAGCAGGGGTCATGGAATTACGTCCCGACCACTAAAGCACTACCATGAGGTCTCACCTAGAGGCCTATGGAATTACGTACTGACCACAAACCAATCATATTCAAACAACCAGTAATATATATATCAATGCATAGAAACCTCATGCCAACCTCTATAACCAATCCTCATTCATATCACGTGTGGAATCCATACCAACTCATTCTTCCCAAACCATGAATATAGAATTTCCTCTCATACTAATACCATGCCACTTTAATAACCAACCTTTTCATTTAAATCACATGCCAAGTTCATACCCAAAATTCATCATTTCTCACCCATGAACCATTCCATATCTCATATCAAATCCATACCAAACTCATCATATTCAATCCATGAACCAATCCCATACATGCACATTATGTATTTCATGCCTTAAACAGATCAAATCACCCAAACATATAGTGACCATACAGAGACAATAGAGAAAACAGAACCTGGTGCATTCTCGCCAAGCTTCTCGCTCAGGCATAAGCGTATCGCTCAGGCGAGAGCATTCTCTCGCTTAGGCGAGTTCCCTTCGCCTAGGCGAGAACTCAAAGAGGGAACAATGGTGTTGTCGTGTTCTCTCGCTTGGGCGAGACCTCCTCACCTGAGCGAGATGTCCCCTTGCTCAAGACTGGAGCTCGTCGCCTGAGCGACAGTTTGCGCAATACCAGGGAGGGTTTCCTGATACTCTCATTTAAGGCGGGTACCACTCGCTTTTGCGAGATTATGAGGTTCACTCCACTATTCGTGCAGGCCAACATACATATTCATCCATAACAGTCCCACAATACATATTCATTCATTCCAATCATCATTCAACCATCACAAGCACGAAATAAAGCTGTAATACCAACAATATACAATGAAACATGAAAAACAGTAAGGGTCCTAGCTTCCCTTACTTGGAATGAGCTAGCACAGGACCTCGACACCAACCACTGAACACAACAGCTCTAAGAATAGACTTAGAAAATGGAGTGGAAAACGAACTGAACTTGAGCAACCTTAACCAAGATCGGAGTTAACCCTAGCAGAGATTTTGCTGCTCTAGAAAGGAGTAAGGGAACAGTTTTCTGAAGAGTGAATGGAAAAGATAGTGTTAGGGCAGATTAGGGTATGGATCCCCTTTTGGGCCAGCCCTAGGCCCAACTGATTGGGGCAGCCCCTTTTAAAACAAGGGCAGAAAATATTGGGCCTTACAATAATTATTTTGTAAAATCAATTAACTACACCATATTGTGATATTAATTTTATTTATTATATTTAAAACTTAATTTACAACTTCATTTCGTTAGTAATAACATTTACAACAATATAACCTAATTTTCATGATATTTATTATTTTATTTTTATATTATTGTTATTATTATCAATTATAACTCTAATTATTGATATTATTATTATTATTATGAACTCTAATTATAATTATAATAATTATTATTATTAACTATAATTGTTATTATCAACTATAATTATTATGATCAATATTACTACCAACTATAAGTATTATTATTATCATTATTAACTACAATTATTTTTATTATTATATTACTATTATTTTTATTACTACTATTATTATTAATTAAGAACTATAATTATTATAATAGTTATTATTATTATTATTATTATTATTTTTATTATTATGATTACATACACATTTTACTTTTACTTACTATCTATGAATCATGGTTCAATTACTTGACCATTTTATTTATTTTGTTGTTTATTTATCTTTATATTTGAATAATTATTTCACTTCAAAAAAAATAGTTACTAAAATTAGTAAAATAATAAAACTGAAAAATATTTTTTTTATTTTAAATAATTATTTAAGTTTAAAATATAACAATTAAGAGGATAAAATTGAAAAAATAAAAAAAGATACCAAAGATGTTTATCTCTTTATAAAAGTAGTTGTATTATTATTATTATTATTATTATTATTATTATTATTATTATTATTATTATTATTATTATTACTTTTATCGCTACGCGATATTATTTTAGTGTTATTATTATTATCTATTGTTATTATTGTTGTTGTTATTATTATTATTATTATTATTATTATTATTATTATAATTAAATACACATTTTACATTTATTTAATACAAGATCATATCTCAATTACTTGCACTTTTTATTTGTTTTGTTGTTCATTTTATTTTTATATCTGTGTAATTATTTGAATTAAAAAAAATAGTTACTAAATTATTAAAATAATAAAATGGACAAATAATTTTTATTATGAATAATTATTTTAATTTAACAAATAATAATTAAGAGGATAAAATTGTATAAACAAAAAAGGACACAACAAATTTAATCTCTTTATATATGTAGTTAGTGTATTACTATTATTTTTATCACTACGAGATATTATTAATAATGGTATTATTATTATTATAGTTAGATACAGATCTTAAATTAATTTACTACAAGATCGTATTTCAATTATACTTGTCATTTTTTTTATTTTGTTGTTAATATATATCTTTATATATAATTATAGAATATTATAGTTGACATCAACCTTAGTGTTAGCATTAATATTAATATTTATAGCATAAATATTATTATTATTATTATTATTGGTATCATTATTATTATTATTATTATTATTACTACTATTCATAATGGTCTTATTATTATAAGTATGCTTTTTTTAATTATAGAAAACGTTGTTATACTTGTAACACCCCATTTAAATAAATACTTTAATTAAATGACATGTCACACAGTTAATATGAGAGGCGAAGATTCGAAGTATAACGACACTCCATATAATTATCCAAAATACCAAGTGGGGAAATAAGGCACACCAAGATGCTAATACAAAAATAAGTACAAGAATTTAACAATAGTTGATAATGTACTAAAGGACAAAACAGTACACAGGCCATAGCCCTAGAGAAAAGCCCAAATAAAAATGAAGTCTAGTCCAGGTAGACTATGCAGCGAAATCATCCCTTCCATGTTGACCTCGAGTACCTCTCGCATCTGCTCACATCAATAAATTAATGATCATCACAAAAGGAGAAGAATCACACACAAAGCAATCAAACAACACACTAAGACTCAGACTCGACTCATCCGGATACGTATAATTTAGCATATTCAGCGGATGCTTGCACTTGTGGTGGATTTCCTTGCTCACCCCTGAGCTAAGTGTTACAATGTCTCAATCCTCCCACACAAGGTTAACCATTAATGAGTTTCAGGCCTCCTACTACTCTCACCATTGTAAGACCCGAGAAATTTAAATAACTAAATAAATAATTAACAAATGCGGGCAGTGGGAGCCTTTATGACATTAAATATTGATTGATGTGATGTGGAAAAGTATTAGCTCAAATGGTTGAGAGTACTTTGATTGTGTGAGAGGACTTGGGTTTGAGTCTTATGTATGTCAATTATGTGTTGTTTGATTTATTATTAATTTTTAATAATAATATGCATGATCATGTTGAGTGATAACATGATTATAGAATTAGGTGAATTATCACAAAATATAAATTGCTTGAGTGGTTAGGCATTGATTTAATGATGATTATGGTATGGATTCGAACCTTGGTGAACTTATATTTAACTTTCTTTTTGTTAAAAAATTAGTTGTGGCCTGAATATGAAAGG
>Ga0214544_1012368_pt1 | contig 11151 bp, 2 predicted proteins | sample CNSS3metaG_FD_160074 | JGI IMG/M metagenome (GOLD analysis project Ga0214544, IMG submission 160074) | Root nodule microbial communities from cowpea collected in UCLA plant growth center, Los Angeles, California, USA - CNSS3 | ecosystem: Host-associated > Plants > Roots > Nodule | place: USA...
TATATATATACTAAACAAGTGAGTGAATGTTACACTTGGGTAAAAAAAAATAAACGTGACTGACGAGATTTGAAGGAAAAGTATAAGTAAGGTTCAAAGATACGAAGAATGAAAAATGTTTTAAATATTGAGTTTCGAAAGGGATGAAGAAAGAAATGAATAGAAAGAAGTAGAGATAGCAAACATTTTTGTTTTCTTGTATGTATGTGTTTTGAATTTAAGAATAATGATGGTTAGAGGTTTGTAATAGTAGAAAAACAACTAAGGGGAGCCATGGCCCCCGCAAATTTTTATTTTTTTTTACATTTATATAATTTAATATATGATTTTAAATAAATTTTTTCAAATTTAATATTTTAATAAATATTTACACATTTATATATATATATATATATATATATATATATATATATATATATATATATGAAAAAGTTTTCTTTTTCACATTTATTTTTCAATTTAATCTTTTAAACATTTTTTAAATAAAAATAATTATTTTATTAATATTATTTTTTAAATGGTTATTTATTTAATTTAATCATTTTTATTTTTTAAAATTGAACCATTATAAATGAAAATTAATTATACTAAAACTATAAAAATTATTTATATCTAATTTTATAATTATAATAATAATAATTGTAATTTTATTATTTTTTATTATCATAAAAAAAGTAAATACAATGTTTTGACTAGTTTATATAAACAAATGGACTAAAGAATAATTTAACCAAAATTTTGGCACCCCAACATATTGCATGAAGTTCCGCCACTAGAGGTTTGATGGGTAATGGTAGATCTTGATAAGAAAGTTTGAAGAGGCCAAAATAATATATTCAAATTTTATATATTTAATTATTATTACTAATATAACAAAAGTATATATAATTTAATATTGAAATCTTGTATGTTTTCCTTAAAAAAATTATAGTTTTGAAATTGCATTTGATATGAAACTCACTTTAAATAAGATTTTCTAATTTCATCTTTTCCCCTATATGTTTCCATATTTGAGAATGTTTTCTTATAAAAAGTTCCAAAGAATTATTCTAAAATATTCTGTCTATAATTTAAAAGAATTAATATGAAACTTCACACTTATAATTCTTTGAATATTAAGAAATGGTTCTCTAATTCAACAATTGAATTCCTAGCATGTTTGAAAATAGGTGAAGAAGTGAATTTGTATTGTTTTCATCTTCAAGAGTATCTTCTTTTATCACTTTTAAAAAAAATGAATCTATTATTTTATTTTTCATCAATATACATATTTAAAAAAATTAAGACTAAAAAATAATTTATCGAAATCTAGTCAAAGATTGAGAGACGTAATTACTAAAAAAAACAAATATGATAATCAAGTCACATTTAAGAAATGGTTATGAAAAAACATATAGTACATAACTTTTGTTTTTATATTCATAAAAAATAAATATACAAAAAACTAAGAAGATGAAAAAAAAAACTAAATATTAAACTATTATTTTCCTATCAAGAGAAATGGGAGAGTTATCTTTTTTTGATCTTAAAAGAGAATAGATGAGAACTGAGGGTGAGAAAATGAATTTATGTTTAACTTTCTATTTCTTTTTTAAAACAAAAAACAAAAAAAAGATATACAAAAGTAATAAATGAATACAACATGTGAGAAACTTAAAATGAGAGAAAAAAATATCTCATTAAATTTTATTATTCTTTATTATGTTTAATTTTTATTTTATTATTTATTAATATTAAATATTATATTTTATAAAAAAATAAAATTCAATCTAAAAAATTTAAAAATAGTTAAAAAAAATGAAAAATTTTGGGGGGCCCTGGCCCCCTTATAGACCTTCTAAGGTCCGCCACTATTGATGGGTATTTTCAATTCGTTTTTTAAAGTTATGAGGGTGAGATTTTATGAAATTGCATGGGTATTTGGGATAAATGGGTTAAAAAGATGGGTTTCGTGAAGACATATTTTTGAAAGTTTCTATGTGTTTGTGAATGTATTCCATCATAGCCAGGGAGGCTGCTCGGAAGTGATTGCTCGGAAAGAGAGATGGGTTATATAAGAAAGGGAGGCTGGCCTTTCACGTCATTTTCTACCATCATTGTCGAGGAAGTTGTTCGTTGGGGCGATTGTTTCACTTTTGGCCGAGGAGGCTACTATTTTAGGGCGTTATGTGTGCTTCAATGTGAAAAGAATTTAGTATTTATTTATTTATTTCATTGGTTCCTTAAAGGAAAAGTTATATTTTTTTAAAGAAAATGTTTTGGCTTTACTATGTTAACTCACCCTTCTATTTTGGTGGTTGTGGTTTCCACTTGCGATGATCGTTTTTATATGGGAGCAGATGATTGTATAGGTATTGAGGAAGATACACAGCATTAGAGAGAGCGACTAATATCGAGATATATTTAGGATAATCTTTTAGTCTTATGTTTTTCCTTTTCAACAAAGTATATTTGTAAAACAATGTACAATTTTTTTTATTAAGATTTTCAACAAAGTAGGAATGAAATTTATTTTAAATTATGTAATTTGTATTAATCTAGATTTTAGAAAGCGAAAAATTGGAGTGTTACACTAACTATTGAGATGTTAAGTTTTTAATGGATGCATAGAGTGCATTTAATACATCTCCTACATCCAAGTTGCTTATATACAAAGAAGAATGTTCAAGTGAGTTTGAAGTTGCTCAACGATCAAAAGAGGATTTGTTGCAGCTCTCTTCTTCGATGCCTATATATAACTCTCCTTTCAATAGAAGAGTAGAATAATATTAACTCATTATTTGTAGGTGCTCCAATGTTGCAACAAAAAAAAAAAGAAAAAGAAAAATGGTGCCCCAAAATAGCTTTGTAAGAACATTATTGTGTTCTTTTAGCAAATTAAAAGAGAGTGCTTAACCTTGTAAACGTCAAACAACCCAACCTCTTTAGTGAGAAATCCTTGTGACATTTTTTATCACAACCTAAAAAATTTTTTTCTTATCCAATAATGGTATATTGTAAAGGAATACTTAATTTTTAACCAAAAGTGACTAGATGTTACAAGATACTTGGTGGGATAGCAAGGAGTGATTACATTCAGAAACAATGCTTGCATAGGTTAGCTAGGGGGACTACAAGTCAAAACAATACTCACTTATATCTTGCATCGGTAGTTTATTTAGTAAAACTCAATAGTTGATTGAAAATCGGACGTAGCATGTGCTATTTGACGAACCGGTATAAAAACATCTTAAGTAATTTCTTCTCTTCCTTACCTTGTTATATTGCATGTTATAACCCATGCATTAACTTAAGAAGATGAAGTTTTTAAACTCAATTATTGAAAATCTTTATCAGTTCATCAAACCGTATAAACACTACACATATTCAGACGATACCTACGAAAAACAAAAAAAAAAAATTAAAACGCATTTCAACCCTTTCTTGTTGTGATTTACTTGTTTATCTAAAGTGGTATTAGAGCTTAACCTCTAAAGGGTTGAGTGCCTTACCGTGACCAGAGGAAAATATCCAACGTGGTAGGCATGGAACCACAACTTGTTGTGAAGGAGCTCCCCTCTCTAGGATCTTGTGTTCTTAGGAGAAGATTGTCCTTATTAGAAAGTGTTGGGAATACAAGTTCGAGTCTAAGTCTCACATTGGATAAAGGTGAAAAAGTTGAGCACTATATAAGGATTAAGAATCATAAATCATTGCCTTAAGGTTTTGGGTTAAAGGTGGTGTCAATCCCTTACGTGGGTTAGGCTTAGGTTTCATTGGTGTTGAGTCCCCCAAATGAACCCCCTCTTAAAGACCTATCAGTGGTATTATAATTGATTATTAGTCTTTGTGACCAGCTCATACAAGTACAATATGGTCCATGTATCGAAAGTCTTCTTGACAAAAGGGTTAAGATAAGTGTGTCCTGTTAAAATGAACAACGGTACGAAATGGGTACTTGTGATTGGGAATGATTTTGCTCAAGGAAGAGTGTACTAGTGTGTGGAAGGGAAACACTCTTTAGAGGGAGATTTTTGGGAATCCAAGTGAGTCTAAATCTCACATGGGATATAAATGATAAAGTTGAGCAACATATAAGGTAGAATTTTCATAAACCCATTAGCTTAAGGTTTTAGACTGCAAGTGATTAGGCATGTCAAAGCGGGCCAGGCCTGTCGTGGCCCGGCCCGCCTAACCTATCAAAAGCGGCCCCGCCCGTCCTGGCCTGCCAACCCTTTTTTATTTTTTATATTTAAAAAAAAAAAATAAATAATTTTTTATATTATATAAACAAATATATATATATATATATATATATATATATATATATAATTTATAAACAAAAAATTTAAAAAAGTTAAAAGAAAATTAAAAAAAAAGTGGTGGCCTAACCCGCCGGCCTGCCCTTAGACAAGGCGGGTTACAAAATTCAACTCATTTTGTTGTGGTGGGCCAACCTGGCCCGACTCGTTTTTGGCGGGCCAAAACTGGTCGGGCTCGCCCGTTTTGACACCCCTAGAAGTGATGTCAAACCCTTATGTAGGTGGGACTCAGGTCTCATTGGTGTTATATTTCCTCAATGAATTTTCCCCTCGATAGACTCAGAAAGACATGATTGAGAGTTATGTAAAGTCCACACATTATCAGTTGTAACACATCTATGGTGATGTAGAGACCTCATCCCTAGAGGAGGACTAAGAAAAAGGAAGAGTTCAACCAGATGTAGTACATTTAATTCTATTCCTTATTTAAAAAATGAGTATAAAAAGGTTTTTGGGTTGAAAATAACCAAGGTGATCTGGGACTCCTTAATCATTAACTACCAAGATCATGAAGACGTGCAACTTACAAAAGTTGTCACCTTCACCCACCGATACAAGTCTTTTCACTAAGAAAGATTACAAAAGAGTGAATAATATGTTTGGAAGAATGCAAATTCTTCTAAATAGGCTAGAAACTCTTAGACATAACTTCTCCACAACTCAAATAAATCTAAACTTTTTGGATAGCATGCCTAAGATTTGGAAGCCTAAGAAAACAACCATTACAAAGGCTTGTAACCTAAAGAAGTTGAAAAGGAAGTCAAAGTTCAAGGTGAGTTTGATGGCTAAATGAAAGATTTAGACTTTAGGTCAGACTATAGCTTAGACAATAGGTTAATATATGTTTGATGATTAACTAAGACAAAGAGGCATACTCTAATCCAATTTGCGATTTTCTTTCTATCTTTGACTCATCTTTTTGCCATCTAACGAAAATGAGAATAATATCTCTTACAAGAATTTTCTAACAATTACAATTTCACATATAAGATTAAAGTGTTGCTTCTAGAGAATGAAAAGTTAAAACCAGATAAGATTACATAAAATAAGAAAGCATTTACCTTGAAACATATTGTATCATCAAATGTAGAAAAAAATTAAAAATTTGAAAGGAAGCATAACATAATGTAAGCATAATTTTGAAAAGTGTTCTAAAGCTCTAAATCTTTTATTTTCAACTTTCAAGCATACGTCAAATAAATCTAAATTAGGGTATGATCTAAAAAATAAGAAAGATCACAACCAATTTTTTGTCTAAAAAGAAAAAGGATCTTGTGATCTCATTGCTCTCATTGTAAAAAAGTGTGACAAGTGTCAAATGCAAACACAATAAAAATGTGTCAAAATTTATGTGAAGGGATCCAAGATAATTTAAGAACTTAATGTTATAGACAGGGATGTCAACGTTGGATGATGAGGTTTTATTCACAATCCTATTTACAACAAGTGTACTGTTACAACTATTACAACTACTCGTCTCCATAGTGACTTGCAAAGGTTTATCAATAATTAGATCACAATTATAACACTTTTATGACTCGAGTTTTAATTAGATTTTATACAGTTTGAGTATTAGATTAGAGGACAAGGTTGTTTGCCTTTGTTTTCTCCTCCTTGTTAGTTATAGTTTTCCTTCTTTTATCTCGAACTTCTCAACATCCTTGCTCTGGAAGCACTCTCTTAGGTGGATCTAGATGCATCTCTACTATCTAGAACCTAGGGGATTTAAACCAAAGGTGATTTCTCAACTCTTGGCAGCCTAAACTCCTTCATTACTGCTTTAGCTTTTCCCCACACAACATCTTCTCTAGATACTGAATTAGTACCAGTACAGGTCTGACAAGCTTGTTGGACCTCAATTCAAACTAGTTTCCCAACTTAGTTTAAACCAATTAAAATATCACAATTTAACTAAATAACTTGCAGCCAAATAATCTTAAACAGTAAAGGATAATTTAGACGAAAAACTTGTGATAAAAGAAAAGAAAAGGGAATTCAATTACAAACAACCTTACCTCTTGAATGTCTTAGCCACTCATGGTGAGCATGGATCTTCTCCAATTACAACTATCCATTCCTCTTTTCCCCTATACAATTGATCTATAGAAATTTTAGGAAGAAAGAGTAAAAGAGAGGCCTATTCTCTACAGATCTGCTTGCCTTCAGCAGAAGGATGAGTCACTGTTTTATAGGCTGGTGTGGGCGTTGCTCAGCCAGTTTTCCTAGGCTTAGTCACATAATCTTCATATCCTAGATTTCCCTTTTGTTTGAGCTTAGCCCTAAGTCCAGATCAGTGTTGAGATACATTTGTCATTGAATTCATTAGTTCATTTTCATCTTTGGTCCACTTCCAAGTTTGTGGCTTAGCAACATTCCTTTGGCTCAGTAGCAGGACGTTTGACTATGTTCTGTATTTTCAATTGTTGTGGTTAAGTTGGGTTGGCATGGCTCAGCCGCTAGATACCTTTTTCCTTTGTTCTTCTACAAAAGAGTGATGTTATTAAGATTCCTCATTTATCATCCAGAAGTTGGAGGCATGATGTTTGGACAAAATAAGACATGTTTCCTTGAGAAAAGTACTTTTCAACCTTAGATAAGTGTCTAATTTGTTATGCAAATTGGATGTTATGCAAACACTTATCACTAGATAAATATTCGTCTCATATCTGTCCCCATATTCGTGCAGGTATCCGTTATACTCGCATATATTTTTAATATCCACGAATATTCATGGGTACCCATAGGTATTTACCAAAAAAAATATTTAACAACATATTTTAACCATAAGTTCAAATAAAATACAATACATAACATTTATAAATTTCAAAAAAGGTCCAAACAACTTATTTAAATAGTGTTGAGTGACAATTTACAAAGAGAAGAAGTTTTTCAAAACCAATTGATAAAAAATAACTCATTCAAAATCAATGTGTTAATATTTTAATCATGCTCTTTTATTTTTTTAAATTTAAATTAGACTATAGCAGGTACAAATATCCACGGGTACATATACTATGATACTCATACCCGTTCCGTTAACATGCGGGTATAAAAACTACCCGTACTCATTATCCGCAAATATCCATTTTCTACTCGTTGCAGGTTTTATCCACCAATATACGCATATACGAATTTTTTTGACACCCCTAATTATATATAACTAAAGTGTTTATTTAAAGTTTAAGATTTCTATATGAATATTAAATGTGATTTTGATAAAATTATCTTATAAGTTAACTGTTAGCTAATATTTATTATGTTAAGTATTAATTGACAAATTTCTAATATATAAATTTGAAGTTTATAAAATATATTACTAGATTAGAAATATTTGATGAAATTAGTTGTTGGTAAATAATATAAGGGTTAAATATGTTTTTGATCCCTCAAGTTTCAATAAAATTTGGAATTAGTCCCTCTTCGAAACGTTTTACCAATTTAGTCCTTTTAACCCAATTTATTTAAGTTTATTTGACATTTCAAACACATTTTATGATAATATTTGAGTTAACATTAAAGCGAAAATGTGTCAAGTGGTGTAAACAATTCAAATACTATCATGAAATGCATTTGAAACGCAGATAAACTTAATAAAATTTTGTTAAAAAGACTAAATTCATACATTTCTAAAGATGAAATGTTAAATTGGTCAAAAGTTTTGAATAGGGACTAATTTCAAATTTCACTAAAATTTGAGGGACCAAAAACATATTTAACCCATAATATAAAAATAATATTATGATGATAAATAAAATTTATAAATCTAAAATTATATTTAGATGATAATATATTTTTATGTAAGTATAATTTTGGGTTTTTTAAATAGTTAATTTTTTATTGAACTTTTAATATTTTTATTTAGTTGGTAAAAGTATTATAAACTTTTTAATATTTAAATGAGTTTATATAATGACTATTAATTAAATTTAATTTTTAATTTTGTTATTTTACAATTTAAATTATTATTATATTATATTTATCTTTTACAATTTTTATTATGCATACACTACAAAAAATAATTGTTTTTAGTGGGTCATATTTGGCGTTTTTTGGGTTTTACCCCCCACTAATGGTTTTACCAGGGAAAATCCTTGGAAGAGCAAGCATGACTAATCAATTACCAGGATTTTTAGCAACCCTTTGAACTAGCGCAACTTACCGAGAGTTTCGAAAACCTCCATTAATACCTAGGATTTCAAAAACCCCCGTTAATTCATGGGATTTTAAAAACCTTCGTTAATGCTTGGGGTTCTGAAAATCCCATTAATGCTTGGGTTCTGAAAAAACCCCGTTAATGTTAGTGCCTAGGGTTTTGAAAACCCTTGTTATCTCGGGGTTCTAAAAACTCTCATTAATGTCTGGAGTTTCAAAAACCTCTATTAATACTCGAAGTTAGTGCTTATATATTATTATGACATTGTTGTATTTAATAAATTTAATATGAATTAAACCTTATTTCAATTTATAATGAGAAATATTTTTTAATTAGAACTGCATCAAAAGTTAAAATTTAATTCAACAAATAGTATTATAATTAAACATCTTTTTAAATTAAAATAGATAACAATAAGTAACAAAAGATTAAAAGCAAGAAAAGTATTGTACTAAAATATAAGAGACGGTCACTACAAAAATAATGATTTTTAGATGGGGTTTATTACTTGGGGTTATTATAACCTCTAGTAAAACATACACATTGTGGAGGTTTTAAAAGCCCCGTTTAACTATCTGGGATTTTCTTAAGAAACCCAAGGAATGTCTCTTTATTTTTTTTCTCCTTTTTCATAATTTTTAATTACTTGACCCATTACCCTTTCATCTTTTCTTTCACTTTGTTTTACCCTAATAGTAAGAAAATAAACTCTTCTCGTGCGTGCCTCCACTATGTCTCCACCGAGCCTTACCGTGCCTCCACTATGTCTCCACTAAGCCTCACCGTAGCTTCACCGTTTTTGCTTGAAGTTTAAGGTAATGAAGATCGTTATCTTGCTTTCAATTTCATCTCCTTGCTTTTTATTGCTCTTTCTCTTTCGATTTCATCTCCTATTTTCTATTTCGTCTCATTTCAATTTCGATTTTGTTCCCTACATCATTGCTTTTGATTTCGTTTTCTTGTATTGTTGCTTTCGATTTCGTTTTCCTCTTTCAATTTCATCTCTCTTACTTATGCCCTATCTCACTGATTATTTTTCCACCATCAAGTAGTAGCTCTGACACTGCCATAGCTACTGCAATCGGAGTGTGATTCCACAACAACTGCAGCCATTGTAATAGTGTGATCCCTAGTTCTGTTCAGGTGCTCCTCTTTGCTTTTTGCAGCTTCATCTCTGATTTTGTACTCTTAGATTTTGTTCTTATCTAATTATATGCTTAAAGACTAAGGTTTTCTGTTAACCATGTTTTCCAATGGTACTAATCAAGTTTCTCAAATTTTTGTGAATTCGAGAGTGAACTGAAAACTGTTTAGAAAAATTATAGTAATCATTGCATTTGAGTAGAATTTAGTAACTATGGTATAAGAGAAGTGTGGACCATAGAAAAAGTTTCTCAGAGATCCTGAAATGAACATATGAACTAAAAAAGATTGCTCCTAAAGTACATATGGGTGCATAAAAAACAAGTGTAAGCAAAAGAAGTAGTGTGATTTGAAGAATTTAATTCAGTCATTAATAATAAAAATAAGGAATATCATAAGGAAGTTGCAACATACCTTCTTGCCTTTGAGCTACGAGGACTACTTTGTTGCATTATTACTTGAAAGATCAATGTTCTTAAGTTGTAACTCTGGATCCGAAAACCACAGTTCCACACCTTTCCACATACATGTTATGTTAAGTGTATATCATACTTGGATGGAAAAGAATGATAAGGTTCATGGTAAGTAAGATTGATAGACCAATATATCTGGTTTAGAATTGCACCTCTGTTGATGATCTTTTCAGACATTACTGTCAAATTCCTTGAAAGACTATGATGAATTAGGAAAATTAGGAAAACATTACTCTTTTCTATCTTTCCACACTCATCAATTAGGAAAATTCATCCAAAGGGACCATGATGAATATCTGGTGTATCTGAAAAACTATCAGCTCACACAATCAATCAATCCTCATTATCCAAATGAACTTTTCCAAAATTAAAGTGAAGCAAAAACTAAGTGCATTACATAGATATTGCATACTGTCATTTGAAGACAACATTGAACAAAAGTTTTACAGTCTTGTATTATATGAATCAAACAATAATTTTTAATACCTAAATCTAAAAATTTAGGTAATATCTTGGAGAAAAAACTTTCTATGATAGAGTTTTCCAATGAAACGAACAAGAAAAAATATGTTAAAGTAGAGTTCTTGCAAGTCATACTACTTATTTTTTCAAGGCAACCTATTAATTCTAGATGTAATTTTTTGTCGCATGAGTCTTTGAATAAAGTTTATTTTCTATCTACTCACTTATTCATTGTTTCTTAATAAGGGTTGTATTTGCTCTATTAAACATTCATATTTATGTGCTTTCTAGTTCCAATGTCGATGCAATTTACCTAGTCAATAGATTTTTAATGATACCGATAATGGTTCAATTTTTATTATTTCATCATTTGTTAACCCTTCTGTTTTATTGGATAAATCATTATTTATACATGCCTTAGATAATGAAAACCATTCGAGAATATTCTTTAAATTGTGTGGTATGTCTCGTTATCCTAGCTCTATTTCTCTTCACATAGCCAATGTCAAATAGCCAATTTTTATATTATTAGTTTTCATTAAAAAACTATATATGTTGGAATATGACAAGCATATGCATATAATTTAAGTGGATAAATAGTTACCAATTCTTTTTTTTT
>Ga0214544_1012370_pt1 | contig 11151 bp, 5 predicted proteins | sample CNSS3metaG_FD_160074 | JGI IMG/M metagenome (GOLD analysis project Ga0214544, IMG submission 160074) | Root nodule microbial communities from cowpea collected in UCLA plant growth center, Los Angeles, California, USA - CNSS3 | ecosystem: Host-associated > Plants > Roots > Nodule | place: USA...
TTTCCTAATCTTCATTATCCTCCTTTTTTTTTTCTTCTTATCTTTTCTTCTTATCTTCTTATCCTTTCTTATTCTTTTCTTTTTTCTTTTTCTTTTCTATATTATTTTTTTTTCTCTTTTAAAAATTCTTCATATATATTTTTTTTACACACACCTATTTAATAATATTTTTAATGCTTAAACTACATCATAATAAAATACAAAACGTTAGTAAAAATAGAATATTTTCTAAATGTTTTATTTAAAATAAATAATACAGTTTATTATAAAAAAGGGATGTTACAGATGCAATGTGGTCGTTTTTGTTAAACTTATTGAAACGAAACAAGAATTTTTCATCAAGATTGAAGTGGTTAATAACAATGATTTACTTTATTGATGTAACTAACATAATCATAATGCCAATTTTGATAAAAAAATCATTGATTTGCTTAAGAAATTTGACAAAAAGGATCAAATTTGATTAATTTTTAAAAAATTATGACCAAAATTGAAACTTATAAAGATTAGAGGACTAATTTGACACTTTTGAACAAAAACAGAAATCAAAAAAGTAATTAAACCTATTAAAAATATGAAACTATGTTATTAATATAAAATTATATTATAAAACGAGTCATTTGTTATTTTTGACAAAATTGATCTTATTAGAAAAATAAAATTATGAGATTACATTATTCATAAAAACATTTAATTTGTTTTAATATTTTATCACATAAAATTCACAACAAAATATTCATTACAACAATAAGAAACAAATATTTTTAGGTAAAAGTCCAATTACTTCATTCTCATGTCATCAACTATAAAAAACTTGCTCAAGAATCAAGGAGATAAAAAACTTGCTTTAAGCCTATAAAAAGGACTTCAAATTTTTTATACTAATATTTCTCTATTAAATTGATTATAAAATTATGTTTAAGAAAAAAAATTATACTAAGATATCTTTATTAAATTAATTATAAAATAATATTTAAAAAAAAACTAAAAAAGTTTTGTAGTACTAATATACGTCTGATAATTTAATTATTCTTTATGTTTAAGAATATAATTTAATTAAATTATCATAAATGTTTGTTAATTTTTATTGGTATTAATAATAATATTTAATGAGTTAAAATTTTTTTCAATAAATTATAATTTTATTTTGGAAAAAGAATGATTATTTATCTTTATTCTCATATAATTAATTTATATTTTCTTCTTTCACGGTTACTACGTGACTTGCGACTTGTGACTTTTCATGTACTTATTTCTCTTTTTGCTTTCTTCTATTCGAAAGTTTTTATTTTTTATTTTATTTTTGAGGAGAGTATTTTTTTTTGGCAGATTCCATACCTTTTGAATATCATGTTGTTTGTGTGTATCAATTTTTTTATCCTCATTTTTTATTATTGTTTTTTTATTTGTGTTGCTAATGTTTTTAGTTAATTTTTGAATTTATATTAGTATTAGAAATATATTTCTTTTGCTCAGTTTTATTTTTCAGTATTTTTTTATTTATGAGTTTTGAGAGTTTTTCTGCATCTATAACAATATATAAACAGAATATTTTCTCTTTTGTGTCCATATTTCATAATATCAATTTTACCTTTTACAATATAATTATTTATTCAAATTTTTAAAATTAACGGTTATTTTTACCTATTTTTTATAAAACTGTTTTTCTTTTCTTATTATGGATCAACAATTAATTTCTTTATCCATTTCACTTTATTTTTTATAAATATAAATGTATTTTATATATTAACTTAATAACATTACACTATTATCACTTATTAACATACCATACTATCATTCATATTTAAAAAATGTGTACACACAAGCGCTATACAGGCGCAATAGTGCCTGTGTGTACGCTAATATATTTTATTCAGGAATTGAAATTTGTACTTAAATTGAATTACATAACTATTAATTAAGTTAAATTAAGCCTTTTGTGAATAATGAAAATGAAATTTCTAATGAAATAAGAACATGAATTGAAATTAAATAATAATATCAAAATTAAATAAAATTATATACAACAATTTTATACATAATTTTGTAAAAAGAACTTGAAAAAATAAATTTTAAATAAATGACCATAAAAATATATTTCTTAATTATATTAATTTTTTTTCTCACACTAACTTACAAACTAATCAAATAAAATAGTAACTAATTTATTGGTATTATAAAATATCCTATTAAAATTTTCAAGTAATCCATTAATTCTTATGATATGTATAGGAATCCATTAATTCTTATAATATGTATAGGAATGTTATGATATGATATTTAGAAAAAAACATTGTGATCAAATTGTATGGTTTGAATTTTTATGGGAATAATTTAAAACAACTATATATTTATAAGATTTTATTTTTTTATTAAATTTTAAAAACATTAAAAAAATACAACACTTAATGTAAAAACAAGAAATTAGGGCTTTGGATATAGAGGTAAACTTGATGCAAATTTTTTAACCCTTTAATATGGAATTGATTCTAACTTCTTGTTCTTCCTTGCTTGTAAGTTATAGATTAATATTTTCTTCATTATTACTATTGAATTTCAACAATAAGTTTGAAGTTATTATATTGGTTTAATTAAAAATTCATTATAATCAAATATTGATGAAAAAATCACTAAATATTATAAATGAATATCTATATCTCCTTCAAATGAAAAGAGTAGAGATAATATAGGATTACTTGATGAATTTACCATCTAGTATTTATATATTTCATTAAAAAGTAACTTGAAATTTATAAAAATCTTATTCAAAAAGTATTGTATGGAATTTTGTATATTTTTAATGCCAAATTACCTTTTCATAAATTGAAAAAAAAATCTTGGTTAAATACTACCAAATTTTATTGTTTTCCTTAAAAAAATACCACAATTTATTTATATTAAATAAAATTGAGAAAGTAATAAATAATTAGTATTTATATTTTCTTAAAATAAAAGAAATCATAAATGTCATTAATAGTCACCAACTTTGAATAGCACCCAATTTGTGTAGATGATACACTTGATTATTTATTTATCCTTTTATCATTTATTTTTTTAATCTCTAAAAACCATCAACTATGCATCTATTTAAAATTCAACTCAACCTATCCTAAGTTAAATATTAACCATGGTTAATTAAACCACACCAAATAAAAATTATATAAAAAGATGGTTTTACATGATTCTTCTCTCTATAAAAAAAAACCCTCATTCTACCAAAAAGTAAAACTCTTCAAATTCTTCTCTCTTCTCCTTCTCTCTCCATATATCCTTCCTACAACAAATTTTCTTTTTGAAAGAAAAAAAAAAAGAGAGAGAGAGAAAGAGTGAAAAAGAGATTTAGAGAAAAGAAAAGAAAATGCATAGCATTGGGATTTGGCAAATTAAGGGACAAGTTGGTGGTGCTAAACCACAAGTGAGGTCACATTAGGTTGGTTGTGGAAGCATTCTCTCAAGTTTTTCTTTATTCACACTGGTATGTCTGTCTTTCTTTCTTTTTCACTTTCAATGAAAACTCCTTATTTTTATCTATTTTTACTTCCCTTCAAAAAATTAAGAATCGTCCGTTTGACAAATAATTTTTGCCCCGAAATTTCTGAAAACCCTTTTGTTATTTTAATTTTTCCGAAGCTATTTTCATTTTCAGATTTTCATAAACCCTTCTGGATTTTGAAGAAGAGGGTCTGCATCTGTTCAAACTTGAACTTTGGCCCCTCCTTCATTCTTCCAAAATAACACTATCTGCAATTTAATTTATAGACTTTTAGCTTCATAAACAAAGCGCGGGACTCCGAAAATTTTTTGTCCCTTCCTCTCCCCCTTTCTCCGACGATGTAGATAGAGAAAGCACATGGTTTCCTTCGGTACCCTTTTTCAGTTCTCAGCCTTGAATGCTTGTATATACCTAGGTTTCCTTCTTTATGTTTTTTTGGGTTGGCGGTGGGGGAATAAAAATGGAGCCTTTACATGATCATTTCTTTTGTTTTTATGACTTGAATGTGATAACCGTAGCAGGATGGTGTGGTTTGTTGATGGGGTTTTCTTTGATCTAGCTAAATCACCCTTAATTAGTTTGAAGTTGAAGCTGATAATGCAAATGTGTTTGTAGGTTTATCTGATAAGGGTGCATGCTGTTTTGATCAATTCCTTGGTGGGTTGTTTCGGAAACAGATCCGTGTCTACAATAATGGGTAACGGGGAGCCTTTGGATTTGTATAAACTTTTCATGGTGGTGAAGAAGAAAGGTGGTTATGAGACTGTATGTAAGAATAGGTTATGGGATTTGGTGGGGGAAGAATATGGGTTGGGTGTGAAGGTTGGTTCCGCTGTGGAACTTGTTTACAGCAAACACTTAAGTGCTCTAGAGAGATGTTTGAAGAATGTTTCTGGTGGCAAGTTTTCTGAATATGGTTTAGAGGGTGATAGAGTGAAGTTTCAGAAGCATTTGATGGAGGCACACACTGAATCCATGTTGGAGAATTCTGGTGAGGAGGTAGAAGATGAACTTGAGAGGAGGGAGTGTGGCCGTCCGGATGGGAGGAAGTTCAGTGGTGGTAATAGAGTCAAGTGTGTGAAACCAGAGTCCAATGGGGCTGAAAACGAGAATGCATATGAGTATATAAATGGGAGTAAATCATGTGGTAGTAATAGTGTGAAAGACAAAAATTCAGATTCTAATGGGAATGAATATGATAATGTATGTGACTATCTAGAGGGGAGGAAGTTGTGTGGTACTAATAGGGTGAACGGGGTGAATCCAGAGTTCAATGAGGCCAAGAAAGTGAGAAGGCCGGGACTTGTTGGTTTGGACATGCTGGAGGACCACAACAAGGGTGAGCCTATTGTAGTAAAATTTTGCGGATTTAATACTGAAATGGATACACCAGAAGAGTTTGATGAGGGCAAATTATTAACTGTGGATGCATCCGATGCAGAAAGTGATATGGTTAGATTGTCAGATGGAAGAAAGAGCAACAATAAAAATGATGATGACGATAGTGATGAAGTCTTGATATTGGATCCATCTAGTGTTGACAAAAACAAATTTGGTCACAAGAGGAAGAGAGAGTCTGTGTCAGAAATGCTAATTTGGATTAACAGCATTGCTAAAAATCCTTGTGATCCTGCTCTTGGTTCGATTCCTGAAAAGTCTAAGTGGAAGTCTTGCAGTAGTCAGGAGATCTGGAAGCAGGCTTTGTTGTTTCGAAAAGCAGTCTTTCTAAAGAAAGATTTTGAGACAGCCAATGAACAACTTAGTTGGCAGGTAATATGACACTACCATGTTCTCTTTGTTTGTCATGCAAATCATTAATGAATTATGAAATATAGTACAGGGTTCTATGCCATTTTTGTGTTGAGACCATGCGTCATGGAAATAAATCTTTCTAGTTTTTTGATAAATTTATTTCCCCGATTATCTAGTTAAATAGATGCCTTTATGCGCCATTATAATTATTATATTTATATGTGGAAACCATTGATGCTGTCCTTCTACATTATTTTCCCAATAATTTACTGATGTATTTGTTTGTTCTTGTTCATAATTACTATATAGACACAACTCTAATATAGGCTTCAGAAACCCATATTTTGGGGTTTCTTTTGGGTAAAAATATACTTCAAAAGCTTATCTCTATTTGACATCTATTCCTTCACTCACTACAGGACTGTTTTTTTATCCTGTCTTCCATTCTTTCATTTTTTCTTTAGGCTTCCCCACCCATTGTTGTAGTTCACATTCTGCTATTTTTTTAATCTAATTTGTTGTGTTCTTTTTCTATTAATTTTACCATCATATTTTTTATTCAACTTCATTACTATCTTGATATTGCTTATAGATTGATGGTCAGTGTGTAAACTATGCCTTATTATTATCATGAATATTTATAGTTTTTGGTTTTTAAGTATTTATGTGTATTTTTTCAGTATAAATTATTTGGTTAGTATTATAATTTTTAAAATAGCGATCATCTTACTATCTGTGATTGAAACATGGACACCAAACATTGATATAGTCGCTACCTTCTGCTATCTGTGATTGATAACTATGATATAGAATAATTTAAATTCATATTGATATCATTTAGCGGACACTTATGCTTCATAAAAATTGATGTCTCATAATTTTCTTGCCCATACATTAAGAAGAACAAGTTATTTCAGAAAATTTAAAATTTCTATTTTTATCTTATTACAAATTTACTAGATTTGTCAATATCTTATTTATGGTGAAAACTCATTAGTATCTTACTACATAATTCTAATTCTTCAACTTTTAAATTTATCTCGAAATAATCCAATCTTTTGAATTCTTTTTAAATCTTTGTTATTGAAAGAACTTGTTATTTTTGATATCTTATTACTTAGTTCAAACTTTAATTTTTATATTTTAGTGTGAGAAATTATTTATTTTTAAGGTAAAAACTGTTTGCTGATATAATGTTAATTGTCTGCAAATCGTCATTTAAATTATTCTGTTTATTTCAATCAAGATTTTACAAATATTGATAATGAATTTAAATCTTTTGTTATGCTGCTTAAATTTAGTTTCATTTATGTTTCTTTCTCTCTTGTGTGTGGGTCTGTTTTGTGGTGTCCTATATTTTTGACATTAAATGGTTTAGTGTAGTGTTGTGTTTGGTGTCCATGTTTCTATTGAAAATTTAAAAAATAACTGTGGTGTCAAATTAAAACCAAAATGTTATGCCATTTTGTAGAGTCAGAAAATGCATCCTTCCATGTATGATGATCGCGTTGGGGCATTGTACAATTTTAGAAAGAGGTTGAAGTGTGATGAGAGGTCTTTATTCGGAAAATCTACATCTAATGGAGTCTCCTCTTCATCTAAAACAAAACGTGGAGATTTGAAGAGAACCCTTAGTTCTCGATCTGAAGATGTTGTCGATAAGAAGTTACATGACTCTTGTAGTCTTGATAAATATGCACGAGTGCACATCCCTGTGGGACCAAATCATCAAGCTGAAGTGCCAGAATGGACTGGCATGACTTGTGAGAGTGATTCTAAGTGGTTGGGGACCCAAATATGGCCTACAAAATCTGTAAATTCAAAATGGTGTCTTGTTGAAAGGGACCCTATTGGGAAAGGAAGACAAGATTCATGTGGCTGCCCAGTACAAGGCTCTGTTGAGTGTGTCCGGTTTCATGTTGGTGAGAAAAGGTCTAAAGTTAAGATGGAGCTGGGGGAGGCTTTTTTCCAATGGAGATTAGATATGGTAGGGGAAGAAGTTAGGAGTTCTTGGACAGATGAAGATGAGAAAAAGTTCAAAGATGTGGTGAAATCAAACCCTGCTTCACTTGATAAGTGTTTTTGGGATCATCTTTTTAAAACATTTCCTAAGAAGAGCAGAGAAGATTTGGTCTGCTACTATTTCAATGTCTTTCTTCTGCAGCAGAGAGCATATCAGAATAGGCATACTCCAGATAACATTGATAGTGATGATGATGAATCAGAGTTCACACCATTGAGGAAAGTGTTTGGACATCAAACACCAAAATCTCGCAACCTCACCTTGTTATCACCAAAAAAATCCACAGGCAAAAGGGCAAATAGCAAGTGAATGGTCAGTCACTTCTCGATCTTTATCGAGAATGTGAGTTGACAATTTTGTGCGTATTTTGCTGTCACAACTTTCAGAATCAATGGATCTTTCTCTCCTTAGAATTTTGAAGCTCCATTGATTTTGGAAGTGGAAAATGGAACCTAAAAGATTGGTTCTTTTTGTGTAGGATCAATTTAGGACATGAAAGATGTTTTTTGAAGCCTTGCCAACAACTATGAAAATCTGACAGTTGGAGTTGCTTTTAGTTTTACATGCCTCCATTTTTGAGACATGTCTTCTGTCTGTTGGCTGTAATATGTTGCAGCCACAGGTCTCTTCGCTCATTTTATTTTCACCGGTTTTTGACAAGGGTTACTTTAAAGTTCAAACAAAAACATCATGAATATATAGGGCAACATTTTATTGTAGAGTTTTATGAAGAAATACTAAGTGTTATTTGAATTTCAGCCTTTCATCCATGCAAATTTCTATCAAAATGTTTCTAGCAGTAAAATATATGTTGTTTTGGCAAGTATATGCAACTTTATTATGTTACATACTTTTACAAACAATCTATGTGCAGATTTTTTATGTTTTTAATATTACTTTTTAATTAAAATTGGAGATTGCCTTCAGTAATATACCAAATAAAAGTTTATATTAAATGTTTGGCTACATAACACTAATGGGAATAACAACATTTTTGGAATTTTATACATTTATCAGTTTTTCTTGTCAATTAGTCTTGTGTTCTATCCATGTTTGCCAAAATATAGTGTTTGTACAATTACTTACCAAGATCTTGTTGGTATTGTACACTATGTAATACAAATTTACATTTTGAATTGTACAATTCGTACAAATTTAAAAGATAATTCAAAATGCAATTTATGTTTCAGGTTATATCATTCATAATGTAAATTACATTTCAAATTGTATAATTTGCTATACTTTTAATATTGAAGAAGTGCTCATCATATGAAACATTACCAAAAGGGATAATGAAACAAATAATGTGAAAACAAAAGAATGAACTCTATATGAAATTGAAGGAATGAAGAGGTTACACATTCCTTGAATGAATTACACCCATGCTCTATTCAATGAAGGGGTTATAGGAAGAAGATAGGTGGAGGTGGAAGAAGAAGATGGGTGGAAGTGGAGGTAGGGGTTATAGGAAGAAGATGGGTGGAGGTGGAAGAAGATGGGTGGAAGTGGAGGTAGAGGTAGAGGTGAAGGTGGAAGAAGCTGAGGAAGAAGATAGGGTGCCATACTCTATTCAATGAAGGGATTGTAGGAAGAAGAAGATGGGTGGAGGTGAAGGTGGAAGAAGGAGTTAGGGTGGAGATGGAGGAAAGTATAGAGGTGTGATGATGGAGAGGGTGGAGATGGAGGAAAGTATAGAGGTGTGATGATGGAGTAAGAGGGAAGAAGATGAGGGCAAATTTGTCTTTTTATTTTGCTTATGGGATTCAAGAAGAAAGTATAGAGGTGCAAGAAGAAATCTTGGATATGGAGCATTCCCTTCAACCTTATTGAGTTTATAATCTTTTAAACAATTTAAACACAAAAAGGGATTACATTGAATTTTTTAAATATATAAGAACCACATTAAAAAAATAATTAAAAAGAAAATAACAAATCACTTCAACAACTAAAAGTACCATTAAATCTTAATTATCAATATAAATGTTGTTAGAGGATATGAGAATAAGATAAGTTAAAGCCCGAAAAAATTTGTAATTAATTTTTTACAATTTTAAGTTGTGTATTTTGAGAAAATGAGACAAAAAAAAAAAAAAAAACTTTGAGTACACTACAAGAAAATGTCTTATTAACAAGAAAATGTCTTATTAACAATCAATTTTAGTAACCAGAAGTTGTTAGTCATTATAGTGATTAATTTAGATACTAAATTATAAAATAAAATAAAAAAATTGTTACTAAAATAGTCACTATTATGACTAATAATATCATAATCCGTCGCTAAATTAGTCTAATTAGTTAGAGATTAATTTAAAAATTAATTTTTTTGGTAGTAAAAACTTTGGTTGTTAATATTTAGTGACTGATTTATTTTTGTAGTTAAAATCACGGTAACTAAATTTTAGAAACCAATTTAGAGATTAAATATAATTTTTTATACATAATAGTGATTATTTTAGTAATCAATAAATTTTTATTTTATAAATTGATATATAAATTGTCACTACAGTGACTAACAATTTTTTATCACTAAAATTAGTTATTAATGAGACATTTTGTTGTAGTGGTAACTTATGTTTGATATGTTATTTTAGCATGTTAACTCAAGGGTAAGAATGTAAAATATTCGTTTTAGGTATAAAATAAGAAATGTTTCAATTTTTTTAATACTAATATTTTTTACTAAATTAATTATAAAATTAGAAAGAGAAAGGTTTTAATTGGTATTAAGAATATATTTAATGAGTTAAAATCCTTTTTTAATAAGTTATAATTTTACTGAGGAAAGTACATTCTCACTAGTTTTGTTTATTTTGTTATAATCAATTTTAATTTCTATTTTAGTTGAAACTTTTGATTAGATATGTTAAAATGAATCAGGTGTATAGAAATGATCTGATAGTTTAAAAAAAAGTAGATCAGGTTGCAAATCTGAATAAAGAAAATTTGTAATAGATCTCTTATACTATTAGTTTCTTAACGATAATTATTATGGTAACTATCTATTCCAATTATGTGTGTTTTTTTTTTTATAGTAATCTCGTCTATATTTATTATTCGATTCAAAACCATCACAATCATTCATTATTCATAGCAGTATTCTTTGTATTAAATAACTATAACTATTTTACAAGATTTTTTATTCAATACTTAGATCTTTTATCTATTTCCTATTGATGACAAATTGGTACACTTGTCATAAATTATCAAGTCAATTAATAAATTTATATATCTTTTATGAACCCCAAGCACATTAGAAAAATAATTTGTAATACGTGTCTCGAGATGGAAAGAACAATTGGTCATAATGATCAGAATACAAGATTTTAAGTTTTATATGGACATCAAAATTTCATAAAAACAAAAATAATAAATAAATTTGAAGTTTGGTGTATGTAGGTGAACATCCACAATGAAAAAATATTAAAAAAATTAGATTTTTTGGAGAAAAAGTTATTGTAATTAGAAAAATAATGAACCGGAATGAAATAAAAAGACCGTCGATGATGAAAATGATAGGAAGATCGTTTTAATATTTACTTTAGAAAAGTATATCGATACCACATCCTGTAAAAATAAAAATGTGACTGATAAGACGTGAGATCTAGAAATTATGATATTAGAAAAACATACAAATATGGTTAAATATTTTAGGTAAAAGATATAATGGTTTATTATTATAAATTTTTTTAAATAAGATTTAGTAAATAATGTTTCAATTAAAAAAATATTAAATAAATTTTATAATAGATAATGAAATATTTTAATCATACATATGGTTAAAATGATATTCTACGGATAATATATATATATATATATATATATATATATATATATATATATATATATATATATATATTATTATAAAAATAAATATATATATTTA
>Ga0214544_1012371_pt1 | contig 11151 bp, 2 predicted proteins | sample CNSS3metaG_FD_160074 | JGI IMG/M metagenome (GOLD analysis project Ga0214544, IMG submission 160074) | Root nodule microbial communities from cowpea collected in UCLA plant growth center, Los Angeles, California, USA - CNSS3 | ecosystem: Host-associated > Plants > Roots > Nodule | place: USA...
AAGTGTGACAAATGCTCCAAAAAATATGCTGTTCAATCAGATTGGAAGGCACACTCCAAAACCTGTGGCACCAGAGAGTATAGATGTGACTGTGGCACCCTCTTCTCCAGGTATCAACAACAATCCAGAACTCCAAAATTGACAAATTTAGATTTCGAAAAGAAAAGTTTCTTTGACATGGGATTTTTATTGATGCAACATTCTAGTCATGCAGCAGCAGAGAATTGGGTGATGACAGATTAGAAGTTAGAATTAAGTACTGGTGTTTGGTTTGATTTAGTGTAGTTTGGTCTGCGTTAAGCCTTATTATTAGATTCTTCAAGTGACTATAGTGGGGAAAAGAGCTTAGATGCTTTCTTCTTTTTCTATTTGAGTTTGGCTTCCTTCCAATTCATTCAGATTCTGTCCTCTCTTTCCCTCTCTCGTATGCTTTCCTTTGTCATCTTTCTCTTATATTTGGTACGTTGCCCAAGTGAACTGCAAGGAAACATCCCCCCACGTGAATAATCTCAGAAAATCATAAAAAAACCACAACCAAGAACTACCTAATCTCCTTCATCCTCACATTTACTTTTTTCAGTTTCCTAAAAGAGTTTATGATATAAACAACAGATTGAAATTTATACAATGTCTCATGTCAAAGACAGAAAACAACATTAAACTTAACAAATTCTTGTTACCTTGTCTTATTCAAATTACAGTTGTTTTTTTGCCATTCATTTTTCCAGACCCCTTCAAAAGTTTACTCGTGCACTTATCTATATCTCTATGTTTGGTGAGGAATTAATTTCTCTCTCCTTTGCATACATGCATGAGTGTGGGGGTAGGAAATGTTTTCCTTTATTTATTTTCCTATTCACGTGCTGTTTTTTCTGTGTAGAAGATGGGGGTCCTAGTGCAGTGTGGTGTTGTTAGGGCTTTTGTTCTCTTGTGAATTGGCTAGATGTGTTCAGTACTGTGTTCTCTCTTGCAGGTGCTCCTTTCCATATCATAACGTCAGGGCCTAACAAACTCTCTCATTTTCTGCTTCCACTTTTTCACTCTTTTCTTTCACATTATTTCATGTTAAACCTTGAACAACCTAGTGCTCATGCTTGGTTCAGAACTGCAGTCAAAATAAGTACACCAGATTACATATACAAACCAATATATATATATATTTCACAAATTTCGTAGATTTTTGGAATTATTATGAAACCTAAACAGATGAACCACAGAAAATTATATTTATATATTCACGTTTTGACACACACGTGTCCGTGTATTTATGTATATGTATTCCCAGACACATATGGGAAAATTTTCAACCCAAGCCTTAAATATTTGATCTTGATTGATTTCTCAGTTCCATTCATTGGACAACAATTTTTTGAAAGGGCACATCTTAGATAAATTTTTGTGTAGTCTTTTAGTCAAGTTTTGGTTAAGTTATTACTCCTACATCGTTTCTATCTAAGTTGTCCTTTTCTCAATTTCTGCACATTTTCTTAATCACTTGAAGTGTCATTCATATTGTTCTTTTCTTTAACTGCTCGTTTCATAAGTACACGCAAATATTTATCCTCGAGCTCATTATGATTTATTATTGTCCTTTATGTTGACATTTTCCTTTAAGTGATTTTGTTGTCTTTTACTAGGAAGGCCAAGTTCTCCAGCTTCTAGCAAACTATGACTGTTTTTGTAGGCAACTTTTTGTTGTTGAACATTTTTCTGATGAAGTTGATTTTATGATATACTTATTTGTTTATTTCTTAAGATTAAATATAGAAAAACCCTTCTAAAATTCTTCCAGGAGTTCAACTATACATATATAATAAACTTTAACCAAAATTGCTACAACTGTGATATTTTTAAACTGTTCTTTATTCCAATTTCTATTTATGATAAAAGGAAACGATTGAGAAACTTAGCTTTTATTGAATTTTCCTCTTCTCTCTCTATTTTACCATAAATGAGAGTGTGGAGATAAGTACAAAAAAAGTTGTGTGTGATACAAACATATTCAAACTCAATTATAACAATTTATTACAAAATGGCAGTTATATGAATACACCGACAATGTATAAAATAATACTTTTACAATGCATAAGGTCATCCGTTTCTGCATTCTCTAGTCAATTATTCATCTTTATAAAAAAAAGTTTTATTCAATATACATTTTAATATAATTTTTCGATGTTTCATTTTTTGCCCTATTAGCTCATTCAAGTGCTATTTCAAATAATAATAATAGTAGCAAAAGTTTTAGATTTATTTTGAATATCATATAGATGTATTATTATTTAGTTTTTTTTTTCAAAGACATAAGAGAAATGATTAATGGTTTGAGATATACATTGATTGCAGACGTGACAGTTTCATCACTCACAGAGCCTTTTGTGATGCATTGGCACAAGAAAGTGCAAGAGAGCCACCCAATTTGAGCAGTGCCATTGGGAACCAACTATTTGGAAACAGTAACAACATGTCCTTAGGCTTATCTCAGAATTTGGGTTCTCAGATCCCTTCAATCCATGACCAAAACGCCCAACCCAGTGACCTATTACGTTTTGGTGGTGCACCAAGGACTGGTCCATTTGACCACATTCTCCCACCAAACATGGCCTCACCCTTCAGACACTCCTCACACCAAACCATGCAACTGCAAAACCCTCCATTCTTCATGCCAGAACCAAACCAAAACCAAAACCAGAACTACCATGATCACCAACAAGGGTTAATCTCAAACAAGCCATTCCAAGGAATGATACAACTATCTGATCTCAACAACAGCAACACCCCTGCTGCCTCCAACCTCTTCAACCTTCCCTTTCTATCCAACCGAGGCCACACCCCAAACTTCTCCGAGGAACACCACTTCAACCCTACAGAAGCCTCAAATTTCTTCACAGAAGGCACCATAATCGGCACCGATCACCAAACAAGCTCCACTGCCCCTTCTCTTTTCAGCACCGCTCTTCAGAACAGCACCAACATGTCTCACATGTCAGCAACTGCACTGCTCCAAAAAGCTGCTCAAATGGGTGCTGCAAGTTCCAGCACCAACAACAGTGCCTCCTCTCTTTTAAGAAGCCTTGCATCCAAATCTGATCACGGGCCACTCATCGCTGCTGCAAACTACAGCACCATCTTGAACTCCAGCGTGCAAGACATGATCACCCTTCCCGGGTTCGAAGCATATGATCATGGCATCTCTAACAAGGAACCAAAACTCAGCGTTGGAGGCTCTGATAGACTCACCAGGGATTTTCTAGGAGTTGCACAGCAACAACAACAACAACGTGGATTTAACTTGAGCTCTTTGGAAGCAGAGACAAACAATGCGGCGCCGTCAGGTCAATCTTTCGGAGGTGGAGCAAACTTTCAGTGAACAAGTACGATAAGGTACGTCAAAACATAAAGTTTCTCACCTTTGACCAAATTTTCATCGTTCTCTCCTATGCATGATTACGCATAAAATGTTATACATATTTGTTGTTTTCCTTAATCTTTTTATATATATATATATATAATTCAAAAATTGAAACAGTGTTTCTTATCATTCTATTTTGATATTTATAAAACATTTTTCTCAAACACCTGTTGTCGACTTCACAATAGGCTAAAACTTTTGACTATGTAACATGTGAAAATATACTGAAACCAGTAGATTCCCTTTCCAAAGTGTCTTACCTTTTCTGAAAATATTCCCTTTATATATATATATATATTCTATCTTTTATATTTTAATATTTTTTTATATATATTTTTTTTCTACGTATTCCAATCTACTCTACCTTGGGGTCAAGAGAAAGATTTAAAAATCTTACTTCACACCTCTTTACCTTTTCTCTCTCTGTTAGTGTTTTTTTTTTGTTTCCTTTCTATGGTGGTGGAGTCGTTAGCATAGACTTCATCATGAAACTGTGAAAGAATAAGTTTGTTTCGAAAAAGAAAATGATGTTTGAAATTTTGAATATTTTGTGTGAGAGAAAGGGGCTGTGTTCTGATCCTGACATGTTGTCTTGCATGGGGTGGACAGCGATGTGGTGCAGAACTTTGTTTCTTCTATTGTCTTCTCCTTTTCATTTGGTTTCATTTTTGGATATTTTAGTATATAGGGTTGGCAGAGTCACGAGTGTCCTTCAACCTAATTGGAAGGGCATGGCTGAACATATCCATGCTCCTATCAACTTTGATGCTATTATTTTTTGCTCTCTTTCTTCTCTCTCACTTTCTCTCTTTTAACTCTTAATTACTGAATCAGCAAAATCAAAACATCAAAACCAATGAATTGAACCCTTTGACAACTCTTATAGTGTTAAAGAAATTATTTATCAAAAGCCACATGCTGTTTTTCTACTTATTTTATTTTATACAGTTCATTTAATATAAGTTTCTTCTTTTCTTACCAAAAAGGCATTGTTTAATAAAAAGGATACCTTGCTTTTAATTATATCAAAAAAATTACAAAAAATAAGATTTTTTTAATTATATTTATGATTTTTCTGTGTCATTTTATTAAACCAATTGTACTGAAAAGTTTTGAATTTTAAAGTTCAACAATTTAACTAATTATTATGTTAATTAATATTTAAAATAATTTATTGAAAAGTGAGATTAATGAAATACTGTTGTTAAAAATGGATTAATGTTATTTTATCAGTTAAACAAAGCAGATTTTAGTTTAGTAAAAGATGGTTGTATTAACAAATCATTATTGGAGTATTGACATTTAGCATTAATTAATATTACTCAATGTAGAATTAAGTTTAAAATGCAGTAAAATAGGTTAAATCAAGTAAGAAGAAAAAAAAAACTTTTGATAGTCACTACATAGGGAAATTGGTCCCTTAAAATAAAAATATATAGTTTTGGTTTTTATCAGCACAGATATATCATATAGTTGCTTTAGGCATTGATTTAACAAATAAAATGCATAATGTCTGGGGTTCTTGTAATATAGTTATCTTTCCTTAGGAATTATTTTATGACAAAAAAAAAACTATTTTATGTTTAATTCTACACGTTTTTTAAACTAAGACATGAAACTACTTACTGTATGTGTGTTTTTGTAACTGACAACATTTTGTTATAATTTTATTGCAAATCGATTTTAACTATATATCTATAATCTATAAACTTTTAATATTCAATAATTGATAAAAATATCTTAGGATGTCTTAAATTCATCATACTTCCAAAATAGGATCTATTTGTTCTAAAAAATATATATTTTTTATAATTGAAATGATTTTTTTTTAATATTGTTATAATGATTGTATAAGTTTTTTATACGAATAAAATACAATTGAATTATCAAAAAAGAAATACTATTTTAAAATTATATACATTTATAAATATTCATTTTATTTCATGTGAGGGGAAAAAAATATCAATGAAGAGTACATGTTTATCTCTCCCTCAAGTGCTCTGCTAATTTAATTTTATTCTTTGCTGATAAAGAAAATAAAAAGGACAGGACCTTTACTATCACTAAATATGTTTTTGTTTTTAATCTAGTGTCTTTTTTGTTTTACACATGTTTCCATATTTAGGTATTTTACATGTTCGAAACATCTACTGAGTAAACTATCTTAACAAACCATTTTATTTTTAGATTATTTGTATTAAACACTCTTTATTTTAGTTAGATTTGATCTTATGCAAGTTCATTGAATTAGAGACCATCTCATATCCTTGATATAAACATTGTTCTTAATTAACTTTCATCATCTCATCTTAATATTATAAGTTGCATGAACTGTAACCATATTGCTGCAGTTTACTATGTTTTTGTGGGTGACATGGGTAAGAAACAACTTTCATGTTTTCCTTTTTTTCTTGGAAGGGTGGAGACTAAATATTAGGTTATGTGAGTCTAATATCTTCCTTAGTATCTGCTATATATAACAATGTTTTTTTTTTTTATTATTATTAACTGACACTATCCTAAATCTAACAGTTTTTGGACTTTGGTTGCAGGAATGTGAACTTGATCCATTCAAAAAAGTGCATCTATTTGGATCTTCGGGAGCAGCATATTTGGAGTTTCTGTATAGAACGAGCTAGTTTCAAGATTTTCAAACAGTTGAAAATTGACTTCTTCCTTACATCATCGTACTTTGAAAAAAGCATAGACAAATTGGTATTAGGATATTCCAAACAAAACTTGTTTCGAAATTTTCATGGTTTAACTTAATTAGTAGATTTTTCTATATATTAGACAATGCTTTTGATATGAATAATAGTCATATATCTACATATATTATTTATAGTTTTAGTATCATCTACTCCTTTAGACTGAAAAAAAAAAGAAGAAGAAAAACTATTGTTTTAAAGCCTCTCAATTCAGCAAAACTATTCTAGTGAGAACTCTCTTATCTATAAATAGAAATTTGAACATCTCAGAGTCAATCAATTTGAATTTCTAAAATTTTTAATTTTGTAAAAAAAAAGTTCTAAATATATAAACATATCTAAATATTTCACATATAACTGTCTAATTTTGAGTACTTTTACTTGTTTTTTTACTTAAAATGTTATGTAACATTAATAATACAAATTTAATTACTACCTTAGATTATTGAACCTCAAATGTCAGTGTTTTTATTTATTAAAAAAAACAAGGAAACAACCAGAAACATATAACCAATTTTATGAACAGTCTCGTCGTTTTTAAAATATTATAACCATTAATAATTAAATAAATTAAATTTGTCTCTTTTTATACATCTTCTCTAATATATTCTAGAAAGTAATCAAACCAAAAAAATTAAGTTTAGAAAATCATTAGTAAAGAGGTGTGCATTAGCTTATTATGGAACAATGGAAGGAAGAAATTACTATTAAAATGAAAACAAATGTATTCAATATTGCATGATGGCTGTTTTTCCTTTCCTATTTTTCTATTCGAAATCCTTTGTTATTTTTTAAAACCTCACGTTTGTTTTTCAGAATTTTTTTTGGTACATATTTTAGTAGTTTAACTATTCAGAATTCAATAATTGAAGGCACGCATACAAAATATAAGGATATAGTAGCATATTCAAAAGACAGAGTTCTTAATTAAATAATATAAATCAAAAGTTGTTCAATGCAAATGGAAAGTACAAAATAAAGAATATATATACATATGCGTAGTTCCGTATTAAATCTCTATTAAAAGATTCTTTCGGATTTAAAATGTAGATATATGATACATATACGTACCTAACTCATGGAGATTAGGCCTTCCATAAATATCTAAGTTTTATACTTGAGTTCTATTGTTTGTTCCTGTCTTGTATATAATAAATTGGTTTATAACTACTATTTGATACCATTTGTGAATCATTTGGCAAAGTTTTGGTGAAGACTTTTTACTTGCTTTATTGTGGGTTATCTATTAACATTTTTTCTTTTCTTTATTCCACTCCTTACGTAAAGCTACAAATTTCCTTCTATGAAACTTTCTTTGCCTCTCATTTATGCTGACGATCTAGCTTTTTACTCAGAAAAATAGAATCTAGAAAACCATTCTAAAAATGTATTAGTTGCCACGGAAGATATATCAGTGTTAGGTTATATTTCAAATAATTTCTACTCATACATCTAAAAATATTCATGCATGAACTCTCAAAATCTACTTACACTCAGAAAGGGTAAAAGAACAGCAATTGTGGAAACGTAATTCATATGATATTATATCTTGGAAATTTTATATTATTATAGATGAGATCAATTTATTTATATATATATATATATATATATATATATATATATATATATATATATAAATTAAATGTTAATATCACTTTATAAAGGAATTTTATAAAATTAGATTAGACTTAAAATTTTATTTTTAATATATTATGAAAATAAGAAAAAAGAACATGTATAAATGTCTATATATTATTATTCTAACAAATTATTTATTGAATAGAGAGAAACCATGTGTGTGGACAAGAAGATAAAGAGGAATGATAGGTTGAGGATATAGTCAAACAATGAGAATAATTAAGGTCATTCTAGGAAAAAAGGGTAAGAGATACTCTCCAAAGTCATTATAAAAAAGATAAACTTTTAAGACTAATTTTGTTTTATAAAATCACTTTGTAAATTGTAGTATTTATATCTACTTATAATTTAATTACAGGCATCTTCCTGCGCCTCCAACACCTTCTTTTGTACTCCAAAAAATTTTAAAATTTCCACTTTGCCTTTCATTTATAAGTAATTACTTTTTTTTTCTCTCTCTCATTGATCCACCCAATTTTTTCTTTCAAAGGATGTCGACATCCAGTACCTTATTTTGTCCTACAAATATTGATATCCGGTACTTTATTTTTTTTTCAATTTTTATCCATTACAAATGTTGACATCCAGTGTTGTAATTATTTTTATATACGGATGTCGACATCTGGTATTCAATTTTGTTCTCGATATTCGTAGATAAAAATAATTATAACATCGGATGTCGATATCTATAATGGATAAAAATTGAAAAAAAAAATAGAGTATCGAATATTAACATCCGTATAACAAAATAAGGTATCAGATGTCGACATCTGTTAAAAAAGATTGTGAAGTGGATCAGTAAGAGAAAGAGAAAAAGTTGTTACTTTTAATTCAAGAACAAAGTGAGAATTTTAGAATTTTTTGGAGATACAGAATAAATGGTTGGAGACGAAGGGAGAAGCCGCCTTTAATTACCGTCTATGCTAATAAGAAAGTAGTAAACATTAAAAGATTGGTGAAACAAAAGAAGGGAAAGTATGCAATGTGATAATAGTCATCTGGGCATCATGGCTTCCTGGCCCATCATAGAGAACCTTTGGATTTTACGACAAAAACATGGTTATAAAGCAAAATTGAGAATATAACACCAATCACAAAAAGAAAATCATCAACTTAATTCAAGCTACTAACACTTAAATCAAACACATAAAAATTAACCACATGCACCGATCATAAATAAGATGAAAAATTACTATTAAAGTTGTTTATTTGTATACCCTCACTCATCATAGTTGATCTCCCTTCTAAGTCCTATCTCTTGAACTAGAAAATAGGATAAGGTTTGGGAAAGATTGACGTGTTGCAATGTAGTTTAAGGGTAAACAAAAAAAATGAAGAAGGAAAGTATTACAAACATATTAATAATTTACTTCTCAATCATATAATCCACCTATATGGAGTTGATTATAATATTGAATCTAGACTAATACAAAAAAAAAAATTTAAATATAGTAATTTTTTTTGCATACTGACGCTAAAAGGAAATAAAACAAATAACTACAAATAAATAATATTCAGTAAAAAAAAATCTTCATTTTTAACATTAATTTAATTCATATTTCATATTATTTAAATAAATATGATAAGAGATATTACATCCTCTTTACCATTTCCCCCTTCTATATGAAAACTAGCAAATAGTCTTCATTTACCATTTTCTCCTTATGAAACCCAGCAAATAGTGATCATTTTACTTATATAAACAAAGATAAAAACTATATATATGAAGAACCTTTGATGTGCTCCTAATTATGATAATAACAACTTACCACATTCACGCAAGTGAAGTTAATTGCATAGAGGAACCGAGGTTTTGAATGGAAGAATGATGTTCATGAAAAAGAAAACAAGCACACTATAAGAAAATTCTTGATTAATGATAAATTTTAGTGACTCAAAATGTCAGGTTTATAGAGGGGGTTTCACTGGAGAGATACAACACACCAATGAGACCTGAGCTCAACTACATAAGGCATTGACATCACTCTCAACCCAAAATTTTAAGACAATGGGTTTATGGGTCTTTATTCTTATATAGTGCTCTACTTTCTCATTTCTGGTCAATGTGGAACTTAGACTCACACTTGTATTCCTAACACAAAATAATTAGGTCACCATAATAATCAATTTATAAACTAAAAATTATTAATAACTAATAGTTTCAAAAAATTATAACTGGTCTCTAAATTGATAACTAAAATAGTTTCTATTATGAATTGGTCACTAACATTAGTTACCTATGTTTTAGTTACCAAAATTGATATCTAAATTAATATCTAATTAGTAAATCAATTTCTAAACTAATTTCTAAACATAATTTTTTAATCTTAAAATTTATCACTATTTAATGGCATGAATAAGAAGACACATGATTTGGAAATACACCTCAGAAATAGAATGTTGCAAATGTAAAAGCCCGTTGTACATTGCTGTAATTACAATGAATGAAATAGAGGAGTTTTTTAATTCTTTAATTTTACAATATTGTAAAAAGACCTCTTTTACTATGATTTTTGGAAGCAATCTAAAAAACTAGTCTAAAAATTATCACCATAATAACAACTTCTATATCAATCACTAAATGTTTCTTCAGTTATATATGTATATATATATATAGTTATATATGTATATATATATATATATATATATATATATTTATATATATATATATATAGATATATATATATATATATATATATATATATATATATATATATGTTTTACAGAGGGGGTTTCACTCGGGAGAACAACACCAATGAGATTTGAGCCTAACGACACTGACACCACTCTCAATCCAAAACCTTAAGACAATGGGTTTATGGGTCTTTATTCTTATATAATGCTCCACTTTCTCATTTTTAGCCAATGTGGGACTTAGAATCACACTTGGATTCCTAACAATCTTCCCCTCAAGGGTTAGTCCCTTCAACCAATTTTAGAAACAAAAAATAGTTAGTTACTATAATAACCAATTTAGATACTATTTTACAAAATAAAAAATTATGGATTACTAAAATAGTTCCTATTATACATAAAAAGTCATAATTGGTCACTAAATTAGTCATTAATTAATTAGATACCAATTTAGAAACTAAGTCATTTTGGTAGCCAAAATCTAGGTAGCAAATTTTTAGTGACCAATATCCTCTGATTAGAGATGGCAAATAAACCCGTCCCCGTGGGTATTGTCCGAACCCGTCCCCGTTTTGACGGGGAATTCCCGCATTGATTGGGTATGGGTATGGATAATCCCCGACTTTTTCAATTGGGTATGGAGATGGGTATGGGGATGTACATATCCCCGCCATAATACCCGTCTCCGTTTAAATTATTAAAATATTTACAATTAATTAAGTAATGATATATACATACATATATATATATATATATATA
>Ga0214544_1012375_pt1 | contig 11145 bp, 7 predicted proteins | sample CNSS3metaG_FD_160074 | JGI IMG/M metagenome (GOLD analysis project Ga0214544, IMG submission 160074) | Root nodule microbial communities from cowpea collected in UCLA plant growth center, Los Angeles, California, USA - CNSS3 | ecosystem: Host-associated > Plants > Roots > Nodule | place: USA...
TATATATATCACTACTTAACTATTTGTGTTAAAAAGAATAAATGATATTTTCAATACAAATAATCTACCTTACTATATGAGTATTAAAGACAAAGATACTAATTTAAAACTTTGAAAGGGTGAAAATAAATAAATAAAAATAATAGGACAAATATAAAATTCACACATTTTATAAAAAAAAAATACAAATTTTAATTTAGAATTTTATAAGAATGAAAAGCAAAGAAACCTCTTTTTTTTTTAAAGACCTAAATCAAACTCACAAATTATAAAAAGTGCTAAAACTATATTTAAGTCTAACTAAATTAAAAAGTAGAGTATACTACACATTGTAATTTTCAACTTAAATATATATTTGTTAAATCATTAATTTGAATTGGTATTATTTATCAAATACATTTGAGTTAAATATGTTTTTGGTCTCTTAACTTTTAGGAAATTTTAAAATTAGTCCATTTCGAAACTTTAGAGCAATTTAGTCATTCATTTCTCGAAATACGTAAATTTGGTTCTTTAAATCAAATTTCAGGATTGTATTTGAGTTATTAATATTGTTTGACACATTTTTCCTTTAATGTTAAGTAAAATACTATTATAAAACGTGTTTCAAATGTCAAATAAACTTAACAAAAAGTCATTTAAATCAATTTTTTAAATTTTATTTGACGTTTTAAACATATTTGTTAGCTAACATTGAAGCAAACATGTGTTAAACGATATAACCAAAACTAAAATACTATAATGAAATCTTTTTAAACGTTAAATAAACTTAATAAAATTTGATTAAAAGAACTAAATTCACATATTTACATAATTAAAAGACTAAATTAGTTCAAGATTTTCAAGAGAAACTAATTATAATTTTTACTAAAATTAAAGGACCCAAAACATATTTAACCATTCTATAAAATAAAGTTAATTTTCATTATACTATGTCTGAATCTGACTTACTTGTTTGAAGTCATGATTGGCAATGAAGAAAAATATTCCCTAGCTAGGTTTGCACACAATGTGACTAAAACTTTATGAAAACCATTTAGAGAAGGGCAAAACAAAAGAGGCTTTAAATTTGAAGTTACCACATGTTGAAGTAAAGTTAGGAATAGTTTACATGTTAAGTCACTCTCAGCTATATTTGCGAAGGCATATTATATATCTGTTCACCACTTTACTTTAACCAAACAAAACACAAAGTGAAGAGGAATATAATCCAAAACAATGATGACTATCTCACAAAACCTTAAACTATTTCTCGGGATCCAATGAGAGAAAGCTCAGATCAACATGTATAAACAAAAGACATAGATCATCAACAACAACCTTTGTCTTTATCTTCAATGCTACACTTCACTCAAATCTCACCCTTTCTTTTTTGTTCTTTTCTTTTGACTAACTTTGGTCTAAGATACTCACTCACTCCTTTAACTTCTTTCCAAATCAGCAAAAGAACAACACCAAGGTTCATTCACATGATTTTCTCTCACTTTCCCATTCAAAAAATACATAAAAATGTCCCCCAACATTAAAGAAAGCAAGAAAGAAAACCCTCATATCACATAATTGGAACTTCATTTCAATTTTTTTTTTTTTTACATTTGGATCAAACCCCCCACCCCATCATGTATCAAAAGATATACTACCATGTTCATTAGATCATTATCATCATCAATCATACTTTCCCTTTTCTCTTTTCCCAAATCCCAAAATTTCTTCGCACAATCAAACGTTGCATATTCTGTTTCTGTTGTTCCTCTCGGCAGCAATAGATAGAAGCCTCGACACACCCTGAGTCCACACATCGTACTCTCTCTGATTTCTGCACTCAAATTCAACAACACCACGCATCACTGTTTTCAAACCAAAGTAGCGACGGTTCTCTCCGCCTTCAAGCAAGTGCCGACCAGGCCAAGCAGCCATGTCTTTGATCACTCCGAGCACCACATCTGTGCAACATTTTTTCAAAAAAGGGGTTTGGAATTAAACCTAAAGAACAACTCTTTTCATTCTTTTTCCTACTTTAAAGACCACAGCTTTCACAAATCCCTAAACCGGACCAAGACCCACCTCCAATTCAGTTAAATTATTTCGAGAGTGGGACAAAAAAGTAAACCAAAATCAAAGACTCACTCTTCTTCTTTTTCGTGATGGTCCCAGCAACGTGCCTGCTCTTCATCTTCACCATAACCTGAGACCATAAAAAGAGTTATCACACCACTTTCACATTTCTCGGAAAACTAAAACTTGTTCTCATCCCCTTCACATCACATCATTCTAAGCGCCCTCACTTTACAACCTTTTTTTTTTTTCACAAACCGGGTTCCTACTCTTTAATCCATCACCAAATAATTGCTTATCTAATACATGATTTCGAACAAAGTAAACAAAAAGTCGCACCTGGTTCATCCTGTTTATGTAAACGGATACAATTTTCCAATGCAGTTCACCTGCAAGAGCAACAACCGATTCCTCAAAACAAATCATTTCCTAATCATCGTACAAGGAAGAAAAACAGGACACTTAAAATAACACGACAGGATCTGCTTTACTAATGTCTTTTTACTCCGCAGACACAAAACAGAGACCATGCCTAATTATAGCAGAGAACAAAACTCATTGTAACAAACGTTCTGAATCAAACAAAATAAAATAACATAATAGAAATGTATTGAAAATATACCGGTGCGTGTGCGTTTGAGAAGTTCACAACCTCTGGCTAGCAATTCTCTGCTACAGATACCCAAGAAATTTTCTTCTGGCACAATTTCACCACTGAAGCTACTATTAGAGCTGCCATTGCTACCATTGCTACCGTTACCGTTACTGTTACCTATACCACCACTACCACCACCACCCAAATTCTTCTCCACAGGAATCACGGCTGCTATGTTCCAAACCTCCTTAAGGACCCTCGCTTTCAACGTGGCAGCACCGCGTAAAGCTGCAAAATCAGGCCACAAACACCATGCTCAACACAAAAGCATCAAAACCCCACAAAACAATCCTATGTAGGGACAGAAACAGATCCATTTTGCAAACAAGAACTAATGTTAACTGAAAATATTGCATGAACATCAGAACAAGATAATATAAAGTTGTCCTATGTCAGGATATATTTCCAAAAAAGCTAGTACAAAACAAGGGATAAAAACAATAATTGAGAGAAAATTCATTCACTTTAAAAGTTTTTTTATTTGGTTCTTCTAAATTTGAGCAAGTGTGAAGTAAGTAAAAATGAAAAATAATTACCACAAAAAAACTTCTACCCTTTAAAGTCATGTATATTACAGTTAAATAAATTCAAAATATTTATCGAATTATAACGTTAATTTTTTTTTCACGTTAAAGCAATTAAAGTGAATGTCATTTGTTTCTAGTGTCATGGGCATACCTGTGGCCGCAGCTGCCGTTAACGTCGTGATGTCGCCGGCGGATCTCACGTTCACGGCGGAGCTGACCACCGAGGCCAGGTGGTCGCGCTCGGCACCCATGGCCTCGGCCGCTTCCACACACTGGGCTGCCACCAGAGTGGCCGCCGATGCCACCGCCATGTCAGTCTTTGCCATCTGCTCGTCCTTTCCGGAACCGGAAGAGGCGGCTCTGGCGGCGGCGGCGGCAGCAACAGCAGCAGCGACGCCAGCAACCGAAACAGCCGCGTGGAGCTGAGCATTGTGAGCCCTGGTCTCCTCCTTCTTCTTCTCCTTCCTGTCCTTCAGCCACCTCCCCACTGTCTTACCACCGCCTGCGGCGGCGGCCGCAGCAGCGCCGCCGGCACCCCAGTATTGACCGTTGAGACCGGTGATGATGCTGGTGGCGTTGTGGTTGTTGTTGGAACGGTTATACTGCAGAGAAAAAATTCCATGTGGTGGGCCATTCTTAGCAACAACATAGACCAGCAACCAACAACTTGTATTGCAACATCAACTTTGTGTGTTTCACAATGGATCTTGTCGTGTCAGTGAAAATATTCTGTGTCTATTTCCAAATCACTAATACCCCTTATCAAAATTTGTAAATATTTTAGAACCAAGTTAACAAAAATTGTTAACATTAGTCTCTGCTGTTCTGAACAAAAGAACAAGGTAACAACCTTGGCGTGGCAGAGTCCAAAACTGTACTTATCTTTATTTATGTTTTGGTCAATGCCTATGGTTAACTTATGCTGAATCCATTTTTCCAATTTTTCCTCATAGGGTGGTCCATCAGCTATTAATGCAACCCAATGGGAAATTTTTTTTCAGGCATGTTCAGGAATCAGAAGAATGGTTATTGTAGGCGGTGCTCACCAATTTCACAAAGAGGGGGGGACCACTGTGTAACCTTGTAACTGAAATTGCAAGGGGAAAAAAAAACAGCTTTTGGAATTGTAAACCTAACGAAAAAATTGAAACACTCAGAAGCATGAGGATTCCGAAGAAAAAATAGTCCATTTTTTAGTGGGCAGTGGAAAAATGAAAAAAAAAAAAAAAAGTACTAACTAGTTTGTTTGTTTTGTTTGGATTGAAGAGAGAAAAGCAGAGGAGTCTCTCTTAAGTTTGTTCTGTTTTGTTGGTAAGAGAGAAAGCTGAAACTACATGGTGGGTTTGGTTGGTTGGTTTGGTCCAAGTGTGCAGTGATATCAGTGTTCGTGCTTTGCACCAAAACAAAAAGTATAAACTCCATTAAAAAAAAAAAACATGTTTGTCGGTTGAGAGAGAGAAAGAGAGGGAGAGACATAGTTACCTTGAAATCGTCAATCTCAGAAGGAGAAACCGGGGGGCTGTCTGTCAGGGAGCCATTAAGAGGGCCACTGCTGTGAGAGAGCCTTCCTGAGGTTCTTGGCGATACCTCCTGCTGACCAAACTCAAAACCACCCATTCTGCTTCAGTCTTTTCTCACCATTAACACACAAAAATGGAACACTACTCATACAAACATATTCAAATTAAGGATATATGTTCAAACCACATTTACTTAATTTAATTTTTATACATCCTATGTATTTTAGTTTTCATAAATTTTGACAGTAAAAGCTAGAAGGTTTAAAATTGTATATACATGAACGAAAAAGTTAAAATGTCTAAAATAGATTGTTTAAATGTAATTAAAAACAAAGAAAAAGTTTGTATATCAAAAGAAAAAAAATCAAACTAATTAAAGTGATCTTGAAATGTTTACAGTAGCAACACTGATACAGAAAAAAAAAAAAAAAAAAACACGGTTTCCTTCACTGAATTCAACCACTGATATGCTCCTACTAAGCAACAAACACATTGAAATCCCTACGAAAAAATTGAAATAATTTGATTTTGTTATTCTCCTTTCTACATAGAAGTAGTTGCAGAGAGAATAAAGTGAGAAGTGAAGAAAGAATGGAAGAGTGAGAGAGCATACGGAGTGAGACATGATACGATCCATGATCATCTGCGAGGTCTCCGAGGAAGCAAAGGAGAACGGGTTGCCGGAAACAGTGGCGGATTCTTCAACTTCTCCAGCTATGTCTTCGAGTATCACAGAGGCATTAGAATTGTTGGAACAAAGGTTAAGGTGGTTGTTGCTGTTGTTGTTGGTTTTGTTGGAACAAGGTGGAAGCTGTTGAGACGAAGAGAGGGCCTTGGAGACTTCCATCGCGGAGGCGCTCCAGGACCGCGAGAGGAACTCCATGGGGTCGCGAGGCGCCGTGCTGTGAAACGGGTCGGGTCTCCATGCGGGTCGCTCCTTTTCCATTATCGGGTTCGGGCTTTGAAGAAACGAAGATGAAGAGGTTTTGTTTTGTTCAGAGAATCAGAGAGGTTTTAAAGAAGAAGAGGGGAGCGGAAGTAACAAGTTCTATTAAAAGAGCACGGAGACATGTGACAACCGTTGATCTTTGTCAGGATTCGATCAACGGATATCGTTGCTCGATGCCATCATGCAAAATATACCCTACCACACTTCATAAAAGATATAAAGAAGGGGAATTTTTGACAAAGGGAAAAAGTGAGGGGAAAAACATGTTGAATAGGTAGATCAATTAGAAGCTTTAATTGATTTAGTAATATATTTATATAATCAAATAAAAATCAATAAATTCCATAGAAGTTCTAATTGATTTAGTAATCTATTTATATAATCAAATAAATTTCAATAAAAAAAAAACTTTGGTGTTTCACTCACAATTGTGGTAAAAAAAATGGATCATTTTTCAAGTGCGGAAAAGGAAAAAAGCACCATAGATGAGTTCTACTTTATACCATAGTTAATAATAAAATCAAACAATTCAGGATAAGATTAAAGGGTCTTTGATTTGAACCTTTTTTTTTTTTTGTTAAAGTGAGAAAGTGTTTCTATTTGATTTTCTCAAATCCCATGTTGATACTTTTTTTATATTAAGAGTAAATTAGTTGTGTGCAAAACTAAGCTGTCAATAAAATTTATTTAAATGTTGTAAACAAGTTGATAAATAAGTTTAGTATATTTCTTAAGTTGAAATTAATTTTGAATTTTTTTTCTAATTTTAATTTTTCTGAAAAAAAAAATGGATGAGATATTTGTCTTTTGCAGGTAGGTCCATGATTCAGAGAAAAAATAGTACCATATTATTCGTTAACAGAGGCAATGCAATGCAACTCTGCTTCTGCTAACAATACGTGCATATGCCACTCACACACAAACAAAACAATCGTGATTTTCATAATTGCCAAAATCAATTTCACTCAACTTTTGTAACAAAAAAAATTATACATGAACACTGTAAAATAATTGTTTTATTTTATCTTTTTCATTCAATTATAAATCATTGGTTACTTTTCATACGAATGATCTGAAAAAGCACATACTATTATACTATTCCTCATTAAATAAATGTGTGAAATTATTAACCTTCACTTACTATAGTTGTTAACACTATAACTTTTCCTTAAAATAGTAAACAAATATATATTACCACAAAATATTAAGTTGTAAAAATTGCTTAATTGTTAAACCCCAATTAATAATTTGCACTTAGAAAAATAATCTAAAAAGGGATATATAGAGTTTATTGAACATAAGCTATTAAAAAAATGGATAATTTCACCTTTTTTTATTAAATTTCTAAAATACTAAATATGTTTATTAATTTGTTTTCTCTAAATTGAAACTCGTTTTTTAATTTAATTAATAATCTATACTATTATATACAAATGATTCTCTATTTGTTGTATATATTTAATTTTCTATTTTACTCTAAATATTTTTTAAATTGAAATAATTGTTTTATCAATTTTATTTTTTAAGTGATTTTTTTATTTAATCATTTTTTAAATTAACTATTATTATAAAATTTAACTACTTTTTTAAACTAAAATAACAAATATAATAAAAAATTGTCTAAAAGAAAAAAATCTTACCTACAATAAAATTTGTAAAAGTTCTTCAATTTTTTTATAATTATAATAATAATAATTTTATTATTTTTTATTGACATAAAAAAAAATAATACACGTTTATTTTCACTGACAACAATAATTAAATCAAATAAAAAAGTTTTTCTAATAACAGAATTTATGTGTTAAAACTGTGATGGTCATTCACAGATTTAATAAATGTTTAAATTTTAAGAAAACAATATAACACATTTGTTTTAATAGTTTGAAAACTTGACATGTTTCACCAGCAAAATACATGCAAGTTTAATTCTCTGACAGTGTCTTCACCACTGATCTGAGATCTCAGTTTCGAACATTGCCATCACAGTTTACCAAACCAAAAACATCAATTCAGTGCACGAGAAACATGACACTGTGACATTATTTAACATATGTAGAAAACTACAAAGGACACATGGTTAGGTTTATCGTGAGAGTAGAAGATACATATCGATCGATTCAATCATATAAGATATTAACACCATTCTCAGTCTAAAATCGTAAGATAATAAATTTATGGATTTTTATTCTTATATAGTATTTTATTTTATTATATCTAACCAATGTGTAATTTAAACTCACACTTAAATTTTTAACCAACATCGATCCATGCTATAGCATTTAGCATTTACTACAACATTAATGGATCCTTCACTGTACTGCTCCATTCTTGGATTGTCACGAGTTGGTAGCAGAGAAAGAGGGGACAAGGATGTTACAGTTGCATGAAGCAGAAGTGTCTGATGAAATAGTTTTAGGTTTTAAGCATGCATGACATGAACATCTATCACTCTAACTGTTCATCCAGCTAGCTTGTCCATTAATGAGATTCCTTCCTTTCTCTGGGTTCCAACCTTCATTCATACATATTAATGTATGTCTTCATCTTCATGCTCACCCTTTCTTTTTCACTCTTAATTAATTCATTTATATATATTTTTTCTTTCAAACATTATGTGAAATTATTTGCTTTATTAAAGCACTATTTTAAAACTATTTGAAATACAAAAGTTATTGAAGTCTCACGTCGTTGATTATAAAGAGAACATCAATGAATACAAATTTTTAATGTTAATTTTGAATATATTTGTTAGCATTTGATATGATATATAATGTTGAATCTATTTCTGGTTACATTGTCCACCTGCCACACGAATGGAAAAGGAAAATGGTGGGAATAGTGTTGATAATGATTCATCTTTGGTTGAATATATATATTTTTTCATTATCGTCAAAAAGTACGTACGTGTGAGTACACCCAATTGATGAACTTGTTTGCATTAATAACTACAAGAGTCAAACTCATTAGATAATATTAAATGCATGCTTTCACCTTCAAATATGACTATATAGGATAGATTTGAATAGTCATGTCAAACATTTAGTGAGGTTATTTTGAAGTGATGGTTAAAGATGTCGATTTGAAAAAGTTTTAAATGTTTTAATTTTATTTTATAGTTGAGAGGTTTTATACAAGGATTTGAATTCAACCGAGTCTACACAAAACTTAATCAAAGGCACAATATTTTAAAAAAATGTTAAAATTAATAAAAAAAATATTATTTTAGAGTTATTTTAATTTATTAAATTTTAAAAATAATCAATCGAGTTATTATTGAAAGATAATTGATTATCAACTTAATCGATTAAAATTGAAAATAAATTTATATATTTTTAATGTTCTAATAAATTAATCGATTAAAATCTCACGTAATCAATTAATTTTTGATATTTTAAATTATTAAAAGTTGGTATCTAAATTTTTATTAATCAATAATTTTTTATTTTATAAATTGTCGATATAATATTTAATAATTTTTTGTCATTAAAATTGATTATTAAAGAGACATTTTATTGTAGTAAAATTTTTATTTATATTTACACTATTTGTACATTATTATAGTTTAATCTTAAAAACACATTTTTGATGAAAAATGTGTATATAAACAGTAGTCTCAATTATTAAATCTTTTCTTATATAATTAGAATGATTATTATTTAGTCTTATATTAGTTAAGTTATATTAATGCGATTTGTTGGTGAGTTTTACTGTGAGAAAAGTATGAATAATTTTTGTCATTTGTTAACTAAAAATACAGTGAAGGAATCCTTGTTGCATGGACAAAGACAGCATGAATAGACATGAGACAGGTAGCCATAATGCAGAAAACGAGATTGTGACGAAACCAAAGAGACACAATACACAGTACAAGAAACAGCACTAGTGATCGAAAAATAATAACAAAGTCATTGTTATTATCAAATATGCTGGAAACAATCCTTTGTGTCTTCATCATCATATATATCTGCAAGCTGGTTTAGGTTAAACACGTATATATGTAGGAGAGATAGATACAATTTAACAACCAATGGCCAGCACATCATAATATATTCAAATAATTAATCTTCATATTCTATTACCCTATCTTATAATAATTTCTTAATCATTACTTCTATCTATGCACATAACATGCACGTACGAAGAGGGTTGGAAGAATAGTCAAAGAAATAATAGAGAAGGAAGAAAGGTGGTAAATCATTATTATTCGATAACATGAGAGAATATTATATATTAATCATTTAATTTTTCAGGTGGGTTTAATTTTGTCAGAAAAACTCTTTCACATATCATTGTTTGTTAATTTTATTGATTCTGTAGAAAGTGAAGGGAGTGAGATTTGAGGTAACTTAATTTGGAGGTGAGAAATTGATTGTCGATCTTTAATTTTAAATTAAAAAAGAAGTTGAAGTTGAAATTAAGAAAGCAATGAGAAGGGTGAAAACGTATGGTGCATTCATACTTCAATTTTGGTCATGTATTCATATCTAAAATGTATAAAATGTATCTGTGTGCGATACTTTAGGATACTTTATTGATACTTATACATGAAGTATCTACTTTATAAAGTTGAATAATGACTAATTTTAATGACAAAAATAATTAGTCATTATAATAATCAATTTATAAACTAAACATTGGTGATAACTAAAATAGCTCAAAAAATTATAATTGGTTTTTATATATTAATAACTAAAATAGTTTCAATCATAAAATGGTTTATAAATTAGTCATTAACATTAGCTATCAAAGTTTTGACTATCACAATAATTGGTCTCTAAATAGGTATCTATTTAGGAAATTAATCTCTAATATATTTTTTGTTACTAAAATTGACCATTACTTAAGAGTTGTCTTGCATTGATGCTTTTATGATGACAATAGTTTATATTTTTTATGTTGAAGACTTTAGTACATATGCTTTGATTTGGATTCAGATTTATTGTGTTTTTAAATAAATTGTACATTTTTCAATATTTATATCATGTATCTATCACTTTTCGTATCATATTATTTTCAAAATAAACGTATTGGCATACCGGATACTTGTCTTATCCAATACACATATTGTATCCATACATTATAAATAAAAACTTAAAAAAATAAATTATTTCAAATTTTAGAAAAAACAAAAATAAAATTAATTGAAAGTTTTAAAATAAAATTCACATGCACTACAAAACAAAAGCATTGTAAGGATACTTCAGTCACTAAAAAATCTTAAATCGGTCGCAAACTTTTTAACTACCGAAAACATGTAGTTACAAAAATCTAATAACAAACCAATTAGCACCAGTGCAGTAAGGGCTTTTGGCCCCGGTTGTTTTTTATATTCTGCCTCGGTTCCAGAACCGAGGCATATTAGGGTGAGGCCAAAAGGGATGGCTTTTGGCCTCGGGTCTGAACCGAAGCCATAGAGATACTCTTCTACCTCTGTTTTAA
>Ga0214544_1012378_pt1 | contig 11144 bp, 2 predicted proteins | sample CNSS3metaG_FD_160074 | JGI IMG/M metagenome (GOLD analysis project Ga0214544, IMG submission 160074) | Root nodule microbial communities from cowpea collected in UCLA plant growth center, Los Angeles, California, USA - CNSS3 | ecosystem: Host-associated > Plants > Roots > Nodule | place: USA...
ATAGAGAGCGGAGCCACCATGAGTTTAAGATCGCCTCTCAGTCCATTTTCAAATTTCCTACATTGCCAATCTTCAGCCATCTTCAAAGTGTGAAATCTGCCCAGGTGCTTGAACTTTTCAGCGTACTCAGACACTGACATCTCTCCTTGCATCAACTGTAAGAACTCCACTTCCTTGGCGTATCTCACACTGTTTGGGAAGTACTCAGCATAAAACTTCTTCTTGAATAACTCCCAGGTGACAATCTCCCTATTATCTTCTAGCATCATCTTCATGCTAGACCACCAGTGGACAGCCTCTCCAGCTAGTAGATACTCAGAATAAGTCAACCTGTTTTCTGCTGGGCACCGCTTGGCATCATAAATCCGCTTCATATCCATCATCCACTAGTCTGCCTCATCTGGAGTGGTCTTGCCATCAAAGCGAGACAGGTGATGCTGAAGAAAATCCTCCAAACTCCACTCTGGTACTCGTGGCGGTGGAGCTTGGGAAGATCCAGCTGCAGATCGATTCTCCCCCAGCTGCTGCAAGACCTCCAAGTGTCTCTGCTGAGTCGCCTCTGCTGCAAGCCTAGCAGACTCCATCTGCTGCAAGGCTAAGTTGTGCTGGTTCACCATGTTAGCATTCTGCTGCTACATGGCTGCTAACATCGCTTCAATCGTCCCCACCAAGTGAGAACTATCCGCGTTAGGAATAGGAGGAGGAGGCCTAGGTGCCATAGCTCTGAACACACAAAGAGAGAATCATCAGTCCATCTATCAAACACCATGAGAAACACACAACAGAAACTAGGTGAGCTCACACCGACAAACCCTAAGGAACTACTGCTCTGATACCAAAAACGTAACATCCCATTTAATAGTTTTTCACACTATCAAACAAAATATTAAATCATGGTCAAACATAGCAGGTAGTAGAATTAACGGTTATAGACACATAGTATAGGAGTTTGATACAGTCATTCAAAACATAAAAAAAAAATGCTTAATAAACTGGTCAAGCTAAGACTCCTCAAAAGTCTGGCTCAAAACTACTACAACAGCGAGTAAGGGGGTCAATTCCTGCTCCGAAGGGGGGCGTCACCATCTGGGCTAGGCTCTGCTCACACCAACAATTAGGCGATCACAGCAAAGGAGAAACCACATGAGCAAAACAACATAAACAAATAAAAGGGTAAGCTAACTGAAAGAAAGGAAAAATAATGCAAAGCATCTTTTACATCACTCATAACACGTAAATCAATAATTAAAGTCTAGACTCGATATCCGGATTGTGTAAGCGACATTGGAGCTCTTGGTGGCTTGCACCTGCAACGGTTCCCAGACTCTGCAGAGTTTGGACACAAGGGGTTATCACCCGACCGTTCCTAGGGTAAGTCCCCTTCGCGTCTAGGACTGGATCAAGTCCAAAGACTAGGACCTCCTGCTACTCCTCACGACATAATCCATTCTACTCTATCTGAGTGTGAATGATTATTGGAGTTTCAGGATACCAACCAATATGGATTCCACACGTCCTTACACACTAACAATTCTCATGAATTTCCCTTTAAATTCCATTCCAACCACAAGTCTATATATACTCATATCCTTCTAGTCTTATCACACAATACATTAAACAATAATCTATCAAGCATAAATGAGCTTCCTTGCACGAAATCACAATAAAACATGTCATTTTTCTCTTAGAACAGGAATTGATATCCTCCACTGCAGTGAATTAAGCTAGGCAATCTAGCCTAGGCGAGGAGTCATCTCGCTTAGGCGAGGCTATCTCGCCTAGGCGAGACTAAAACAGTGGCAAGGATTAAAAACTGAGCGGACTCTCGCTCAGACTAAACTGGCTCGCTTAGACGAGAGTGTCTCTCTCGCTTAAGCGACTCCAGCTCGCCTAGGCGAGACCTCGCTCAGTATCAGGGGTGAGTCATTCTGATAGTCTCGCTTAGGCGAGAACCACCCACCTAGGCGAAAATAACAGACCATCTCACTGTTTTCACATGCAAGAACGCAAAATCAGAGTAATTCATGATCATACACTCACACAAGCATTTCAAGAAAATCAATTCAGCACACCATTATCATACAAAACATAATTTACGGCTCAAATGGACAAAATATCGGTTAGCTTCCCTTACCTTTTTCCAAAATCACCACAAGCAAGACTCTAACGCAAGGGCACCTCAAATCCTCAACCTAAGGGGCTGAAATTCGAAATTCTGGGTGAGTACAAGACCCTAATTTGGTTTTTGGTAAGCATCAGATTCCAAAATCCCAGAATCGAAGAGAATTGAGGAAAATGGAATTTGACTTACCGGAAGGGGAAAATGACTCAGTTTGAGGGAGATTCTTTTCCTGTTTCCGGTTTCCAGTAGCTGTAACAGGGAGGGAGTGATCAGAATGGAAAAGAAATTGAATTTTGCTAGAGAGAAGGGCTGTGCAGTTGTTTAGAGGGAAGGAAAAACAGGGACGTATAGTGGGGTTTTGTGAGAGAAGTTAGGAAAGGAGAGAGTGTGTAGAGAGGGGGTTAGTGGGTCCTTACAATAGGTTTACTTACCTGTTGGAGAGGAATGGTGAAGGGAAGAGGGAGAGCGAAAAAAAAAATAGACAAGAGTGGGGCATGACGAGTGGGACACATTAGAGAGGTGAGTGGGGCAGATGAGAGATTGGGGGGGTGTGCAGCGGCTAGGGTTGAGTGAAAACAAAGTGAAGCATTAAATAGGAGAGAGAAATAAAGATTTATTGATTTAAAATTTTAAAATACTAAAAGGGTAGTTTTGGAATTTATGAAAAGTTTGGAGGTGCAGAAGAAATATTGGGGGTGCAGGAAGAAAACCCCTAAAACTTTTTGGGCCTTCATGTGCATACGCCTCTGTTTTTCCAGGCCCTGAAAAGGAAGAAAAAAAGGGGTTTCCTTCCTGCACCCCCAATATTTCTTCTGCACCTGCAAGTTTTTCTTAAAATCCAAAATTACCCTTTAAATCAATCACTTCTCTCTCTTATTTAATGAAAACTACTCCCTCACTTTCTTTTAACCTAGCAGCCGTTCTCACCCCCAAACCCTCCCTCTACCTCACTCTCCTCACTCTATAAGCTCACCCCTCAAGCCACTCCTCACTAGTTTTGTTCTTTGGTCTCTCCTCTTCCTCTCTGTCATTCCTCCTCTACATTAACACATGTAATGATATTCCTTTGTAGTTTTTTCATTTTTTGTGTTATTTCTGTCATGTTTACCATCCATCTGCGAGTATCAATGCTTGAAACGTAAACCACAAACCGGAAGTCGACTTCCGCAAGTGATTTAATTTCGAAAGTGGACTTCCGTAAGCCACAAGATGACGGAAGTGAACATCCGTAGACCAAGATAAATTTCGGGAGTGGACTTCCATAGACCACTATGAACAACACGAAAATGGCACAACCGAAAGTCGACTTTCGTAAGTCATCAATATCGGAAGTCGACTTCCGTAATTTAAGATTTACGTAGGTGACTTCCGTATAGGGATGACAACGGGTCGGGTCGGGCACGGATAGTATGATACCCGTACCTGACCCGCTAAAAAAAATCTGCCCGTTACCTGCCTGTTTACTCGCCGGGTATCCGCTTAAAAAATACCCGCGGATATTTTTAAAACTCGCGGGTACCCGTGGATACCCGATACTCGCAAATATTTAAAAAAATATGTATTTTATAATTTTTTTAATATAAAATTATAAAAATAAAATATAAATTAAATTAAATTAAATTATAATTATAATTATAATTATAATTAAATTTGACATAATAAAATATACTGTTACTTCTAATTTTAATTAAATTTAACTTAATAAAATATAAATTAAATTTTAATTTTAATTTTTTGCGGGTAACAGGTACTCACGGGTACGGATAGTATGATACCCGTACCCGACCCGTTTGTAACCGGGTATTAAAATATCTGCTACCCGCTACCCGCAAGTAATAAATACCCGCGGGTAGTAACTATCCGTCGCGGATTTTATCCGTGAATATCTGCGGGCACGGGTATTTTTGCCATCCCTACTTCCGTAGTTGATGTAATTGTTTTTACATAATTTTAATGTAAATAAGTAATAATATTAATTAATTATAATTTATAATAATTTTAATTTTAATTATTTAAAATTTTTAATTTTAATTAATTCTATTGTTGAGTAAATATAATTTTAATTAATTATAAGTTTAAATAATTATAATTTTGGATAAATTTATTTAAAATTAATTTTAATATTAATTAAATTAAATTTTAATTAATAAAAGTTTTGATTAATTTTATTTATAGTTAATTATAATTTTTAGTAAAAATAATAATAATAATAATAATAACAATTAATTATAATTTTGAATAATAATAATAATAATTTATAATTTTGGAAAATTTTAATTAATTATATTGTTTGAATAATTTTTATTTTAATAAATTAGAATTTTAATTTGTTTTCAAATTTGTTAATACCATTTTCATCAAATTAAAAATATAAAAAAAAATTAAAATATTCATGTAACAATAAAGAAATATAAAACAAAAATAATTTGGTGAATGAGACATTTATGAAGTGAAGCATTTTTCGAAAGTGAAGGCAAATGAAATTGGTCAGCTCCGGAAGTCGACTTCCGGTTAAGTAAATACTTGAAGTCGACTTTCGGTTTTATTTTTGTTAATAATTTTTTATATATATATTTTGGTTTTTATGTTAATGTTTTTTAGTTCTTTTTATGTTTTTATTTTAAATTGTAATTAATTTTAATTTGTAATAATTTTAATTTTTATAAATTTTATTTGTAATTATTTTAATTTGTAATTATTTTAATTTTTAATAATTTTAATTTGTAATAATTTTAATTTGTAATTATTTTAATTTACAATAATTTTAATTCGTAATTGGGGGAAATTTTTTGTTTTGTTTTTATGTTTCTTTTTTTTTTACTTTTATGTTTGATATTTTTGGAATTGGGGACAATTTTTTAAAGTGTGGACAAGTGAAATTGGTGAGTTCCGAAAGTCAACTTCCGGTTAAGTGAATGTTCGGAAGTCAACTTTTGGTTTTATTTTTTTTTTTATATTTTTTTAAGTTATTTTTTTGATATATATTTTTTAGTTTTTATGTTAATTTTTTTAGTGTTTTTATGTTTTAATTTAAATTTGTAATTAATTTTAATTTTTAATAGTTATAATTTGTAATTGTCTTACTTTGTAATTATATTAATTTGCAATTATTTTAATTTATAATTATTTTAATTCGTACTTATTTAATATTTAATTAAAAAATTATGAATTCTGGAAGTCGACTTCCGGTTATTTTTTTTTTGGAAGTCGACTTCCACAAGTGAGATAGTTTTTTTTAGTTTTTATGTTAATTTTTTTACTTTTTTTGTTTAATATTTTTGAAAGTGGGAGTAGTTTTCAAAAGTTGATTTTGGGTGAAAGGGCAACAGATTTGGGGTGCAGGATCTTAACATAATATTTACTATCATTTAATTTGTTTGTTAAGTCAACCACCAACTTCTTTAGAAATTTCATCATTGCTTAATTATTACTTTTACCTTATTTATTTTTTAATTATAATTTAATTTTTCAAAGGGCATAAATTGAATATCACAAATCTTAGGAGGTGCAGAATAAATATTGGGGGTACAGGAAGAAAACCCCAGAAAAAAAAAAACCTGGACGTAGAAGGAGAAAAGAGGAGGAATCAGTATTTATTCTAAAAACTATTTCCTAAAATAATCTTATAATATTAAAAAATTAATTTCTCTTCCAAAAATATTTCAAAGTTTCGAAATTATTTCTAAAACAAGTATTTAAAAAAATAATTGGGAAATATTCATTTCACCCTCCTCTTAGAGCATTTTTATTGCAGGAGTCATTCTATGATTTTTAATGTCACATTATTTTAAGAACTTTTTTCAGTTTTTACTTACTTGAGTTTATCTTATAATATTCCTACTCTTAATGTTGTATTTTGTTATTGATAGAAATATATATTTTCAAGGTAAATTTTTTTTTCATTATTATGACATTTCTTTCTCCTTTTTATGCTATGTTAACGTAGTGTAATTAGACGATTTTATAAGACTCAAGTTTTAATCTTAAGATCTAGTATATATTTTGTCATCTAACTTTAATTATCGGTTTGATTTTAAGAAAATAGAAAGGCTGGGAAAGAATAAAATTGATATATGCATTGGTTATTTTTATATAAAAAAAAGATTAATTATAAAAGAAGAATTACGATCAACTAAACAGTTGAAAAGATCACATTAGAAAAAGAAAGCCAACACTAAATTTATCTTCCAAACATCCATATATATATTGTAGCATGACATGAAACTTTCCATATTATTCTTACTTTATAAAATTTTATATCTATTCAAGCTCATACCCATTACTTAAAGCACCTTCACAGCTAAGAAAGATACTATCAAAGATAGAGATTGGTAGGTATAAACCATTTTTTGACAACACATTTTTGGATCTATATTTGTTCTTCGATCATTTGATGCTTTTTATATCAGCGTAGAGTCAAATTAAGGGTAAAATAAATAAAACACTGACTTCAGATTTCTAGAAAAAAAAGTCTCAAAAATTTATTTTTGTTTACTGCTAATATATTTTTATTAAATTAATTATAAAATTATGTCGGAGAAAAAAGACCTTAAAAACTTTTTTTTACTAATATACCTTTATTAAATTAATTATAAGACTATGTTTAAGAAATAAAATCTCAAAAAACTGTTTTATTCCTAATATAATTCTACTAAATTAATTATAAGTTCATATTTGAGAATAAAATTTAACTAAATTATTATTAGTGTTTGTTCATTTTTATTGATATTAAAAATAATAATTAATGAGTTAAAACATTTATTCAGTAAATTATAATTTTATTTACGAAAAAGACAATGATTAATCATCTTGTTATCTGTCTATGACTTTTTTTGTCTCTTCTTACTTCTTTCTCTTATAGAATTTTTTTTAGTATTTTGACATATTACATTCCTTGAATTTCATATTGTCTATGTGTACCAATCTTTGTAACCTCATTCTTAGTATTTTTTTTTTATAATCTATTCTTGTTGTTTTTATTCTGTTTTAGATTTGTATTAGAATTATAAATGTTTTTCTTTTGATTAGTTTTGTTTTTTGGTATTTTTTTATTTACAAGTTTCAAGAGTTTTTTTTTTCATATATCTTGACAAACAATTGTACTTTTCCTACAAAACTATTAATTAGATTAGTGTTTAGTCTTTTTACTGAATAATAGATTAATTGAATCATAATTCAAATGTGAATTTTGTGTAGAAAGATAATTCAAGTTTACGGAGCAAAACTTATCATCAATGTGAGAAGAGCAATAAAAGAGATATGAGACTTCAACATATTACAAATTTACTATCAAGCTCGTTTTCTTGATAACCAGGTTTTATTGTTTTAACTTATTTGTTTTAACTACTTATCTTTACTAGTGTTTTATAGATTATAATTTTTTATTTCATGTCAAAATATATTGACATGTCAACTAAAAAAAATTGGATCATACCATTCAGAAATCTAAAAAAAGAGAAGAAAGATTTTAATTACATCACAAAAATAAACTATAGATAAATTTATATAAATAGATACGAAAAATAAATTTAATAATACAAGTGAGTCAATAATTTTTCAACACATATTAAATAGGTTAACCTTATTATTTATTTAAAAAATAAATTTTAAATAAAATTAATTATAACAATTTAATAAATAATTATATATTGAAAAAATATTTTAAATAAAAAATTTATTTTAGGCCTTTCAAATTTTTAAACTACAATGTATTTTTTAATCGATGGTGGTTCGCAATGTTCTAACGTGTCTCAGGTTTTCATAGTGAGAGTTTTCGAACTAAGAGTTGATAATTCATAAATAATTATAAAAAAAAAACGTTGTGACGAAGTTTGAATATCAACATGATTTTATTTATTCAACTCTTATTTTGAAAAACAACATTTTGGGACCCAAAAAACTTCATCCATAACATGAATTTTCAAGTGGCATTAGACAAAGTTTAGAAAAAGTTTTAAAAGACTAACAAGTGATGTTACAATTGAATATGCGAGATTTGTTTATTGCATTTTTTAAGTTATAAAAGTGCTTTATGCGCCGTCCACCGGTGGTGTAGCCACACACGTCCTTGTAATTGAAGCCAACTTGTGATAGAAAGAAATAAGCAACTTTCAATTCAAATTTTCTATTATTTTCACTTATTTTAAATTGTATTATATGGCATAAATTAAAATGAACTCAAGTACCTAAAACAATGGTAGTATTAAAGCTGTTATATTTTATGGATAAGAATACCTTTTTATATGTATTGAAAGAAAGTGTCCTTTTTAAAATTTAAAATAACAATTGTTGTGTTTTTTTCTGATTGTCCTCGAATCTTAAAATTGGGATATTTTTTTTCCGAAAATTTAAAAAGAAAAAGAATCGTTCAATCGTGAAGGAATACCTTTTCTCTATGAAAAAAAGTTAGAGTTTTATATATTATATGCATTTTATTCTAACGGTCAAAATGGAGGTCCGAAATTAAGCCGAACTGTTTGTCATAGAGGAAAAAGTGAATCACTCAAATGTGAGCCATAAATTTTATAGATGAAGAATTTTTAAGGTCTAGTATTCTTGTAATAACGTTTTGTCTCTTTCTCGAACATTATTAATATTGTCTAACAATATTATCTAATTGTAGCTATTTGAACTTCAAGAAATCAGAAAATACATTATCAACATATTATACACATATTATAGTAGAGATGAAAAATGTTAAATTCTTTAAATATGTTTTCCTTTTCCATTTAATGGTTAATCGGACATTTGAACAACCTAAAATATCAATAAAATATTAATAGTGATGATGTGTGTGAGAATTTGACGAGAATTAAGATATGGGAAAAGAAAATTGGAAAATGACTTTTATATTTACCTAGTTGAAAATGATTTAACAAGTTTTTTACAAACTACATATATTTCTAGTACAAAACATTGAGATAAAACCATTAAAATTGGAATTGGTTCAACTAAAAAAATAATATTTGGACTTCTAAATTTATTTAAGGAATATATCTTATTGGTTATAAGTGGATATTTAAAAATAAGTATCATCTACTTGTAAGACTTCGATATTTAAAAATTAAAAATAATATATTTCTCAACTTCGATATGTTGAGTAGTTATACTCAATGTCATAATCAAAAACATTGGAATACACTTGTAAGACTCATGAAATACTTAAGATGTATAATAGATTATGCCATTGAATATATTAACTTTTCTATTGTACTAGAACAGTACAATTAGGTTAATTGAATCGCTGATTCAACTGAGAAAAAGTCCACTAATGGTTATGTGTCTACACTTGTTGGTGTGATTACATAGAGATCAACTAAGCAAACAATTATTGCAAGATCAACAATGAAATAAGAGTTTGTTGCCCTTGAGATGGTTAGAAGTGAAATTGAGTGGTTGAAAAACTTCTCGTACATTCCATTATTAGTGAAACTAACACCATATATATACATCAATGCATTGTTATTGCCAATCGACAATAGCTATAGCAAAAATAAACATATATGATTGAGACACAATTTGATAAAGCAATTGTTAAAAAGTGAAACAATTTCCATTGACTATGTTAAGTTAGAACATAATCTAGTAGGTCCTTTGACAAAAAAACCCAACGAAGAAATATGATTTTAGAAACATCGAGAGAAATGAGACTCAAGCACTTGCAAAAAAACAAGTGATGGAAATCCAACATTTGTGATTAGGGATCCCATGAATTAGGTTCATATGGATACAAACAAGTCACTTGTTAGTTTTACTAGTACTAAAATTGATTATAAATCAATTATGTCCATTTTTATATTGTGTGTGAAAGTGCGAAATACTATATTATTAAGAGGGTAAACTTTGTAGTTAAATTTTTGTGGTAAAGAATTTTTGCTTCTAAGAAAATTTTTAATGATTTTTATATCCTTTATAGGTGATGTATGATTTGCAGCATACGCTTGACGAAATCACCTATCAAAATGTTGAGTGAGGTCGCTTGCGTAAGATTTTGACAAGATCTCTAGAAGACTCATGAATATTAGATACATGCATGACCTAGTAAGCACAAAAAAAAAATAACAGATGGAATTGTGAGATGTGTATTGTAATTGATAAATTGCTAACAACATTACGTATTTTTGATTTAAATAACTTGTTATATCAACTACATCGTGTTAAGTTTCTCAATCTATGACTTGTTCATATAGTTTGCTACACCAGCTTTAGTGCATTACTTTATATGAGACCTAAATTTCATTCTTTTGTTCTTTCTATCTCTTGCCTTTTGCCTATATGTGGGAGATTATTATAAAAATAAAGTATAATAGAGTATTACAAAACCATTACCTTGGAACTAAAATCCATGTTCCACGAAACACTCCACGCCAAGATTCTCTCCACATGCAAACACCCCACATTGCTGTCGAGATCCTTTCCACGGAAATACTCCACAATATTGTTGCAACTACTTTGCAAGTCAAGGAGATTTCTTTGTAGATAAAGGAGTTTCATCTTTCTCCGCGAGTCATAGGATTTCTGACCCTATACTCCACCTATAAATAGGTGCTCGTATGCATCTCCAAGTTACATTTTTACTCATTGTCACCACTTGTCTTTACTTCTCTTATATCTTGAGTTATTGCTCTTTATAGAATTATCTTACTAGTTTTTAATTTTCAATTGCTATATCCTTGAAGATTTACGCAATACATAACATATTAATCCTTAAAGATATGATTATGTTCTTATAAACTTATTAATAAAGCTCTCTTATGAATAATAGAAAAGTTGTAATGTTTATTATACTTCAGATCTTATGTTGAATGTTTACCAACTTATAAATTAAGATAAAATATTTCTTTCAGCTATTGAGAACTATGATAATTAGGGGTGGCAATGCGGGCTGGGCTGGCCTGCTTCGCCCCGCACACTTTATGCAGGTTGAAAACACTGACCCGTCCTGCATATTCCTTAGCTTGTTGGCCTGCGAGCTGGCTCGCTTTTTTTTTTTTTTTTTTTTTATAAAACTTTCTTTTTTTAA
>Ga0214544_1012384_pt1 | contig 11140 bp, 8 predicted proteins | sample CNSS3metaG_FD_160074 | JGI IMG/M metagenome (GOLD analysis project Ga0214544, IMG submission 160074) | Root nodule microbial communities from cowpea collected in UCLA plant growth center, Los Angeles, California, USA - CNSS3 | ecosystem: Host-associated > Plants > Roots > Nodule | place: USA...
TATTTTATTCTATCAAAAAAACAACATTAAAAGAAAAAAAAAAACAGAAAGCACCACCCGTGCGTACGCACGGGTATAGCACTAGTTAAAAATAAAAATTTAGAATGACCGAAAAAGTTCACAAATATTTAGATAAAAAGTCAATTAAACCTAAATTTAAAATAAAAGGTAACAATTGACCCAAAGAGTAACAAACAAAAACTAACGTTCCATATATATTTATTTATATATACTTTGTGGTTTTGTGTCCAATTGCAACTAACAAAGGTAACATGGGAGATTCCGGAAGTCTGGAACGGTTGTTAAATGATCATAACATGGCCATAGAAAAACAATGTTAGATTGAACAACGATGTAACAGGTTAACTCTGTGTGTATCATTATTTTTAATTTTTATTTATTATGCTCACATTATATGTGAAGACTTATCATGATTCTTCTTTTATGCCTTAATTAATTTTTTTCAACGCCATCGTAATTAAATATAGTTTCTATACGAACACAAATTTTGGGTCTTCACTTTAATTCTGTCGGTTATATTATATTGCCTATAATAATCTTTTTGTAAAATTTCTTTAATGGATTTCGCCTATATTATAAATTGAAGTCCATAGTTTAATTAATTATTTTATCACTAAAAAAATGTGTATCATGACTTAATTTCTCGATGACTTATATTTTTCAAGGACAATTCTTCAGGAACTCTTACGAAAAATACAATGCCAATCTTTTAGAAAAGAGCAATTTCCTAGTCTTTTTTCAAACTAAACTTTCACCTAATGTGATATGACCTCCTATTAAAGTTTTTTATACTTAAGTTTATCAAGTATAAAAATGTCAAAATAGGTGGTTCAATTCGGTTCATCAGACATTTGAATCGTTAATACTTCAGTCTTTAACTATTATTTTTATAATAATATTTTAAAAGTTAGATGAACACTTTCATTTTACTATTATAAAATATAACTTAAGTCAATTCACTTCTATTGTAATGTAATAAATATATAAATACATTGTAAAAAAAATATAAATTTGTAAGTGAGTTAACCCACGAATCCGTGGTGGGCCAAACCGAGTTGCAAAATCTTTGATTCACCAAAAAGTGAACCGGATTGAACTGACCCCTTTTTTAGGGCAACTCGTTGTGAATAACTTGTATGAGCTGGATTAACTCATTTTGACATCCCTACTCAAGTGTTTATATAATTGAAATTATAAAATAAAAACATGTGATATAACATTAAATGAATTTTAATTTTTTTTATTTGATATTCTTTTATAAATAATTTGTGTATATTATATTGAGTGAATTTTTTATTTATTTATTATATAAGTTGAAGTACTATCTTCGATTTGAATTTTTCCTTTATTTGTTTTATATGAGAATATAAAAACAAGAGGATGATATTAGTTATTAATTCTTTTATAGTTGAACAATTTGAAAAAAATAATTAGTTTTTAGTATTTCATTACACTACTGTGGAAACTTTCATGACAATACTGTTTAATTTTCTACACCAATTAAATAATAATCGACATATAGTATAATTTAGTAATTATGTCGATTACAATTTTAACTATTGGGGTTGTTAGTTGATCTTGAGGTCATATCGCACTTTGTTCTTCTATATAAGATGTCTAATCTTTCTTTGTTTGTTTTATAGTAGCTAAGAAAACTAAATTGATTCACACTTTGACAAACTTATTATTCAAACAAAACTTGATATTTATTATTTGTTATCATAAAAACTTTGGGTAACTTGCTGGCAAACCTATATGTTGATTTATGTCTTACTCATTTATGTGTTAACATTAACATCCACATGCATTCCTCGTTTACACAATTTTTAAATTAAAATAGAATTCCCAAATTGATATGAAAATGGAAAACAAAATTATTCCCATTGTTTAAAAATAGAATTTACAAAAACTAGCCAAAATTTTTTGTGGTGGCAGAATCAATAAAGTTTTATTTATAATTTCCTCTACCAAATCTCGATAGAGTTCAACTCAAATCGATCTAGTTTGAAATTCAACCTAACTTTTGGCTCGATTTGAACTTTGACCTGATTCGTCTTGACCTTTTTGCTAAACTCAACTCGAATTTTTAGACTTGTGAACTTTTTATGTCCTAACCAATTAGCAATTCCATAACTTAAGAAATTTTAATTTCCTTTTCTGAGTGAATTTCAAATTCTACTATTTTAGCTATTTCAAATACCTTCTTAAAATTTCTCAATTTCAATTTTCTTTTAATTTCCTCATCCAAATATATCATTTTTCATTAAAATATTTAAAATTCTCCAAAATAAATGAATTACTCTTTTAAATTGTTTTATCCAAACATACTATTAAGAAAAATTTCCTGCAAAGGAATCAAACAAAAAAAGCTCAACAAAAATCGTAAGGAATAAAATACTAAAATATGTTAAGAAGACTATTTATAAAGGTACGACGTCACATGAAATAAAATTCAATACCCAATTAAAAAAAAAACTATTTTCACTAAAATAACTACTTTCTTGATATTTGGAGAGAGACCGGAAGAATATAAAAATACAACTAATTCATTAAAGGTTGTCTCATTAATGAATAGTGAACATAGTAAATTGGGTGATCAGTTCATCTAATATTAAAACATAAATCAAATCATTAACACATGAATAACAAAAATTAAATATATAAAACAATAGTAATACAAACAATTAGAGTAGATCACATCCAACCTCAATACTAAACACTTATATTGATGATTCTTGCCAAAAGCATATGGAGTTGTTATACCTCTCTCATAACTCTATTAGAATACAGAGTAGCATTCTATTTTTATATAAAATAAAGATTGATGCTCAACTCTAGTCTTCAATGCCCAACAATAGAGGTTTTCTCCTATGCGGGATTTTCTTATGATTCAAGCTTCTGATTTGATATTTACCCTTGAGGTTTTCTCTCTAGAAAGATTTTTTTGGATACAACTCTTCCTTTTAGTTTTTAAGCTCTTTAGATTTGATTAATTTAGGTTTCCTTCACTAAAGGATTTCTTCCATGATTGTTTGGTTGTGAAACCAAAAAGGAACATAGGGTGACTTGAGATTCATGTTATGCGGTTTGTCCCACACAGAGAAACCTGAGATGAGTGATGATGAGATTGGAGTTCTCACTCTTTCTTATTTGATTGCATGCTTATGATACACCATATTCATTCTTTTTTCTTTGGTTCTTATCTCCTTCCATCAACAATGTAATGGAGAAATTTTCTTTATTATACTTTGGCTTTCTTTAGACGTTATTTTACGAGTATTTGATTATCTTTGCTAAGGTTTTTGTGTTTATAATCATTGTGGAGCAATACTAACACTTGTACACAAGTTAAATAGATAAAAGTTTAAAGAAATTATATTAGAGAATCTCTTTAAATTAGTAAATAATTAACTAATTTTAATTCATAAAGTAATTTATTTATTATTTTTCTAAAGTGAAAATTTTAATAAAGAAGTTTGTCTAAATGTGTCCTAAAAATACATTTTTTTTTTAATTTTTAATTGTTATTTTCAATCATAAAATGTGATCACAATCTTAAGACACCAACGTGAGCATTAGTATTGAAATTTTCTTTCACTAATTTCATTTTCACCAGGTTTTGCGGTGCATCAACGTGATTTGGATTTCTTCCAAAACGACGACGTCCTTCTCATGCCGTCACTTTATCACCTAATATATCGCAATGGGTCCCAAATACCCCATGTGCCTTTCCTCGTTTTCCGTAGGTTTCTATTTCTCCCATGAAACACGACAATGATTTTACTTTGTAAAAATAAATTTAAGTACTATAAGAGAGAAATACGAGAATAAAAATTTAATTTAAATAGTATAAGATTGTAAAGATTTTCTATGATGTCAATGATTGACTTTTACCGCATATATATTTATATTTTGACAGGTTTATAGGTAAAGTAAATATAAAGAAATGTAATATATTATATCAACAAGAATGGACTTCTCAATATATTTTGTTTTTCCAATGAAAAGAAAATGTAGTTTATTTCGTTTCAGGTTGACAAATTCTCACCCAGTTTTTATTTTATTTGTCATAATTTATTTTTTTAAACGATGCTTCTATACTTCAGAATTCCCGACATTCTTAATTATATCAAATTATACTTTTACATTGACTACAATTTTAATTATTTAATTTATTTATTAAAAACTTTCCATTTAAATTTATATTGAACCATACATTTTTTTTTAATTCCAAAATAAATATTTTATGAGGTAAAATGATCATATGTATTTCAGTTTTTCCCATTGAAATTTGACTTTGTACTTGAGTAGCGAATTTAAGTCTTCACAATACTAATATCATCACGATTTTCTTTACCTTTCTCTTCTATTCTCTTCCATTTATCATATATTTGAGACAATCAAATACTTCTATAAAAATACTATAAAAAATTACACTTACATAGTAAGAAACATATAATCCTTCCTACCTTTTAAATATACACAATTTTACATTTTTAATAAAACTATTTTCACTTATTTTACATTTTCTTGCGAGGATCAAATTCAGTACATATATTAACTTTTAAATATACATATACACAATTGAGAAATGAAAGACTAAATTTGCATTTTCTTTTAAGGATCAAATTCATCTATATAAACATATCTGAACTTTGATATGTGTAACTAGAAGATGGGGGATTATTTTCAAATATTATATTATGTTTTCAGTAGAAACAAATTTCCTTATCTGTAATAAAATTGTAATTTCCTTTTCTTTTAGTTTTTAATTTTTTTTTTGTTACAAATTCTTATTTGATTGTAATTTTAGTATCGGGAAATTTGATTTAAACTTTAAGAAACTTTTATATTGTAATTTTTGAATGAATTTATTTGGTTGTAGTATAAGAAAGGAAATGAAAAAGAGTGTAGAAAATATACAGAATTATGCAGAATCTTTTCAAATGTTGCAATTTGAACAATAAAAGAAGTCTATTTAAAGACCCTCACTCTATAAAACATTAGCCATTGCTTCCTGCATTCCATCAATTTCTTTCTGTGTTCATCAATATAAGGGAAATATTTAAATATCCTTCACCATCATACCCAAACTTCCATTTTCACCACCACTCCCATAGCTGCAACAGTCACCTAAAGGCTACTGTAGAAGAAGAGAGAAAATGCTAAAAGAATTAATTTCAAAATGTTTTTTTCAAAAAAATATTTCATGTTTTTCAAATCCCATTTCATATCGGAAGTTTTATTCTGGGAAACTTTGCTCCGGAAATATTATTTTAAAATTTTCAAAATCTTCTGAAAGCCTAGTCCAGAATTTATAATTCCAAAGTGACTTTTATACAAATAAAATGGTCATATTAAAAAATTGAAGAGATGCTGGAAGCAATTACCTAAAACTTTTTGCAAACTTAAGATAAGATCAAACACACAATAAAAATAAAGACAAGGGCGATGCAGCTCAATCGAGACGAAAATTTCTATTTGGTGACAAAATTCTTAAAGTTGATTTCAGATTTGAAAAAGGAGTAATTTGAAGTAGAAGCTTTAATGTGTGAAGACTGGTATTGTAACAATAAACAAGAAAGTGCAAAAGTATGTTGTCTTAAAGTTGAATATAATTTAATAATGGTTTAAATAATGAATGTGCTGGCTTGTTTATAATTCATCAATTTGGATAGCAAACATAGGCACTTTAGAGTTGACTGGTTTATCATCAGAATCCTCACTCTGGCTGTTTTCAGAACCCATTGATGCTCCTCCCTTTTTGAAGTAATATGTTTTGAAATCGTAATCACCATCCATTGAAACTTTCTTAGCCTTTTTTCTTTTCTTCTTCTTTGCGCGCCTCAGTTTTGTATTAAGCATACCGTCCGTAGTATATAATTTTTCATTTTGCCTACTTGCTGCACTGTTATCCTTCTTCTTCCCACCATCATCTTCCATGGATTCATCCACCTCACCCACATTTCTGAGACCTTCCCCTTGGTCAGCTGAGTTGGCTTCTGTCTCATCCTACAACAGAATGCTTTAATTATTAAGTGTGATATCAACAGTCAATTTCCTAGGAATTTTCTCTAAACGGTTTCAAGAAACAAACCTCCAACATCATTTCATTAAGATTGAGAGGATGACTTGAAGGAACTTCAACAACATTGAAGTCATCAACAGATTTAAAGCTCCCAATATATGAAGATTCATGATTGTAGACTTCATCAACGTTAAACTCTTTTGCAAATTCAGACAGCGTAAAAGGAAGCATAATCGAACAACCCACGCATAGAAAAATCCAATGTTCTATAACATCACCTATCCAGTTGCATTTTTAAAACCTAACAAAACCCCATTTTATAACTAGGGTAAGTGACAAGATTTAACGAAAGGGTGCTATTATCACCAGACATCCTGAGAATGGTTAGATCAAACCACACACAACCATATAGTAAAATACAATGTACACACCCAGCGACCCACGGACTAACCTCATTCACACCATCATTGTTAACACAAAAGTAAAGGGAAGTTGTAAAGAGGGAACGATTATGAAAATAATTGAATTTATAATTGAAAGTAATTCTATTTGAGAAAATGGAGGAAAAGGGGATAAGAAATTTACACAAAAAAACAGATGTTAAATTAAAATGTACAATGGGCCAATAACACTTATACTTAAAAATAGACAAAACATAACACGTTTAAAGACAAAAAACACCCTTATATATATAGCCACTAGTCAAACCAAATGCACCAAAAAATAGCAAATACTTCAAACTTTTGTAGAATTGAATAGAATTTTTTCAATGTCACAAGCTCATTTTCTTTTACTATTTTTTCATGTAAAATACCTATAAATCTTCTACCATTCATTTTGAACTGAATTAATGCAAATAAACACCTGAATAACCAGATAATAAGAGGAGGGGAGAATGACTTGGTATACCTGGGCTAATAGGATCTAACTTCTCAATCCTCTTGCAATTTTTTAAGGCAATGGAAGCATCATTTTCTTAAGACTTTAGCATAACAACACCAGGACAATCTAACAACTTAACATTTTTGTCCAATTGAACCTCTTGCATTTGTTAACCCCGGAGTAGATCCAACATTCACAACATGATACCTTTTTAAACTATTAATAAGACTACTCTTACCCACATTGGGCAAGCCAATCAAACCCACAGTTATTGACTTCTTGATCTGTCAAGACAAGGAAGCAAAACAACAAAAAAATCAATAATTTACAATTAAAGGACAAAAGCAGGAAAAACAAAACAATTAATAGATAAGCAATAGACATTATAAAGACTAGAAAAAAAAAACTACACCAAGGAAAATAAAAAATAAGTCAAAGGAAAAATCCCCAAAAGGTAGCAATGAAAACCCACGAAGATCCACACTAAAGCATATTCTTCCAACTTAAAAACTATATATTTAGTTTTTCCTGTGATTGACCAAAAGTTGGCACATTCATGCACAAGCAAACAAATGTCAGAGATCAGTGTCACCTAGATGACTAAATATGTGTGTTTGTTGTGTGTGCAAGCTTTTAACTAGGCGCAAACTTCACTTTTCTTTGTAGAGTTAAATTAGACCTAAACATACATTTTTACTATTCTGATTCTAAAAATAAAATATATTTGGATAATAAAATCATTTTCAACCGATAAAATAACACCAACACTACAATAAGAAAAAACCCTATCTAACAGGATTGATACTTATCTTACAATAGAAACTATAATTCAAAAAAGGCATCAGCAATATAGAGAACACCAATGCCAACAATTCTCAAGCTCCAACAAGAGGTGATATTATTTTAGGAGCATGTACCATAAACATAGGGTTTAGTAATAATTTAATTTCTACTGATATGTGAAAAAAATAGCGTGATCTACCACTTTATTTTTCTTTTTGAGCTGGTGCACAAGACACATCTACCAGCAAAAGTTACTTCAAATTGACTCTAAATGTAAGAACAAAAAATGAAAACCAACTCACTTAGGTTCTTCATTTCTCCCTAAGTATATATACTATGAATTATTTGCAAAAATTTCTGATTTTATATTTGGTTCAATATTTAGGTTTGCCAATTTGACAACATTTAAGTTGGTTTTCCTAGTGAAGGCGTCCCTTATTGTATAATTTTCATGTCAAGATAGTGTATCCAATGCACATTAGCAACATCATATATTTAAAACATCCCAGGCCAGAATGCAGGGAAACACATACACAACCACATCCATACACAACCACATACCAAAAAAAGGATCAGCAATGAATACATAAAGGTTTCTCAATCATATATCAGATAAAATTCCATGAAGGGAAGCACAATACCCGAACCAAAACTAAGTTGCAATTTTACAACCAACTATCATCATGAAATCTGTTACCTCATAACTTCTTGAGTAATTCTTCAACAATTTGAGTATAGTATCAACTCCAACGTTTGATCTTTGTTGTTGTGTGCTACACTTGAAGGCCATAGTAGATAATTCTTCTCTAAGGTATTTGAGCCACTTCTCTAAAACTTCTTTAGGCACAAGATCTATTATATGGGTCAAATGATTAGGTAGTGTAAAAATAAATATACCAAAATGGAGAAAGGAGACAAAAATGAAATGTGATCAGTAAACTACAAATTTTATTTAAAACCAAGACAATACTTTTATCAGGACCCGATTTCATCACCATGTTTTCTATCTCAGGACAACGATTCCCAAAGGGTTGCGGGCATCAAGGACCTCCAGTAAGACATCAGAGGCTTCAATGACCTTAACAAGATCCTTGTAAAAGGCTCTATCTGAGCTATCTATGGAATGAGAAAACGAAAAATAACAATTGTCAGAACACAGGCAAGCAAGCACTTGAAAGGTCAAACTAACCAAACTGTCAAGAAAGTACAAATAAATGCACACCTCTGGTCTTCGCAGCATTACCAAAATCATTAGTATTTTTTTTTTAGAATCCTCTAGCAACTTAGAGTCATCTTCATCCTCTAGCAAGGCCAATTTCCTTTTATGAGCCTGAAATAAGTAATGAATAGTAAGTTCCTAACTGCAAGGAAAACAGAAATCACAAAGGACTGTTTTCTTCGTAGCAACAGTCAATCTTCACTGATACAATAATACAAAAACATTTTAATATACCAACAATCAAGCACCCTCATTATCTTCTATCATATACCTTTCTTCTTGTCCATGAACAACTTTCTACAGGAACAAGATTTACATAAAACTTCTACCGACATTTTTTATTTATTCATTCATTTAGCTTATCATGTAACATAACAAACATAACAAATCATAATCAACGATGAAAATGATGCATGAAATGGGAGTTCAATCATGATAAAACAATTACCCTCTCCTTGCGTTCAGCTCTCTTTTGCTCCAATTCATCAATGGCCTTTCTTCGAGTTTCAAGGGCTTTGAGTTCCTGTTCCTTAAAGGGCCAATCGTTGGGAATACTAGAATCCTTCTCAACCTTCTTTTTCCCACTCAGCCGAAGCTGCTACTTCTTTGCTTCCTTCGCTTTTTGTCTGTTGTGCTCTTTCACCTTCGGTATCACCTTGTACTTCTTCTTCAATGAAACCCTCCTACTCTTACTCTCTGCAACGCAAAAAATTCTCAACATTAATAACAAAAAAAAAAAACTAAACACACAAAATCAATGTGCACTACTGATATCAAAGAACAGGGATTAGAGTTTCCTTACTCTTGCTCTTCTTTACCATTGTGTGTTCTCTACCCTCAAGAGAAAAGAAGAAAAGAAAAAAAAAACGAGAGACAAGGAGCCAAAAGATTTGAAGAGGCGTGGATAAATTTGATATTAAATAAAATTTGTTCTTTTGATTTTATTATTAGTTATGAAATAGTGATATAAGATAATTTTTTATATCCTCATCGTTTAATTTGATATAGTGAATTTTAATATGCATGGATTTTTTTATAAGAAAATGTACTTAAATATATTATAAAAGAATTTTAATGTAAAAGAAATTTTAAAAGGGATTTTCTTAGGCTAACTTAAGCCGAATTTTTTAATATTTTGTCCTTAAATAATTTCGCACTTGTTTTTGATAAATACTAATCGGTAGTAAGGTTACAATTTATAAATTTTTATTATTATAGTTTAGTACAATTTAATTTTCTAAAAATATAAAGTAATATATATATATATATATATATATATGTGAGTATTATTATATTTTAAAATTATGTTAATGAATAATTATATATATTTATTATATACGTGAATTCTTTATACTAATAAAAACACAATTTTAACCCTTCTACTTTTTTATATGTCATGTTATAGAACCGGTGGTCTTTATCGTTTCTAAAATAAATTAAAACAAATCACTTTTAACCTATATTTAATAGTCATGATCTTAAATAAAATAAAATAAAATGAACAAAAGTTTATAAGATATGGTGTAACTATAATTCTACTTTTCTTAAAACTAATACTTTAATTCAGATTTATTGAGTGTAAAAAATATTTATTTACGCTATCATTATCATAGAGGAACTTTTGTATTCATAAAAAAACCGGTTAGGAAAGAAAAATAGAACAATAATAATTAGAACTGCGAGATCTAATCAATTATAATAATTATAAAAATATATAAACAGAGATAAATATTTTGAGAAAAAATTAAAATTGTTTGTTAATTATAATTTATGTATAATATAGTACAGATAATATATATATATATATATATTATATTATATATATATAAATATATATATTATATGTAACGTCCCATTTAATTAATAGGCAAAATTAAAGGAAATGTTACACAATATTAGTGCAGTAGCGTAGTCCTGGGGTCCTTAATACAACCCCAACAAAACCCGGGCACACCACGATGCCAAATGAAAACTGAATACGAAAACCACATAGAGTGTAGAGTAGAATTACATAAAGAGATACATGGGCCATAGCCCTAAAGAAAACATGAAGATAACTCCAGCCCAGATGGCTAAGCAGCGGAATCACCATTCCCTTGTTGACCACGAGAACTTCGCCCATCTGCTCCCATCAACCAAGTCGATGATCATCGCAAGAAAGAACAGCCACATACATCACAACCATGCAACGAAACGGGTAAGCTAGA
>Ga0214544_1012385_pt1 | contig 11139 bp, 3 predicted proteins | sample CNSS3metaG_FD_160074 | JGI IMG/M metagenome (GOLD analysis project Ga0214544, IMG submission 160074) | Root nodule microbial communities from cowpea collected in UCLA plant growth center, Los Angeles, California, USA - CNSS3 | ecosystem: Host-associated > Plants > Roots > Nodule | place: USA...
TATATATATATAAAAGTTGGTTCAATTCTACTTTTATTTTAAGACAAGTTCACATACCCCATCTAAAGGAAAATTCAATTTTTTTTGTGTGATAATATCTAATAAATAATACAGATTTTTCCTTATAATCGATTGAAAAATAATGATTGGATTTAATTTAAAATTTAAACGAAATTATATTTTACTGATCAAGTTTGAATTTGATGACTTCATATTGAAAATGTACTAAACCTAGACGATCAGGACCGATATTGCTAACTACTCGGTCCAAACTGTCTAAGACTAATCCTATCATAAAAAAGAATAGATGGTTAGTTAGCCGCACAAAATGATAAAACATACATAGCGCCACCTACTTTAAGAATAATAACACACATGAGTAAAAGCCGCCAACTCTTTTAGGAAATAACAATAGGACTTCTAGTGTCAGATCATAAACTCGGGACTTGGGTCTAGCAAAGGCTCAGTCAAGGCCCGAACAATAGCCTACCGCAATAAATAGGGGTCCAGCCCATTAAAGGCGTAAAACATGGTTAATAACTCTATAAATACATGTGAACTTCAACAATTAAAGTTACGCTTTCATTAATTCAATAATAAGTTATTTGACCTTTGAGAGTCTTTGCTAACTTGATCGTCTGAATCTTTTCCACATATAATCCCCTAAGGATCCAATCCGCCAACATTAGAAAAAATACATATAAACCGAAGAGTAACCGGACTGAAAAATCAATGATTAGGGGTAAGATATAATTTATGTTTCCTGATATTCTATTATTATTTTCGCAGAAAAAAAAATCAAATCAAATTAATCCACGATTACTAATATCATAATTCACGAGTGTGAGCATGGTCTCAGAGGTGGACAAAGTCATTTTCAGGGAGTTATATTTCTTCTTCTACTGTTTTTCTTCTCCAATTATTGTTTTATCTTTGTAGAAGTAACTATGCATTATTGTCGTCTTGCAAATTTATAGAGGATGAAACATTTTAATGAGTGAGGTCATTGTACTGCCACAACATTATTTATACTCTTAATTACATTGTGATCAGAACGATGTGAATATTAATAGAAAGATTACATCCAATTGATTTAAAAAAAACAGAAACTAAATTAAAAATTTTAAAAATATAAAATAATTTCAACGAATCTTAAAGTTGAAAAGACTATTAAACCAGAATTTTAAAATATCTTTTAATAATTAATATTTCGATCAATAATAAAAATAATTTATGTTTTTAAATTCTTTAAAAAAAAAACTTACTAAAAAAGGTTAATGAGAGTAGGGTATACCTGTATCCGCCCTAACTAAAAATCGCCGTGCATCTAACTAAAATAGGCGTGCCTATTATTTTCTTTTAGGTATCCATTAAATATCCTCTCTGGAAGATATGCATTATTGGTGCCTTTTTTTCTTTTTTTTTTCCATCGATCAAACTCTATGGAAGATCGGATCTGAACTCACAGTCTCCCTTGAATAAGAAGGACCAGCACGTTCTGATTTGTTTTATACGACTCACAAAATCGGGAGTCAAAACATATATGTGTAATCAATTTTATCAATTTTACTTCTTTCTAGATACCAAAACATACTTTACCCTTTTATAAATAAGATGAAATATAAATTAATTTTAGTTTATATGAAAATTAATTCTATTTTTCAATTTTATCTTTTAAAATTGGGAAAGAATAACAAATCTACAAATAGAGTAGGTGGTTACCTATAAATACAATGTTAATAGATCATATAAACATATAAAGTCTTTAAAAGTGAATATATAATTTTTCAAACCCAACTGCATTATACTTTTTTCACATGTTAAACAATATTACAATACGGTATTTGAACTTTTTCATATATTTCAGTTCAAATATTTAATATTATTGAATTTAAATGACTGTATCTATATTTTTAAAGTTTAAAAACAAAAATATATTAAAATTTAGGACAAAAACTAATTCTAGTTTCACATTCAACTTTAGATGTATTACAAATATATTTAATGTAATTATAAAAAGAATTGTTATTATTATTACGTAGGTTAATACATGTATTAGGAAACTAATTAAATAGCTTAAAAGATCTCAATATGTTACAACTTTTTCTTTATCGAATAAAAAACACAATAATGATTAAAAAACATAATAAGATAAACGATTGTTTGGTGTACTGTATATAATAATGATTTAAAAAAAATAACTCTTAATCATAGTGAAAATTGTATCTTTAGTACAAAAGCATCTGGATAATCATCATTTTATGATAATAAAGAATTAATTATTATATCAATTTAGATATTAATTTATAAAATTATTAATAATTAAAATAATTTTTATTATAAATAATTGATCTTTAAATTTATAATTAAAATAGTTTATTTTATTTTTGAAGTTAAGATTTTCACATCTTACGAATATTATTATATCTTACGTTGTTACATCTCACCTTATCAGGTGCTACACCTTTTTTCTTGTTCTTTTTAAATCAAGGTTAGTTGATACACCTGGCCTCTTTTCTACCATTTTTTGACATCCAAACGAAATTTATCTTTCTACCATTACTTACCTTTTTACTGCAATACCGTGAAAATACTTATTTTCTTATTATATAGTAAAAGTTAAATAAAAAAATATCGATACTTAATTTTATAGGGATAATTAAAAACACAAAGTTAGTAAAAATAGATACATGTTTTTTTAATTTGTGAAAACTAAAGAAATAAATATATAATTAATAAAAGTTGTAATTTGTAAAAATAAAATCTATAATAATATTTGCAAAAAGATATATAACAACAATGATATTACATTTAATTCCAACAAATTCCTACACTTCTAGCCCTAACAACAATGATAAATATCTTTTGTTTTCACATATTAAGATTTGTCTTGGCCATTCTTAGTTCAATAGTAAAGATTACATTTCTTCTATATACCAATGCAACTCATACCCTTTCAATTAAAGAGTGATATTTGTTGCAACCGTTGAATGTGAAGTTCTTATAAGATTAATGAGCCCTTTGCGGTGCTGCCCATAATTATGCAACTTCTAGTGGTGCATCCTATAGCATTCCAAATAAATTTCTTGCATCCGTTGTTCAAATTTGTGTGACCCCAATTTAAAATGGATTGAAACTGAAGCATATTGTCACTTCTCATGATGCATTTCATTCCATCCTCCAGATTTGGTATTGTATAAATGTCGATCCTTCACTTTGTGATAGTGTGCATCTTTGATGTGGCATTGATAATACACTCTACTTGTAGCACATTTGTTCCTATATGTCCTTGCACCTGTATATTAATTTATGCAAAAGCAAACCTCTAGGCTAAACTGTCTGAGTGTGGTTACTGCATTGTATCTTTTCATATTTGCATCAACCCCATTCTTTTGTTTCATAGCTATCCCATCTCGTGTGATTATTATCATACTTGATGCATTATGTTTTGCCTTTTATTTGATCAATTTGGTCCCTTGAGATGGTTTATTTTGTTAGTTAGTTTGTTTTCTGACTTAAATATGCACCCAATATTCTAGCTATGTCGTTGTAGAGTCTGTCACAGTAATGTTCTAATACAATACATAGGGCAAACATACCAATCGAAATATGGGAAAGTTGCCTTGTCATTTTTGCTCCTTATCCATGCCCACATTCTCAATTGTGTCATACATAAAATTTCCTCCGCATCAGGCTTGTTTTTTTCTAAATATAGTTCCATTTCTTTGATTTCAGATACACCATATCAGTGACGGATTTTAATAGGGGCAGGGAGGGGCCTCGGCCCCCACAAAATTTTATTTTTTTTTTATATATAATATATATATATATATATATATATATATATATATATATATATATATAATTTATTAAATTGTAGGTAACATATTTTAGAAATTGATGAAAATTAAATTGTGTATTTTTTTCATTTATTTTATAAAACACATAATTTAGTTAATAGATAATAAAATTAAATATAATAAAGAATAAAAATATTTAGGCTTAATTTATTTTTGGTTCCTCTTTTTGTCAAAAATTGATCCTACAATAATGTTAATTACACCAACAAAGCAAGCCATCCATATTAAGAGTTTTAATTTTAATAAAAAAGTCATTGATCTATTTTAAAAAATTTAACGTTATTTATCGTAAAAGATCAAATTGTATCAATTTTTCAATAACTGGGACAAAATTGAAAAAAACTGGAGGACCAATTTAACATTTTTAAACCAAAACATGAATCAAAAGAGTTACCAAATATTTTTTAAGATAATTTTCATTTTCTTTCTTATTATCTTTTTAGTTCTTTACAAATTGTAATAATTTCTCACTACAATATTGTAATCATTTGTTACTCTCATATATTTTCTTTCTGTTCTTGAAGAAAAAAAAAAGTTAGAAACAAACTTATTATTTTTGCTCTCATTTCTCATTTATCGCATCCCTTTCTTGTCTCTCGTCTCAATAATGAAAAACATTATTTTTTATCTCATGAGCCTTTTTGTATATTCATTTTTTTATGAATATAGAAGAAAATTAAATAGTGTATTATGTGTTTTTTCATAACTGTTTTTTAATTATAACTTGATTATAATATATTTTTCTTTTAATAATTATGTGTCTCAATTATAAAAAAATACTATGATAAATTATTTTTTAATGTTATTTACATAAAAAAATATATATTGATAAAGAATAAAATTATAAATTCATTATTTTAAAAGTGATAAAAAAACTATTGATGAAAAGAAAATAAACTTTATTTCTTCATATATTTTGAAGCATTAGACTAATTATCAATTCAATTAGAGAATTCATTTCTTAAAGCATTATACTAATGATCGAATCTACTAATCTCAAAATTATATTACTTTGGTCCCTCCAACATTTTTTGTCAAGATCCGTCACTGCACCATATAATTGTTATCCACATTCCTTTTCAGATCACATTTTCTTTTTTCTTTAACTCCACTAGTTATAACTGTTTGAAATGTATCATTGACCGGTTATGATATACATTACTAACTCCAACCCAAAAATCACATATATTCGATATTCAAATAACAAATGATTTGTTGTTTCATATTTGAATTGACATATAATCTAGGATATGTTTTCGTATTAGTGTTCACTTCCCAAGTCCACTTCAGTTTTCAGTTTTTTCTCCAATATGTATAAAAGGAGGAAAAATCATAGAGAAAACAAAAGCAAGAGTTGAGAGAACAAATAAAGAGAGAAAGAAGCATAAAACAACAATTTTTTTGACGCATAGGTATGTGAATTTGTTTCCATTTTTCCCTCTATCATGAAAGGTTTATTCTCTCACAGAACATGAAGTGAGCGTTTCCTATATGAACCCATTTTCATATAGTAATTCATTTTCTACCTTCTAATATAAATGGGTGCATGTTATGAGCATGTAGAAGGTAATGTTTTTATACAGGGTTTTATGGTAGCATTAATAATCTGACTATATATATGCGGGAAATTTGTGCCATAACTTCAATTGATTGACCCACATTTCCCCAATCCTTACGGGTCCAATCTGTCATGTTCAAAATACTATATTTACTTTAATGCATTTTTTTCCACTTCGGGATCTGAACCACCCTAAAGTAAGGATATATATATATATATATATATATATATATATATATATATATATATATATATATATATATATATATGACTTCTGCTGGTCTGAGTTTATTGTTGGTATCCAAAGTATTTTTGGATTATCTTATTTTGACACTTGTAAAATTTGTACACCTATATTATATTTATTATTTTTTAATAAATACAAAAGTTTATTTATTAATAACTATTGTTTCTTTAAAATTAAGTTTTAAGTGGTTTTTCTAGTGTAAAAAATCATTTCCGAATTTCTTTATGCTTGACCCTCATAATTTCATGGTTATGGCAATTTAGATTTTGATGCGACAAACATTTACAAGTTATGAAGCTTTTGGGATCTACCGCAACTTACTTATTTTGATTATGTATAAAATCAAAATGGATTTCAATATGTGAACTAATCAGATTAATTATGGTTAAAGGATAAAGTTCTCTTAGACAAAGAGTTAGATATATTTTTCCTTTATAATTTCATGAATTAGGCATTGTCAATTTCAGAAGAACTATTTATTTCATACAACCACTTTAATTTGGACAAATAAAAAAAATGCACACCACGCAGAAAGAAATAAATACATTTAACTATTAGAATCTTACCAAAAAAAGGAAAAGAACAATTATTGTAAATACGCGTGACCCCACAACATTTTAAATATAGGAATTAGTTAGGCATTAAAGTTGCATTTATTACATTTCTCTTGACAAAACTAGGATATATAGAATTATTGTTTCAATATTGTTCATCAAATGATATTTGCAGAAAATATGAATGAAAAATTAAAAGCATAATTTAATACTTCCCTTCTGTATTTTTTTATATTTCAACAAATCTTATAGTCCTCCTATATTTATATATTTATAAATTTATACAGGTAGAAAAAGACGAGTAGAGGGAAAATAAAGAAAATGGTAATCGGAAGTCAAATAAGTGTGGTAGCCTGATTTTATTTCTCAATTTTTAATATAACATAAGTAGATCGCGCAAATTTATTTATTTCAAGTATAAGTAAAAATATTACAAGATCTAACGTGGATTTTAAAAAAATGGAATATGTAGTATTATAATTTAAATTGTTTGAGTGGATACGATTTTATTGGATCTGATTAACCATATAGGCCGCAATAGACACGGTACTGCGCGTTGACTTCACGTGGAGCATGCAGGAGTGATATATGAACTAGGTTTTTTTTCGTGGAAATCTAAGTAGAAAAAATGGCAAACAAATAGTCACGTTGGCTTCATGTGGCATGCATGCATGTGTGGGCTCGTCGGTAGTGAGATTTGTTTTCCTCATTACCTAACTCAGAAAAGAATGTCGTTTTCAGACGCTTCAATATAATATTATTTATATATATATATATATATATATATATATATATATATATTAAATCAGCAGTAGTTTTTTAACAATTGATTATTTTTCACAAAACCTTTTACCATTAATGGCTATTTCAATACGAATGTTAAATCCAGGGGATTAATTTATTTTATCACCTCTAACTTATGTAGAAGTTAAAGAATCACTTTTTAAACCTATATAAAAAAAATTATGAAAATTTTTATGCAAAATGGATTCTTGAAAAAGGGCTAGCTAGTACTTGTTTTTATTTTAATTTGTGATTTTTTTAAAGTCCATTAAATAAAATTTTCCAAAATAGTATAAATTTGTATGTTTAAACAAATTATTATTATTATTATTATTATTATTATTATTATTATTATACTTTCCTTTGCGTGGAATATGTGATAACAACTTATTAATAGGTATAAAGAACACATTTTATATCGTAAGAATCATTATGTGAATAAACATATAAATATTTATGTTTTCAAGAGAAAATCATAAATAAAAGATAAGAAACGAAACATAAACAAATTCTAAATTTAAAGAATTAAAGAAAACAAGGAAACCGTATATGAAAGAAGAGAGCTAAAAAGTTGGTAAAAAAGTACATAGCAATTTCAATCCCTTATAATTAATGTATCGGAGTATTTTTGAAAAGTGAGTTTATAAATATACTTTAGGTAAGAAAAGTAATCGGTAAAAGAAATTTTATATTAAACCAGTCTAACACTCTCACTTTCTTCTCACTTTTAGAAAAATCAGTTTCTCAAGCGCTCCCTTGTTCTTAGCAGAAGCTCTGCTAGGGTTTGGTTATCTCTTGTTCACGCTAGCTCAAAAGCTCACCCCCGTCTCACATAAGTTAGTTCTTGAACCGTACTCTCTCCTTTCTAAGTTTGTTTTCGTGGTTTCTGTTAGGGTTCACAGTAGTAACCCTATTATTCTTTTTATGCCGCTGTTCTCAGCTCTCGAGTCTGCTCCTGGAGCTGTTGGGTTCGTTGGCTTAAGTGTCGAAGTCTGTTACTAGCTCTTTCCAAGTAAGAGAAGCTATGGTTTTCATATTTTCTTAAGTGATTGCGTGTTCTAACTTTGCTTCGTGTTCATATATGGCTTGTATGCTACTGTGATTGCCTGGAATACCTCGATGTGTGGTTTGGAATGAAATGTATGGCTGATGCAGGTACGAACAATGGCGAGAACTAATATTCTCGCCCAAGCGAGCTCGTCTCGCATAGGCGAGAAAAGTAGAGACTGACCCAGATTCCTGCTTGAGCTCTCGCTCAGGCGGAAAGCTCTTATTTTGAGTGAAGTGTCATCTCACTCAGGTGAGAGGGGCTCGCCTAAGCGAAAACGCGTGAGAGTCTGTTTGTGTTTCGCTTGGTTGCAGCTCAGGCGAGAGATCTTACTCTTAAGCGAAGAGCAGTCTCGCTCAGGCGAGGAGGTCTTGCCTAAGCGAGAGCTCGCGAACACTACAGTACTCTCTGTTGGCAGTCTCGCTTAAGCGAGGACCTGCAGCTTGAGCGAAAGACCCCTTTCGCCTGAGCGAGGGTCCCTAGCTTAAGCGAGACTGGTGTAGGGATTTGTGTTCTTTGCCATGTTTTTGGTTGTTGGTTGTAGGATTTAATTGGAATACTCTATTTAAAGCATGAAGTATGTGAATATGCATGTAATCTTTGATTGTGTGGGCTGAATTGATGAGTTTGGCATGATCTTGGCATGTAATATGAATGGGATGGGTGGTTACAAAGGTTGATATGGAATTGGTATGTATAATGACTTGTCTTGGTTGGAGAAACATAAATTTGGTGCGGTCAGGACGTAATTCCACGATGGTTTCGTGGTGGTGCCTCATTGGTCAGGACGTAATTCCACAATGGTTGGGTGGTGATGCCTCATGGTCAGGATGTAATTCCATGACCCCTGTTAGTGGGAGTTCATGGTGGTGCCTCATACTTAGGATGTAATTCCACAGTTCATGGTGGTGCCTTATTATATAATTTAGTAAAAATTCAAGTAAGGATTGCATCCTGACACTCTAAAGAGTTAGTGAGTCTCACGTAGAGTGTACTGACTTAAGTGGTGTGAGTAGCAGGAGGTCCTAGTATTTGGTAGGATAATGGCCTTAGATGTTTGAAGACCAACTTTGTGAGTGGTAGGGTGAAACCCATTGGCAATTGGCTCTGCAAAGAACTAGAGGCCACCACAAGTGCAAACATCTGGTGAATCCGACTAATTATATGTATCCGGATAAGTCGTGTCTTGAGTCTTAGTGTCTTGTTTGCGAGTTATCACATGCTTGGTTGATGTATGTATCTTTGGCTATCAAATTGTATGCAATTACATGATAAAACATTTTTCCACTCTAACTTACCCTTTATGCTTTTCTTGTGTGTTGGGTGTGTTTTCTTCTTTTGCGATGATCATCAATTCATTAATGGGAGCAGATGTGAGAACTCCTCATGGTCGTCAAGGTGATGGAGATTCCGCTGCATAGCTTTGAGTTAGATATCATTTTTTCGAGTTTCTTTTAGGGTTGTAGCCCATGTACTACGTTGCTCTTTGAGCCTTTATATTGGATGCTGTTAAATTTTATCCTGTTTTGTATTGGTATGGTGGTATGCCTTAATTTCCTTCAGGTTAGATTATTGTAAAAAGTGATAATATACTCTATAATTTTGCTCTTAATATTATTTTGTGTGACGTTACATTTAATTAAAGTTAATATTTAAATACGACGTTACACGGATAAAATCAATTTCTCGATAAAAATAATAAGGGAAAGTAATGGTAATAATGAAAGGTATTATTAACCGAAATTTCCATGGATAAATTAAGAGTCAAGTACGGAAATATCCGTTGGCATTATACATCAAGAATGAATATAATTCTTTTTCGTTGGTAGTATATCTCGGGGCATTAAGCACGAAGTAAGAAAAGAACAATTTTCGATATTTAATTTTTAATTGTACTTATCTGTCGGTAATATTCATTAATCGATAATTATTTGATTGACAAATTGAGCTACTTTATATTATTGATAAATTTATCTAACGGTCAAATAAACAGTAGCTTCTGCTTGACAAATATGGTATCGAAATGTTAAAATTATTGAATGACATCTTGGATGTTCCGTGCATATCAGTCAATAAAATTGTGTAAAATAAAAAAATGTTAATATAAATTATATTTTATTTTAATTATTGAATAAATGTAATTATAATTACGAATTGAAATATAAAGTTTTAAATATTATTATTTCATCATTGTTTGAAACCTAACTTGTACACAAAACCTAATTTAAAGTTTGCATTACTGGAGCTTGTAGTGTGGTGGGTAAGGATGTTAATGGAACGAGTAGGGTACAGGTAGAAACTCTCATGTACCTTACTTGCTGGATAAATATTTATCACGTATCTGTATCTATATTTTTCAAGTATCCGTTATGCAGGTACCTGCCTATTTTTTTCATATTCGCGGGTATCTATGGGTACTGTGGGTATTTATAAAAATATTTTAAAAAATAAATATTTAACCATAAATTCAAATAAAATAAAATAAAATACATCATTGTCATAAATTTGAAATAAAGTTCAAATAAACTCAAGTTCATACAAGTCCAAATAATTATAAAAGTAAATATAAAATTATGTTCAACACAATAGAAATTTTTTAATTAGTGCTTGGATCAACAAGTCCACTTTCTCCGACTGATTCCTGAAAAACAAGCAAATAAAAAATCACTAACAATTTATATTGTAGTTTATTTTTGAATGAAATATTAAAGAAATTACTAACTTCATCAATGTCCACATCTTGCAACATTGTATAAAGTTTCAAGTTGTCCAATTTTAATCTAGGAGCCGAAAAACATAAGAAGTTCATTAAAATTTTCTAACAATCACTTAATTAAAATATCTAAGTAAAAGTGTTAATTTCATATTTTGTTAACTCCATCATTTGACAACAAGCATACCATAAACGTCATTGTCTATATAGGGTTTGATGTATATATGCCCAATTTCAAAGAAAGGAAAGAGAAGAATGTTAAGGAGTGTACCTGGAAGAAGACAACATACAAATACTTGAAGCTGGAAGAATGAAGACTGGAAACAAGATGTGCAACTTAGAAAAAATTAGGTCATAATGTTTTTTACTAATATAT
>Ga0214544_1012388_pt1 | contig 11135 bp, 1 predicted proteins | sample CNSS3metaG_FD_160074 | JGI IMG/M metagenome (GOLD analysis project Ga0214544, IMG submission 160074) | Root nodule microbial communities from cowpea collected in UCLA plant growth center, Los Angeles, California, USA - CNSS3 | ecosystem: Host-associated > Plants > Roots > Nodule | place: USA...
GTGTACAGTATGCCCTATCGGTCGATCGGCCGTTACTGATCCCCAGATGACCATCGGTCTCACAAGTTAACGAACAATAATATATCATTAAGGAATCATCGGTCGAGCGAATCACATTAAATATTGGCCCATCGGTCCATCGGTAAGGTACCTTACCGATGGATCCTCCAACCTTGGCAGTCCATCGGTCCAGCGGTAATGTAACAACGATGGACCCACTAACCTTGACTATCCATCGGTCAATCGGTAAATTAACAGCGACGGATCCTTCAACCTTGTACGCCTATCGGTTCGTCGGTTAAGCTACGTTGATGGACTTCCTAGCTACACAATTTGCAGGATCGGTGGATCGGTAGCACACAATTTGCAGGAAGCATAGCACCATCGACCCAACCAAGCGGCCATCGGTCGCACGGTTGTACAACTTAAGTTGTTACTTATCGGTTAAACAGATAACTAATCTTCATTAAGGTTTCATTGGGCCGTGATTAAGGAACCTTAATCACAGGCCCATGTCGAAGGCTATAAATAGGGCCCAAAGGTAGGTTGGTAAGCATCTTAATTACGCATTTATTGCACTTGATAGTCTGATTCACCGATCGGCCCCCTATCTAACTTAAGCATCGGAGTACTTTAGACAGGTACCCCGGTCGTCATCCCAACCGATCGAGCTTAGGAGTTGAGTTCACTGGAGTCATTGCGAAGAAGGAAGAAACGGTGTTAAGTGAAGAAGTTCTCATAGTAGGCTCTTAGCCCCTACACCCCGAAACAATAAGTTTTGTTCTTTGAAGTTTGAATGGAAAATCTACTTTCTTGACCCTTAGTGAGTGGAAACAAGTTTGACTCATCGACCTGATGATATGATGGCCTATCCCAATAGACTTTACCTGATTGGTCAATCCTGTTATTCTGTTTAAAGTATTCTAAATATACTTTCTGTAAACTTTTTCATAATTCAATCTTCTCTCTGTCATGCTATTCATTTTAGTCACATTTTAGTCATACAATGATAATTTTTCCCTGTTCCCTGAGCTGACCAAGAAGGTAAGAGGGCATTAACTTTTTCAACTGCAGTTGTTTAAGTGGCCTGTCTCGAACAAAGAAACTTCTTAACTTTGGGCCTGCTCAGGATTTTGAGCATTCTCTTTTTATCTGTAAGGTAGGGGAAGGGTGTTAATTCTTAAAATGGCCTTAATTAGGATACTAAACGGGGGAAAAGGTGATATTTATCTCTAATTGTGATGCTACTATACTAATTAAGTAGGAATATAAGTATAAGCCTTAAAGGCCTTGATAAGTTTTTAATTTATGATGCTTTTTACAGTCTCATGCTTTGTTAACAATAAGAGATTGTATGGGGAAAATGGTGTGTTGAGAAGAAGGGAAAAATTATTAAAAGTGAAATCCACTAGATATATAGGTGCATTATAATATATATTATATGTAAGTGTAAATTTTATTTTACAAATAATTTTTGTAGAAGATTTGTTTAGATGTATTGTGTTCATTAGTATTGAATTACCTATAAATATATAATCTCATGTAATCCAAATATATAATTAACTTATGATATATAATTTTAAAATGCAAATTGAATTATACATAAACTAGTTTTAACATAGTAAAGAAATGTTGGAGAACATCTTCACTCTTATTGATTACTAGCTATTGGGTAGATAATCTTTTGGTATGTATTAGGATAATGAGTTTAAGTCAAATTCAATCTTATAAAACTAGTTTAATAAGGTTAGATTTGCTTTTACTAGTATATGGTAAATTGTTATTATCTTTAGCTAATATAGGATCTTCAACATGCTAACATCGAGCGTGCGAATCGAGAGGACCCAACAATGGATGACACAATAGGTTCAAATCTTGATTAAGATAAACTCTTACTAGTTATCATACCATATTAACGTAATGGGTTTAACCTCACTAAATCAACTTAGTAACGTGAAGTATATCTCAACTTTGAGTTAGGCGTAAATTTAAATATTTTAATATGGTATCAAAGGCATAAAATTTTATCATGATTGAGATTTTTGTCTTGTGCTACCTTCTACCAAGTTCCTTCGATTCTCATGTTTAATATCTTCAACATGAGGAGGATATGTTGGAGATCCCTTATCGACTAGGGATAAAACCAAAGTATAATATGAAAGCGAGAACAAAATTTTGAGTTAAACTTTAAAACATTATCTTAAAATGGTATGAAAACCATAAGAATGTATTCTAGTAGAGATTTTGATATATCAAAACCCCTAAATTTCCATGTTCAAGCTTGAAGTCAAGGCACACCTCACTTTAATTTCCTTGAGTTAGACTCACACCGAGGTATATACATATAAAACATCATTAAGATAGACTCAAACTCATGATCTTGATATTTAGATAAAAAATGGACTTTAACTCTAATTCAACCTTACAAAACTAATTTGTAAGGTAAGATTTGCACTCATTTATGTACTCTAAATTGACTTTATCTTTTATTGGTACGGGACTTCTAACATTGAGCTATTAGCAACAGTGTTGTGTGTTTGAATGATCATTTGAAAAAAAAAAAAGATTTTAAATGATTTCATTTGGAAGGGACGAGATTTATGCTTTTTGATGTTTTCATTCTAAAAGTGTAAGATTGTTATTCAGTACAAAAGTTATTAAAAGTGGCTTAAATTCAAAATCAATTCTAAGTTCATAGTTAACTCTAGAACGTGAAATCAAACATGTAAACATATATTTAAAATCATGTTAACCGATATTTTACCATAAGCATGGAGAATATATATATATATATATATATATATATATATATATATATATATATATATATATAAAAGGTGAAATCAAACATGTATGAACATGATAAAACTTGGCAAGAGTACTTGCAGCGTTAATAAGAAAGTACTAGTTGTAGCTGTGGCAAAAAAGAGAAATGATAGGTTGACACCCACATCTTACCACTTTTTTTATCACCTTCATAGGTTACAAATTAAACTGTCTTGAGTTACAAGTTAATTTTAAGGTGGTAAAAAAAGTGGTAAGATGTGGGTGTTAACCTATCATTTCTCGGCAAGAAAAGCTTATATACAGTGCCAAAACTTCTTCATATTCAACCTAGGAAGAACTTGGATGAGTGTGGTTGCCTTCGTAGGTTGTTATTACACACCTAGGGTCATCTTTATCTCTCTCCACTCTCTTCTTCACAGCGCACCCATCCACTGAACATCTATAGTAATTCCTGTAATGATGAGTATATGCTAATTTAGCCATATAAAAACAGAAAAAATGAAAACAAATATTTCCATAGAAATTTGTATCTTCATCTTTCTACGTTTTATGTAGTATTGCAACCTATATTTGTTCATTAGGGTACGTGTGAGAAACCTTTTTGAATGCATCTACCCTTCAATTTTCACGTCAAAATCTTAGAATAATGCAGAAGCTGTAGCTTCAAGATAGAAAGTGGATAACACTTGGTATAGAAGCATAACCAAAACATGTGCTAATTAGCTCTGACATGCAAGTATGTGATTTTATGTGCTTAGTTTACCTTTTCTCTCATCGCGTAATTGGTTTCGTTAATCTATTTCATCAGTTGTTTACGTTTAATTAGCAGCATGATAATTAACTATATGAACAAAAATAACATATTCTATCATAAGCATATACTACATACCTTGGATTGGGATTGTTCTTCACCATTTTCTTTCCGTACTTCCTCCATCTGTATCCATCATCTAGCACTTCAATCTCAGAAATTGTTTTGAATGCAAATCTCTCTCTAACAACTTGCCGATTCTCACGTTCACCAGTATCCCCTAAAATCACACACATGTTCGCATCAGTCAATAACTATAAGCAAAAGGGAGACAAATATTTAAAAATGTTCATATAAGTTACTGTAGGAATCAATTGAATCAGTCAATGAAAATGGCTAAATAAACATACTGAAGCTAAAAAACAAAGCACACTTTCATGTCTTGAAGAGCTACTACATATGTTTATATATGCTTACTGCTAGAAGACCCTTCAAAGTAGCTTCCATTACTGGCTTGATGAACCTGGTTTGAGACATTCTCAGAAGAAAAAGACGGGATATCATCCTGCATCCACTGGTTATCATCGAATTGCAAGTACTCAGAGAGCTCAAAAGGCCACTGGTTGCAGAAATCATCACTGTCGGGTGTATCAGGTGGTGGTTTTGGATTGTTGTCTGTCATTTTGGCACCACACTGAATAATATGAAAAGAAAGGATCACGGCGGAGACAATATATAAAGGCACGCCACAGTGATATAGTTTTATTAGAAAGGGTGCTTCATGGTAGCTTCCTAGGAGCTAGAAATCTAGGAAGTTTCAAAGGTAATGAGAAGCAGTAGAAAAAACAATGGCAGAAACCAATTGATGTGGATGAAAAAGGATATCTAAGAACAGTGATGAATAGGGACAAAACATGAGTGGGGTACACCTTGAGATGACTTGGGGAAGACTTTCAAGTTGATTGAGCAACAAGACTTTGTTGTTAGACCAATTAACCCTTCACAGTACAAGTCCAAGTCAAAAGTGATTGTGTTTTCGTATGGCCTAGTGCAAGTTTCTTCGAACCACAAGACGCTACTTTCATCACAGCCACTACAAAAGTGACTTCATCTCTGTTACGTACGTTCTTCATGATTTCACCTTTCTTTTCTTATTATAAAGGTTTAAATATGTTTATTGCCCCTTAACTTTTAGTGTAATTTGAAATTAGTTTTTTTCAAAATTTTTGATTAATTTAGTTTTTCATCTTTCAAAATGCGTGAATTTAATTCTTTTAACCAAATTTTGTTAAATTTATATAACGTTTCAACGCTTCGTAATAGTATTTGAATTATTTACACCATTTAACACATTTTTATTTTAATGTTAACTCAAATATTATCATAATATGCGTTCAAAATGTTAAATAAACTTAACAAATTTTGGTAAGAAATATTAAATTCACACATGTCTAGATATGAATGACTAAATTAATATAAAGTTTTGAAGAGGGACTAATTCCAAAATTCACTAAAAAATTTGAGGAATCAAAAACATATTTAATCCATTATATAATAACCAATTCATAATTTTCTTATATTTACGTATTATAAAATTGAATTAGGTTAAAAATCTATTTTTAAAGATAGTAAGGTTTGTTTATTGTTATGAATCATTTAATGGTAGTGTCAAGTCAAGCTCACTTTCATTTATGTGTATGATGTATTATAATAAAATTGTTAAGTTGTTTTATACAAAATAGGGTTTTCGAAATGTTACCCCTGCGAGTGGAGGATTCAAACTCTTCCTTCTAGATTATCTTTAGTGTGCCATTCAAACTTTAATTGATGGGTTAAGTGCTTATTGCAATTTGCAAAAAAGTGAAAAACAAAGAAAATAGAGAGTGAAAGTGAAAGTCTGACTCCTTTTTCTCTCTTTCGTGGTAGCAAAATTATTAAACAAGAGTTTAATTTCAATGTACCATGTAAAGTGTTTTTCTTACACAGAAATCAGGTTAGGAAATCACTGTTAAAATTTCTTTTCATAAAAGTTTCAAATTATCTGACAAATTTTAATTAGTCACTAGAACGAAAACTTTTATAGGTTGCTGCCAGTGCATGCATTATTTTCAATTTTATATATATATATATATATATATATATATATATATATATATATATATATATATATATATATATATATATATATATATTTTTTTTTTTTTCATTTTTTATTTTTAGACTAATTTTAAATTTTATTAAAATTTAAGATAAAAACATATTTAATCCTATTATTTATTATCATTTATATTTTTATATTTCTTATGATTTATTTTCATTTATATTCATATAATATATATATATATATATATATATATATATATATATATATTTTTTTTTTTTATTTAAAATAAAAATTTTGAAATTTAGATGATGACGAAAGTTAATACATTTACATAAAATAATTAATTTATTGTTTAATTCATTATTAAAAGAATTAAACTTCCCTTTTATAACTATTAATACATGTTCTTAACAATAAGACTTTATCACTTTCATATAGATTTTCAATTATAAATATTTCTAAAACTTAACATCATAGAAATATTAAATCGACTTTTTGAGAAAGAAAAAAAATTGATAAATTAAAGTAAACGCTTAAAGAAAGTGTAAATTGAGAACAAAAATATGAATTAAATATAAATGAATAGAAACATAAAATGATATAATATCTTTATCAAGCATTTCTCACAAAATCGACCAAGCCTCGTTTTACCTCAAACCATTTTTTCTCGTTCAAATAATCGATTATAATTTCCTTATCTTGTTGTTTTCTTCTTCTTCTTTTTTTACACTGAGACATTTTTCTTGGCTTCTACATGTTTTCATCCAAGACTTGCTATGGATATATATCATGGAAAAATCTTTGAAAACAGTGTGTAAAGTACTCTTCCATATTTGAGGAAACAATTTGTTTTGTTGCCCTAAAAAATTTTTCATCCACAAAACTTGAATCCAACATCTAATTTAAAGAAACAAAAATCAATATTATTTGGATCAACTACTTCCAAGTGTTTTCTTTTATCATTATTATTACATTTATCACACATGATATATTTAGAAAGTTTTTATTTAATTCCTAAAAAGCTTGTCTTTTAGTAAGTGTTTTCAAATTCATGTGTCCCAAGTTAGTATCTAGAATCCGTTTGCGTTGACTTTATAGATTGTTTTATAGAGATGTGCATTAAGTTATATGAGAATGAAGATGAATTTATACCAAATTCTGGTAATAGGAATCTTAAAAACGCAGTTCTAGGAAGTTCCTAGGTATCTTCCACGACCTTTCATGTTTGAAGAAACAAGTGGTGGTCTTCATCTTTTTTGTTCAAAATAATTAATTATAAGAGTTTGACATCATGCGATTCGTCACCAACTGCGTCAACATTCAACATGTTATAATTCATGAGACCACATGAGAATAAAACTTAAAAGTGTTTATTTAGATGAGGGGAAAGTAAAGAGGAAAACATATTTACTCAATTAAAGAAAAAATTAATATAAAAGACTTTATTATATATGTTTAATCCTTTAGGTGATTTTGGTTTCATAATTTAAATGGTTAAATTTTACTACTAAAAATTCTCATATTACATGATACTTTTCTTGCAGATTTGTTACAAAAAATTTGTAAGAAAAGACTTTTTTCTGTCATTTTTTTAAGAATTTTAATTGACAGATAATTCTTTCGTGTGTAATCATTTCTTATAAAATTATAAAATTTGCAAATACTACAAAATTGTTGCAAAAAGTATTTTATACAAAAAAATTTGCAAGAAAATTGGTAGCAATTTTTTGTATTTTTTTTTCTCAACTAAATTTGTAAGTATTTTTTACGAAAAAAAATTTAAAATAAAATTGGTAGGAAATATGGATTTTTTTAGTAGTGTTTTGATTCATGGTAAATTTAGTTTTGATCGTTTTTAATATTTGATTTTATTCTGGTTAAAAATATTTTAAATTATATCGTGAATTTGTAATTCAATTTTTAACATCTGTGATAATGCAAAAATTAACTGATTGGATTATTGCATAATTAAAATAGCTAACACTTGAGTTATGAATTAACAAAAATTGTCCCTTAAAAAATATGGATTAAAATAATTGAGGAACTTAAAATTACAATGATTAATTATTTTTTTACATATGTATACCCAGAATTTAAATTAATTAACTTATAAAAGATTTTTTTTTCCTGTCAATTTTTTGTAACTGTTTTATTTTTTCTATTTTTTATTTCCTCTCATCTCAATGAGAACAGAACCCAAAGAAAGTAAGTGTGATTGTCAGTCTATCTAATCAAAACAAAACCTATCTGCACACCTTATTTCTGGGAAGCATCCTATTAATACTTTTTGTTTGAAAAACTGTGTTGTGCAAAATGTATTGTTATATAAATTGAGTTATACAATTATATAGAATGTACAATCTAACTTAGTTAGCTACTGTATACGATGAAAATTTAATAATATAAATAGATTATTTCAACCAAGAAATATTTTCAACTTAAACTATCAATAATTTCAACCAATAATTTTTTACAGATTAAACTATCCATTAATAAATATTTTCAACTTAAATATATTACACACGGTATTAAATATATCAAGATTTTAGGGTGTGTTCCTTTTTATAGATGGATATGGGGAAGAGTGGGAAGATGGATTTGTGTAGATTTAGGTGGATGGATATTTGTGTTTTTTTGAGTGGATTTAGAGGGTAAAGTGAGTGAATTTGAAGATAATTTTTATGAAAGTTAGTGAAAGATTTAATTGATGTGATAGATAAAATTATATGTTAAAATTGATATATTTATTAAGTTACCATAATACCCTTGTGTAAAAAAAATGAATTTTTGAATTAATGTTCTTGAATTAATTTTTAAATGAGTTATCTTTTGTCATAAAAAATAAATATATTTTTTTAAAACTTACAAAAAAATAAATTTTGATTAATGTCAAAAACCATAGCCACAAGCAACGGCCTAATGGCAAAGACAACAAAGATGACAAAAGCGGCACCACAGAGCAATACCCAAAGAGGAACAAAGGGTGATGCGTCGGAGCCAGAAAGGGTTATGGCAAGAGCAAGAAGAATCCAAGTTGCAACATCATTGACAGCAGCAGCAGACATTGCAATGCGACCAACGTCAGTGGTGAAGAGTTTAAGCTCCGCCAGGTTCATCGCAAGGACAGGGAAGGCGGTGATGGAGAGAGCAACACTCGCGAACTCCAACTCCCCGCAGCGCCTCCACCTGCAAAAAAATTGAAAACGTCAAAATGTTGTCTCACCGGCGAACAAGGACGTCCGGCCGTCCACCTTCACCTCCAGACTCACAGCTCCTTCCGCCAGCCGCCAGCTCCGGCGACTTCAAACGGCTCCTCCACGTCCACCTGCACAAAACGAAATGCATGAAAAAAAAATACATGACACCGGTGTCGTAACCGGTGTCGCCCCTTCTCACAACAAGGCACCGGTTACGTAACCGGTGCCATCACTCTCTCGATCAACACCCCTGCACCGGTGCCATCCAACCCCCACACTATGACAACACCTCACCACCACTGCCACCACTGCAATAGACCGTGCCGCTCACCACCCTCACCTGTGCCATCCACTCACCACCCAAACAGCTGCCGCCCCTCCACCACACTGACAACACCGGTGCCTCTCCCAAAAACGAAGTGCATTTCAAATGAAAAGCGAGGGCAAATACGTTAATTTGGTCGCAATCCTCTCTAATCTGCTCATTCTATGGTGGATGAAAAATATTGGGTATCCCTCGAATCCGCACTCGCATATCCATTTAAATCTATGCAATGGAACACTTCACATTAAATCAATCCGCGCTCGCAAATTTATTTGAACAGTGTAATCTGTCCAAGCGAACAGGCCCTTAAACTGGTAATTTATTATAATATTTTAATGATTATTTTTAAAGATAGCATACATTTAGTCTTTTACATTATAACATATTTTTAAAATTTGTGTTTTACTCCTAAATTAAATTACATGTGTATTTCATCCTTATTTTATAAAAGTAATATAAAATATTTTTATTAAGGTGTCAAAATGAGTTAATCCGACTCACATGGATTGACTCTCTAAAAGTTGAATTAAACAATAATTAGTTTAACATTACTCACTTTTTGTGAGTCAGAACTTTTGTAATTCAACTCGACCCATCACAGGTTGATAAGTTAGTGGGTTTGACTCACTAACAAATATTTTGTTTTTGAAATTTATTTATACATTTATTATAATACAACAAAAGTGAATTGGCTATAAACTCATTTTTTTTTATAGTAGTGGAATTAAAGTATTTATGTAATTCTCCAAATATTATTTTAAGAGTACCAGTTGAAAATTAAAGTATCAACATATATATAACCTGACAAAAAAATAAATTAAACACCTCAACTATTCAAATATCCTAATAATTAAAAAGATCCAATTCTAAACTTACGTAATTAGAAATAATAAATAATTTTAATAAAAATTTATAAAAAATGGTAAAAGTACTAATAAAGTATTGTTGTTAGTGAGTTATAGGTTAACTCACATTCAACCTACCTCAACCTACCTCGATACTGTTTAACTCGTGAATTAAGTGAGTTGGACTTACTTTAAAAAATTCCAAAATTTTCCAACCTAACCCAGATCAAATCTATGATAAGTCAAATTAACTCATAATAAATTAGAATCCATTTTGACATTTCTACTCAAAACAGGGAATTTCTATTTCTGTATAACTAATAAAGTTTTGTATTAAATTATAATATAACATTTGTGTACTATGGTTGTTTGTTTAAGAATATTTTATATAATATGATTAAAATAATTTAATTTCAAAACAAAATATAATTTTTTTAAAATAATTTAAAAAATATTCTTAATCATTAAATAAACTTCGTCCACATCCTTTAAAATCAAAACAATAAATACCATTAAATAAAACATGTTTTTTTATTTTTTTGTTTAATAGAAACTAGTTTTAAACCTGTGTTCCTACGCACGGATTAAGATTTTTTTTTTATGTTAGTAAGTATACAATATCCATTGATATGTAATGACAATCTTTTTAAATTTTATATGGTTTTAATTATGATTCTCTTTTATTTTTTGAGAAAAATTAAAAGTATTATATTAATAGTTTTATTCCAAAGAAAACGGTAGAACTCTCTTCAACTAATCTATAAATATTTTCACAAACTTATCAATGTATGAATGAAACTAGGGATGGCAACGTAGTGAGGCGGAGACGGGTTTCGTTATCCCATACTCATCTCCGCATCAAAAATTCATCCTCATCTCCATACCCAAACCCAACGGGTATCAAACTTTTGTCCCATCCCCATCCCCACCGGATAACGGATATAATCTCGTACCTATACCTGTACCCGTGTTCTAACTAATATTAATTTTTATAAAAGAAAAAAAAATTACGGTAAAGAAAACATAATATTATCAAATATTTAATATTAGGAGGATGATTGTTTCTTCCATATCAAATACTTTAAAATAAATTATAATTGTCTACATTTTAGATTAGAATACCAAA
>Ga0214544_1012393_pt1 | contig 11127 bp, 4 predicted proteins | sample CNSS3metaG_FD_160074 | JGI IMG/M metagenome (GOLD analysis project Ga0214544, IMG submission 160074) | Root nodule microbial communities from cowpea collected in UCLA plant growth center, Los Angeles, California, USA - CNSS3 | ecosystem: Host-associated > Plants > Roots > Nodule | place: USA...
AAATGAACCAAATATTTCTAATCCAACACCAACAATAAAACACCACTATATTTATCAAAGCGAAAAGTGCATCATCGTGGCCTTAGAAAATACCCCATTCAAGCAAAATGAAATAGTTGGCATAATTAAAACCTAAGGTCTTCACAAAATAAATCAGAACTCAAAACTGCATCCATCAAAGCAGATAAATAAAATAAAATAAAAACATCCCTATGTGTATTCTTGTGAACCCATTAACACTCAACAAGAGAATCATACTAAACCAACAAACATGAGGAAAAGTACCTTGAAGGAAACAAAAACCGCCTGAGACAAGAATGGAGGCACCAATGTCGACAACGGAAAGAGAAAGTAATTTTCGTCAATCACCACAAACGCCCAAAAGTGAACTCCCAAAATCGTTTTATTTTATTATTTTAAAAAAAAATTATTTTACTCAACTCTTAAAAAACATAAATTAAAGAAACTTTTATTAACTAATTTTTTAATTTTTTAAATAATTTATTTTTACCTTTTCTTTTTAATTTAACACTTTATTTTTGAATATTTCTAGAAACAATTTTATTTGTGCGGACGAAATTGAGTGTTGACACACCTCAACTTAAATGAAGTTTGGAGTAGCATAGGAACTAACAGCAATAATGGTGGTGATGACACTAGTCATAAAAGAGCTAGCAAGCAGTGGTGACTTTGTGGCGACTCGGTGGAGGAATTGCTACGAAGAAGACATAATCTTCCAATGGAGATGATGACAAAGGCGCGACGATAGTAGCTTTAAAACAACGATAGGAGCTAACATCTACAATGGGTGGAAGGCCTTCAAAATATCGGTAGGAGCTTGAATGGTTGTCTTGCTGTTTCGTGTTGCGTGGTGCGTGGAGCGTGGAGCAAAGAGCGGCAACGACAATGAAGCTTCAACGTTGGTGGTTCAACATTATCAGTGACGATGACAATGGTTTGTGGTGCGACGACAATAAACATTTCACACAGGAAGCTTCGATGGCATGAGGGGAAAGAAGAAAAATTGGAACAATGGGGAAGGCACGAGATGGAAGAAGAATAGGGGTTTTCGCACTTTAGAAAAGAAAGCAAATTAGATCGGTTATGTGGGGAATCAATCTAATATGTTATCTTGATTTTGAATTTTGAATTTAAAAATGACATATTAGATCAATTCCCCACATAATCGATCTAATATTAGATCGATTCTCAGCACAACCGATCTAATATACTTCACAATATTTATAAAATTGCCACTGCCTTGTTTATTACATTGGTTCCTATACAATCAATTTAATATCTTGTTCTAAAATGTCTATTTTAGACTAGTGAATTGATATATAAATTAGTTACTAGTATCTAAAATTGATTTTGCTTGTTATTTAAAGTTTTTTTTAGTGTATATATACTTAGAATTAATTATAATTACTTGTGAATTTAAAGAATAACAAGTAAGTAGTAAAGATATTTTTTTATATTTATCTTATAATAATAGAGGTTGGCAAGTTATATAAATACACATTTTTATTTAAGAGAATATTGTATAAATATACATTCACATGCCAAGTTAATTACTAGTACATAATTACACCTTTCAAACTAAAAGATGTAAACTAATAAAATTTAAGGATAACATATTTATACTTATATAATCAAAGTCTTTATGTACCATGAATAATATAATGAAAGTTTACGTTTATGTTAACGACATAATTATCAAATTAACTATTACTAAAGGTTATCTTAAATCGATAGATAAAGTTTTTGTCAAGTTTTGAAGACATAACATGAAGATAAATTCTAAAAATATGCTTTTTGTGTAAGTGATTTTTTTCTTCTTATTATATTATGATAACATAATATATAATAAAAACTAATTGATAAATGTGAAATCATCTCTACGAGGAGTTTTAACAATATCAAAGAAGTTTAGTCACCAAGTTGAGACCATAATAATATTTTCACTAGGGCAAGAAAAGCTTTTGACAATGGTTGTTTTTGTCATTTTGTCCCGGTTCTAAAACTGAAACATATTATGATGAGGCCAAAAAAGGTCAACTTTTTGCCTCGGGTCTCAATTGAAGCAAAAACTCCATATTCTACCTCGGTTCTGTTGAGAACTGAGGCCATATGTGCCTTTTTGCATTCCATCTTCTCCACCATAAACCCTAGGCAACCACCATGGTTCCACCGCAGCTCTGTTAGCCACCACGACGTCCAAAACTCACCACCAAAGATTCGCAGCCACTGTAATCTTGTCCTTCACCATAAGAGTAATTCATGAATTGTGCCACCACCATGGAACCTCCATGTTATTCATGCATGAAAACGCGAACAAAACAAACCCTAAATGATGCCTCCTCCCCCAAATTGTGAACCTACCTTCATCGCAACAACGAGTTTTTTCATGCTACTGCCACCTACACGTCTTGCCATCATCAACGATAGATCTCCACCCACGCACAACTCAATTCTACTACGCACCTGCAACACAATGAACTCACTCCCAATTCGCAAGCCCCAAATCGCACTTCACCAAGCTAGAATGCAAATGAGTCAAACGTCAAGTACTTGCGAGTGGCTGGAGCGCAGCAACAACAACAGAGGAGGTGGGTGGGTGGGTGGCCAAAACTGTTTTCCAAAGAGAGAATGGGCTTACGAGGAAGAAGAAGAAGAAAAGTGATTAGCGATTTTTGAACCCTAACGAACCTTATAGCCTCGGTTCAATTTTGAACTGAGGTAGAAAACAACTTTTGGCACCGGTCCAATTCCACCCGAGGCCAAATATCACTGCCCCAATGGCATTTTTGAAATATTAGCCAATTTTTAGGCTTCGGGTCTTCAAAACCGAGGCATATAAGACCTTTTGGCACCGATTTTCTGAGAATCGAAGTAGAAAGTTGTTTTCTACTTCAGGTATATGCTGAACCGAGACATAAAAGTTGGAAAAATTTGCAAAAATGTCACTGCACCATTTTATGCTTCAGTTAAGTGATAATTGAGGCCTATAATGCGAGTTAAAATGGCAAAATTGCACTAGTGTTTACAAATTGATTTAGGCAGATAAGCATGGATGACACCCATCATTGAATACCTAACCAATAACATATTAATAAGTAATTGACCGAAAACTAAAAGAATATAAATAAAAAATCAGTTGTTCACCTTGTTCAATGAAAAACTCTTTAGAAGGGATTTTCCTCCTTATTTAAATATTTAGATGATGAGAAAGTTCAACACAATCTACTCAAAGTGCATCAAGATATTTGTGAAATGTACTTAAAATCATAGGGAATGACTATACAAATACTTCATGTCTGATAGTTTATTATTTTAGATTTAGAATTTTAGGATTTAAGATTTAGGCTTTAAACAAATTGAGGTTGAATTCCTACTCATGACTAATACATTCTCTCTCATAGGGATGTCAAAAAAATTCGTATTTATGGTACCTGCATATAAAACCCGCAACAAGTAGGAAATGAGTATTGTAAATGGATACTCACAGGTAACGGGTACGGGTATTTTTTATACTTGCATGTTAATGGGACGAGTACGGATATTATAGTATTCATACCCATGAATACTCGTACCTGTTATACTCTAATTTTTGCAAAAAACATGTTTAAAATATTAACACATTGATTTTGAATGAGTTATTTTTATTAATTGGGTTTAAAATATTACCTTTTTTATTTGTAAATTGTCATTTAACCTTCTCTTTCTTTGTAAATTGTCATTTAAACACTATTTAAATAGGTTATTTTGACTTTGTTTGAATGTATGAATGTTATGTATTTTATTTTCTTTGAATTTATGGTTAAAATATATTTTTAAATATTAATTTTTTTTTCTTAAATACCCACGGGTATCCGCGAATATTGGTGGATATTAAACAAATATGCGGGACCTGCATAAAAAAAATACATGCAGTTAGGACATGTACGAGGCATATATTTATCCAATAGCTAGGGTACGAGGGAATTACTACCCGTACATTACTCACCTTGTTGACATTCCTACTCCCTCATTTAATTGTCACTACTAATGTTTTGTTGGTTGTTGAAGAGATACCAAATATTCTTACTATTGAGAAAAATACATCATCAATGAAAAACATTATTGTCTTTACCCCAAAATCACCCTATTAACAATAGATAAGATAAAAAAAAAAAAAGAAACACAAGAATATAACGTAAAAGTCTCAAAACCAAAGAAAAATAGCTACAATTGTCTAATGAAAACTAAAAATAATACTATGTGAAAATTTGTACAACACATAAACTATCCTCTCGTACCTTATGATCCTTTATAGTAATGTTTTAGTAAGTCACCTTATGATCACGAGAACTTTTATGCTTCTCATGTCATACCTTCTTTATGAATCATCAAAATTAACTTTTCAATTAAATCAGTATCTTTTGCTCCAATCTCGATAATATCACTAAGAATTGTGCTTCAATTTTTTTTTCTGACCTTTACCGATTCTGAAATTGTTTGCTTTTATAAAGTAATCGGATTAATTGCTATCGGCTTTTGCTGTCTGTTTTTAATTCTTTGATGTTTATTCATAAAATTATTATTTAATGAAATCGTTAATTCTTCTTCAGGTTAAAGTAAATTGATAATCATGATGGTCAGAGCTGTAGATGATGTTTTTCGGTCATTGTGCTGCTGAGATAAATATAAGCATTAGTTGAGTGTAAAGTTACTTTAATACTTTAAATGTTAGCCCATTTAATATTTTTGTTCTTGATTATATTTATAGGATTTTAAAATATAGCCTCTAAAATATTAGTCTATTTTAGTATATATCATCATTTTACTATAAGTTTAGGTAGACTCCTTTTTATCTAAGTAGGAATTGTTTAAATGGTTAAACGTATTTAATTCTATTTAAAAAACAAAAAGTAAAAGTATACAATTGCATCTAATAATAAGATTGGATACTTAACTTTTATCCCTTTATTACTTGTATAATAGATTGCTACGCTTTTCAATACATTATCAAATCAATAACATTGTTATTTGAGGATCTGTGTCATACAATTATTTATAGTGTGTTTGGATTATAGTTAAAAAAAAAGTAAGTTTCTTTTAATGAAACGAAAAGTCTAGTTGAATGGACAAATATTTTGAAATTGTTTTAAAATTAATCAATGTTTTGGACCAAATAAAATATAAAAAAAAGTCATTTGACATAAAATTATGCAGAATTAACAGGGGTTTCGACCTCAAACAAAAATACAAATATACACCCTTAATCATTTATGATGTCTATTTATTTATTTTTGTTTAGAATTTTGATTTTATTTAAATTTGTAAATATATACTTTTATTTATTTATTTATTTTTATAATATCTCACTTGCACTTTTATTTTTAGTTCTAACTACACTATTAGATCAACAATTTTTCTTTTTTTTCTCTCAAAGGGAAAATAAATTGTTGATTGTAGTCATTTCCACCAAATACTTTCACCTGGGCAACTAGTTCAAAACATAATTTTCCTTTTACAAAAAATAGAACAAAATTGTTATAATTACTTTTTCTCTCATTAGTTCAGCAAATACATTTTATGCCAGTTAAAAAAATATATTTTATGCCAATTCTGAAACTAACATAAACACATCCATTTTCTATGCTTGATAAAAGAATATCCAAGACTAGTGCTCGAGTCTCTTGTTGCGACTCTTGGTGGTCCCAACATTGTTCTGAAATCTCTTTTTTGTGTTACACATTAAACATCCTACACCCATGCCAGCCACCAAACCAACTCAATATTCAGACTAAGGAGACATAATGGCATTGGCGTCCATTGATGCACCTCAAAATTACAGAATGAATGAGAAATTGCAAAGAACCAAAAGAAAATATATAAACAATTGACATAAAACCTTCCAGTGAGGTTCCTAACAGCATTGGCAACAAGCTCCTCCTCTCTAAACTTATACATTCCCCACCTGGAAATGACAACGTTCAATTGTAATGAAAATCGAGAAAACGAGGTTGTCGCAAACTTTATGCTTTTAATTTCACTGTACTTGGAGAACTCCTCAAAGAGATCCTTATAAAGGTCCCAAAAGTGGTTCTGGATCTTACGAGGGTTGATAGGTGGTCGTGGGTGTCAACGCTGGGAGTTATCATGTTTAGAGAGCAAAATTGGTGGGGCTTATGCTCAACTTCGTGTGGAGGCAAGAACACCGATCCACGTGCATACACGCGTCGATCTTGAAGTAGAACGAGTTGCAGCTTAGGGTTTGAGAAATTGGGGATTTGTATTGAAATGTGTTTGTATCTTGTTGCCACCTTTCCACAAACGCTGAAATCACATTTTTATCAACAAATTTATATCGAACGTTGTTCAACGATAACAATCTAAAATCAACAACTATAGCTTTGCGAATGAGGTGTCATTAGCTTATTCAGCTTACGACCATGAGAAAGTACCTTGAATCCTCCTAGTGCTTTTAACACAATATTTTTTCAGTCTGACAATTGATTAATAGTAAAAAACATGTACAACTTAAATATAGGGGTTTTGTTACTCTCCTCACCCTCCTAAAGTTTGACTGCAACGTGATTTGCAAAGTTCACTAACAAGGAGCAATCAGTAGCTCCACCTGAAAATCCACCCTACGCATCAACTCCACCTGCATTAGCCCAAACAAACTTCTTCATGATCTTTCTTACGACCAACCAAATGTAGTAAATGTAAGTCTCAAAATTTATATCACAATATTTTCGATACGTTCATATATAAAATTTTATAATACATTTCTTTATATATATATATATATATATATATATATATATATATAATATTATATTATATATATTATAATAAATTATGAACATATAAATATAATGATTATAAATATTCAGGGATCAAAAATTGATTAAACAATTACAATTAAAATAATTATAATGAAAATATTACTATAAAATAATATATTTCAAATAATAAAATAAGTTATAATACTTATAACATAATATGAACTACAATAAAATATTTTTTTTCAGTTAATATATATATATATATATATATATATATATATATATATATCAGTTAGTATTAATTACTAAAATAAGTAATATAAAATAACTATAAAAAATAACAATAATATTGCTTGAAAAATCTTAATACTAACGTATTGGTTTATATGTCCTTACAAGTTACGATACATGTAAACCATTATTATTTTTATTTATTGTTAATAAAAACTAATAAATACTAATTTAAGGATACAAGACATCTACTCACATGAGGAAGTTACTATAATGATAAAAAGAAAACAAAATATCTTTTAAAAGTAATCCATAAGTAATTAAATGAAAAACCATAACACAAAGCCTAGTTTAATTTGAATTAAAAGCAATGATTACCTCACCTATTTAAATAGGGGATGTGAAAAAAAAAGATAAAAGAGAGTGAGGGAATGTAGTAGGAAAGAAGAAGAAAAATTTATATATCATCAAAGTCTCAATACAACCTTAGTGTATTTTCCACAATAACTAAAGTAAGGGGAGAAAACATTATCCTTTACTTTTATTATCTTTTTCTTTATTCATAATTATTTTTATTTCTATATTTACCTTAAGTGTGAGGTGTCCCTAACCTCATTTTAATTTATATGTACTTCCTGTTCTTATTTATTTTTTCCTATTCATCTATAATTGTACATTGATCCTGTTTATTTAATTTATATTTACTTTCATTTATTTATTTATATTTATCTCTAGTCATGTGTTGGTCCTCTTTATTTAATTATATTTATTTTCGATTAGGCATTGATCTCATTTATTTATTTATTTATACAATTATATGGTTTAATATCAAAATAAAATTTATGATAAATAAATATTTGATTTTTTGTAGTTGAAGGTATGATCTTGGGTATTTAAACGAGTTAGTATTACTCAAGATGATATGTTCTTAGGTTACTTTGTTGACCATGAGACTCATTTATTTTGTCTAATCACTACAAAATTAATATAATTTTTTATAAAGTATGATAAAAATTAAAGTTTTATGGACTTGAAAGAGTTTTCATTTTATTTTATTTATTAATATATGTTGTAATTTATATGATATTTGTCTCACTTCCCTATTTTGTGATTGTGTATAAAAAAACAAAATCTTATAATTTCATCATAGGTGGGTGCTCCTAATATGCCTAGCCCCTTCTTCGCCAACATTGTGGCGGTCTTCTTGGGAAATGCATGGTAAACAAATGCGGTGAATAACTTTGTCATAGTTCAGGGAACATAAAATTCTATCACCTTCCTCTATGCACCAAATGCACCAATTATCATTGTTACTTTTTACTTAAATAGTCCAAGTGAATCTTATTCATAACATCTTTCCTCCAAATGCTTGGAGGCTAGTACATGAGGGGGGACTGTAAATAAATAATACCCCTTTCTCTTCTGGTATAGAAAATATAATATGTACCAAATGATGTAAATATAAAATACGTATTGTACTGTAAAATATATAAATATATTTATATGTGAATATTTTATGTATGTTATATGCTATTGTAGAATTATGTGTCAAATTTTTATAAGTATATCATAGAAAATAAAAATAATAAAATAAAATTATGTCATCACAATAGGCCTCTATCTACCACCTCCTTGAGATAAACTTCCTCTTGTCCTCACCATCTACATATTAGACAACACATTTATAAACAAAATTCGCTAAGTAAATAATGAAAAATTTACACATATCGAATCACACAATTTGTAATGTCTTTTTGGATTTTTAACATACGGGATTGCACAATTCGACACATCATTTCGGGTTCAGAAGATTGTCGGATTGTACAACCCGATATGTATTTGTATGTGCCAGATTGTACAATTCGAAAATCTTCCAGATTTGAAATGATGCGGTGGACTGCATAATTTAGTATGTGTTCATAGTTAAAAAAAAAATTGCATCACAGACATGGTTTCCAACGAACACACCCACCCCATCCCAACCAACAACAGTAACGTCAAACCCACCCCAACTAGCAACCAGTAATGTCAAAGACAGTAAAACTACTTACCTTGCACTCTTAGGGATGCACAACAAGGACAACCGAACCAAGAGAGTCTTAAGGTAATTGAGGTACATAACCTTGCGATGAAGATACATAACATTGGAATGGAAATGCTTATAAGGTGCAATGGGTAGGTGCAGTGGTGCGAGTGGTAGCTATGACTTTTGACGACAATGATGATGAATTGTGTATGAAGGTGAAAAAACTATGTGTATAGAGGTTATAGAGGTGGAGAAACTTTGTATAGAGAAAATTTGCAACGTCTAGGTCAAAAAACGGGAAAGTAATTTTTATATTTTTGTTTTCAATTATTTTTAAATTAAAAGTATTTAAGTCATTTACTTTAGGCTATAAGGTTGTAGAAAGAAAAGAAAGGGGTGTAGGAAGAAATAGCCTTTGAAAATATGTGAGATAAGTTGGATATTTAAATTCAGGAAATATGGTGTAAGCCAAAATAAGGTAAATCGACCTATATTTTCACCTCCATAAAATAAAGTAGTATTCCCCACTCAACATTTAATACATATTAAATTCATCAAACAATGAAGATATGATTTTGTCTAAAATGTTACTTGGGTTGAGGGTGAATTTAACTATCTCAATTTTTCACAAAATGCATAGTCCTTATTAGTGTCATTGATTACATGATTTGGTTGCTTTCAATTTTATGCATATAAAAAAATCATATAATGTCAGGAACAAAAAATAAAAAAGGAGATAAAGAAATATGTATACACCAAATTTTTATATTGGTTCACTTTTATCCAAAAGCTACAGTCAATTGCTCAATCATACCAATAAAGTTCATACTAAAATATCAGAGTTTTTACATGCATACAACTAAAATAATGAGCGTTTAAACAACTTAAGAAACCAAATCTTAAACCTTATAAGATTATTTTACACACCTAGTAACACCTTATTTCAATACAATACTTAAAAACCTTATCTGAAGACAATTTGAAGACACAAATTGAATTGAAAAAATGAAACAATGTTAGTTGTATAAAACTTAGCACAATAGAAAATAATTAAGTGAAACTCCACGCTTCCTTTCAAATACAATATTGAATACAAAATTTGAAAAAAAAAGACTTCAAGAACAATTTTAAACTTACTTTAAACTCTCACTCACTAATAGAAAAGATTTCAGAAACTTTGGCTTTAATCTCATGTATGAGTTTAATCTCATGTATGGCTTTGATCTCATGTTAAATGGTTTAGAAATGACAATGTTATATAGATTTTAATATGTTTGTTTTAATGAATTAAAACTTCGTCATTTACTAGTGAAATTGATTGATTAACTCGTCATTTAACATATCAAAAATAAAGAAGTTCAAAGCTTTCATTGAATTTAATTTATTAAGAACTTATTTTGACATATTATTACAAATATTTGAGAATTTATCATAAAGTGATTCTAAGTTATTTGACAAGTGCTTATAACAACTTTATAACTTTGATCATGGTTTTAAGTGTAAGCAAAACAAAAACACAAAACTATAGTGAAAGGTATTCATATATAAGATCAAAGCAAAATAAAGTTGAACTTAAAATATTGAAAACAAACCTAACATTGAGAGATAAGCATCCTAGAACAAAATGCAACAATTTTTTTTTTGTGAAATCTAACCCCCTATAAATTAGAGCAAAATTAAGTTGATGTTATAATGTTTAAACAAAAGTACACATATATGGAAAAGTTGAAACACATATGGAATCATAGTACAATCAAAGTACACTCAAAAAACGTCGAAACATTTAAGTAGGACAAAAATAGTGTGATATGATCCTATCTAAGAAAAAGTACAACCCTTTCTGAATTTGAATCCTCAAGAGGCACAATGAAAATAAATCAGAGAAGAATGCAAAATAAGACAATAATGAGAGACACCACAAGTTAGCAAATTGATAAGTCAAGTGAAGATTCGCCAAAAAAGATGTTAATCTTTGATAAAAATGAGAGTTCTAATCCAAGGACCAAGACAATCCTCTCTCAAAGAATGCAAATGCATATATATATATATATATATATATATATATATATATATATATATATATTATAATATAAA